>Ga0307379_10003523_pt1 | contig 22739 bp, 24 predicted proteins | sample UN2MG_FD_202237 | JGI IMG/M metagenome (GOLD analysis project Ga0307379, IMG submission 202237) | Soil microbial communities from Risofladan, Vaasa, Finland - UN-2 | ecosystem: Environmental > Terrestrial > Soil > Coastal area > Acid sulfate soil | place: Finland: Risofladan, Vaasa | collected... | reverse complement strand
GTCTTGACGACGAGGTCTCGGAGTGTCTCGGCCTCGGGCACCGACGCCGCCTGTCGGCTCAGCTCCGCCACACGTGCCAGCTTCTCGGAAAACTCCATGAACCACTCCCTGATGGATAGGTGGTGCGCCCCCCTTGTGGGACGCCCCGACGCTGGCGGGCCACCTCTCGCTGGGCTCGGGGCAAGCAAGGACCCGCACGACAGGGCCGCGGTTACGGCGTGGCCTTGATGAGCGCCTCGAGTTCCGGTGAAAAGGTCACCGCCGTTCCGGGGGTGACGTTGTGCCTTTCGAACCAGCCGCGGTTCGTCTCGAGTGCGTACATCGCCGGGACCTTCGAGGTGAGTGTCTCCTCGCTCAGGGGCTGCATGTCCCGGATGTCGCGCACGACGAGGCCGCGGTCGAGAAAAGCGATCGAGAGCGGGATCGTCGTATTCTTCATCCAGAACGAAAGCGTCTGCTCGGCGTCGTAGACGAACAGCATTCCCCAGTCTTCGTCGAGCCGGTCACGGAACATGAGACCGCGCTCGAGCTGCTCGGGCGTCGTCGCCACCTCGACCATGAGCCGGGCACCCGACGTCTCCACCGTGTAGGGCCACTCGCGGCCGTGTGAGTCACACCCCGTCACGATGCACAGGCCCATCACTACTATCGGCAGAAACGCGCATCCGCACCAGTCGGACATGACCTCAATCTCCCCCGAACGGCGGCCGACGCTGCCACTGCTCCAGTCGCGAGTGCAGCACCGCCACCAGGTCGAAGATCGCCAGGAAGATGAGCCACACCAGGAGCGCCAGCACGGCCAGCCAGAACCAGGTGAACGCCGCCGGGGAGGTGCGGAAGTAGCCGTCGAGGACGTGCATCCCCAGGAAGAGCATCACGGCGACGACACCCAGCATGACGCCCATGGTGACGCGTCGTCGGGCGAAGCGGAGGAGCACCGACCGCTTGACGCCCAGACGCAGACCCTCACGGTAGCGCCGGAGTGCGCGCCAGGTCATCAGCACCGACGCACACAGCGCCACGGCCGAAATCACGACGGTCACGATCCGGGTTGGATCCATGGTTTCGGGGCCGATGAGGGGTTCCCGTGCCCGCCCTTTCGCCGGGGGCGGGCTACTTCAGTGTAAACGCGGCCTCGCCGGTGGTGCCGGTGAGGACGTCGGTGACGCGGACTTTCCACTCTCCGCTCGTCTCGCCCACGCCCAGGTGAAAGACGCCCCCGGCGTATCCACCCGGCGCCGCGAGCGTGGTCCCGTAGGGTCCGATGGGCACACCCTTGGGGTTGATGAACTCCACACGAAAGGCGTGCAGTCCCGTCCGTCCGGTGGTCGTCAGCCGGACGCGGTAGGTCAGCTCCTCCGGTCGCGGCGTGATCTGCACGTCCACCGATTTCACCTCGTAGTCGAGCAGTGAGAGCACGGTGCATTCGTCCGCCCCCAGGAGGACGATCGGTTCCGCCGTGTGGCCCAGAAGCCGGCCGAGGAGCACGTCGTAGACGTACCGCTCACGGTCGAGCTTGATCTTGAAGAAGTCGCCCTTGAGAGCCGGCGGCTCCTTTTTCTCCTCGTCGGCCGGTGCCGGGACGGCCACGTGCACCGTGACGTCCGCGCCGACGATGTACTCACGGTAGGCCTTGGTCAACTTGTCGTCGATTTCGGCGGCGGTGAGTCCGACGACCTCGATGTCCTCGAGCAGTGCAAGGGAGACCTTTCCGTCCTCACGGACGACGGCGGCACGGGTGAGGTCGGGCTGGCCGCGGACCTCGACGCCGATGACGTCACCGGGTTTCACACGGTGGTCGGCGGGGGCGGCCTTGAGGAGGGGTGCGGGAGCGGCGGGCTCGGGTTTTTTCTCGTCGGGGGCGTCGGCGACGACCGGGGGAGCATCGGCGGGCGCCACGTCGGGGGGCGCCACGTCGGCCTGGAGGAACTGCACGGGCGGCGGCCCGTCGGCGGGCGGCACGACGGGCTCTTCGGGAATGACCGGCGGCGGGGGCGGCTCCTCGTCCTCGGGCATCTCGGGCTCCAGGGGCTCCACCTCGATGGGCTCCACCTGGACGGGCGGGGGCGGGGGGGCCTCGGGCGGCAGACCGCGGCGAAGCACGAAGAGGAAGCCGCTGTCGCGGTGCCGGAACTGTCGGACCGCAAGGTCCGGGAGGTCCGCCTCTCCCGCCTTCACGGGCACGGCATCGGACGTGACGTTCACCGCGGCGAGGATGCGTCTCATCAGTTCCCGCAGTCCGGCCACCTTGGCGGGATCGGTGCGTTCCCAGGTGTAGTTCATGACGGAGAGGTTGAGGTAGACGGCGTTGCCGCGGCCGACGGCGCGCGTCAGCACCGCGTGCGTCCTGCCCGACCGCAGGTGGTGGTCGGCATGGAGCGGTCCCAGTCTGGGCTCGACGGGCCGGAGACCGTCGACGGCGACCCCGGCCGACAGGGCCTTGAACCGTCCCTTCTCGGCGTGACGTCTGAACGGCTGCTGGACCACCTCGAGCACGCGACCCGCGACCTCGCCGGTGTGACGGTTGTCCCGCTTGACGCTGAAAAGCACGTCGAGTGCCGGGGTGTCCCGCTCGATCCCGTGCTCGTCGAAGCGTGCCGGCTGACTGTCGGCGATCAGGGTCCCGCCCTCCTGGACGAACTCGCGCAGTGCCTGGGTCTCTTCGTCGGACAGGGACACGGTCTTCGGGAGGATGAGGACCTTGACGTCGCGCGACCACCCGCGCTCACCCACCTTGCGATAGCTCAGGGCTTCCACCTCGACACCGAGGTCGTCGAGGAGGTCGGTCCACCCGCGGAGGTTCCGGTGCCAGGTGCTCTTCCAGAGGTCATCGGCGGGCTGACCGGCCGTCAACGCGTCCCCCAGCGCGGCGGCGTCCAGCAGGTACTGCACCCGCACGGAGGGCTGCGAATAGTAGAGGTACACCCCCTTCCCCGTCGGGACGAACTCCTTGTCCACCATGACGTGTCCGAGACCCTTGAGGGCCGACAGTGCCGGTCGGGCCTTGTAGGCGAGGGGCGTCGGCAGACCGCGTCCGTCCAGGAGTGCCGTCCCGGGCTCGACCACCGCCCCGAGGTCCCCGTTGGCCACGTTCGTCCACAGCTCCCTCACGAACGCCGCCGCACCGCCCTGGTCGGTCACCGTCCCCAGCGTGTAGGCCGGGTGCACCCGCTGACGGTTCAACGACGCCGCCAGACGCTTGAACGTCCCGTCGGCACACTCCATGAAGTCGAACGCTTCCGCGAGGTACGTCCAGTCGTACCCGCCGTAGGCGGCCGGGGCCAGCCCGCCTCGCAGACCCGTCCGCACCCCACGGTGCGTCAGACGTGCCTGCTGTGCGAGGGCCGTCACGGCCGTGCCGAACGTCTCGTCCATGAACGCACGGTGGTCCGCCCAGGGGGCGAAGTTCAGGAGTGTGCCCCTGCGACGTGCGGCGAATTCGCGCTTGAGGACCTCCCCCACCGTCATCGGCGTGACGTCTTCCCACCGACGGAACTTCACGTCCCACCGTCGCGACAGCACCCCCACGCCCGCATAGCGACGCTTGAGCCACGTCCGGAAGGCGGTGAGGGTCTCCGGGTCGAAGCAGAAGTCGATGGCCCGGTTTTCGGGGGTGATGCCCGGGTGGTCGAGGAGCACGTAGCCGACGGGGTTGTAGGTGGCGAGGGGGGTGACACGGTCGTTGAGTGCCGCGAGGGTCGTGGCGGAGACGTTGGCGGCGGAGAGACACGGGATGCGCCGGAGTGCGGAGTAGTCGCTCTTGGTGGTGCGGGTCTCGAAGTCCCGGAGGGCCGTGGCGACGTCACCGGCCGTGACGGCGAACCCCCCGCCGGTGCCGCCGGACACCAGTGCCCGGAGGTCACGGCTGCTCAGTGCGGAGACCGCGCTCGCGTCCCCGGCCAGCCCGGTCTGGAAGCCGAGAAGCCGCAGCACGTTCGCACGGTCCATGTGCGAGGCGACCGAGACGTCCGCCGTCACCAGCAGGTAGGTCTCCCAGCCGTGACTCGGCGGGATGCACCGGAGCTGCGCCTTCCCCGTTCGCTTCGAATCCCCCGTCGCCAGGACCGTCATCACCGGTGTCGAGAACCATCGCACCTGCAGCCGGAAGGGTGTCCCCCGGAAGCCCGTGCGCTTGAGTTCCTGACGCGCCGTCACCCGGCCGTGGACGTCCACCAGGTCGACGGTGAATTTCTCCCCGGGTCCCAGTCCGTCGACCTTCCCGGTCACGGTGTCGTAGAGGTTGACGGTGGACCGGTCGAGTTGGACCGTGAGGCCCTCCGGGAGCTTCGGACGCTGGGCGGTGAGGCCGGCGGCGATGAGACACACGAGCACCGGCAGCAGGATGAGCTTTCGTGTCATGACGGTCTCCTGAACGCAGAGGGGTCTCACACGACCTTCGGCAATTGACGGCCGGTCGGTGCCGACCGCTCACTCGTGGTAGATGAGCTTCTTCATCGCGTCCAGGAGCTCGGCGAGCATCACCATGGGCAGTCCCACGACGTTGGTGAAGCTGCCCTCGATCTTCTCGACGAAGCGGTCGCCGTTCTCCTGGATGGCGTAGGCCCCGGCCTTGCCGAGCCCCTCGCCACTCCGGACGTAGTCGTCCAGTTCCTCCCCGGACAGCGGTCTGAGGGTGACGCGCGTGACGTCGGCCCCCATCAGACGCTCGCCGCGACGGGGGTTCACCAGGCACACGCCCGTGATGACCTCGTGCGTGGTGCCGGAAAGCCTCCGCAGGATATCCCGGGCCTCCGTGTCCCTCTCGGGCTTCCCGATGACGTGTCCGTCCAGGGACACGACGGTGTCCGCCCCGATGACGAGGGGATGCTCGATCCGCTCGGCCGCCTGCCGGGCCTTGGCGTAGGCCAGGGACTCGGCAAGCACCCGTGGGTCGTCCGGGTGCAGGTGGTCTTCCGGGATCCTGGGGACGACGACGTCGAAGTCGTACCCGGCCTGCTCCAGGAGTCGACGCCGGCGCTCCGACGAACTCGCCAGGATCAGACGGCCCGGGTAGCGGGCCGGCTCGAGGTCGTTCTGGAACCGCATGGACGTGTCTCCCCGTGGGATGCACCGGCACGTTGATTATATTTCCGGCCCGGCGGCCGGGCAAGGAAGAAAAGCCGACGGGCCGACGCTTCCCACGGCTCGTGTGGACCGTTCACGGAGGTCTCTGACGGCTCAGTGCTCCGGGGGGGCGTCGTGGGGCGTCTGGAGTGCCGCGTCGATGCGCTCGTCCCGGAAGTAGATGTCCTTGATGTCACGGAGCGTGAAGCCGGAGCCGTTGAGGCTGCGGATGAGTTCGATGTGTCTGAAGACCGGGTCGGAGAAGAGGTTGTGACCGCCCGGGCTGGTGCGGGCGGGTCGGATGAGACCGACGTTGAGATAGCGGTAGAAGACCTCACGACTGATGCCGGCCCGCTTGAGCACCTCACCGGTCTTGTAGAGTTTCGACGGTCGAGGTTTCTTCATGGACGTCCTCCCGGGCGTCGCCTTCGGCGGCCAGGGCCGCCTCCAGACGACGCTGATGTGCCCGACGGTGTGCGACGACCGCACGTCGGACCACGAAATACGCCGGCACGGAGACCGCCGCCGCCACCACGATGCTCCCCAGCCACAGCGGCCCGGCCAGGTCCAGACTCAGACGACCCAGTGCACGGAACATCGCAATCAACCGCTCATACCACCGGTCGTACGCAAACGCGTCCCGGAACCGCTGCCAGAACGACGGCCACGACAGCGGAGTCATCCGCAGCAGCCACGTCCCGATCACGTAGTTCCCGAAAAAGATCGGCACACTGGTCAGCGGGTTCGTGACCCACACGATGCTCATACCCGCCGTCCGGTTGCACCGGATGAAGAGCGACACGAACGCCACGAACAGCATCTGGATGCCCATCGTCGGCGTCAGTGCCACGAAGAGCCCCACCGCCACGCCCATCGCGATGCTGTGCGGGGTGTCGTTCAGCATCATCAGCCAGACGACGAACCCCTTGATCTTGTCGCGTGTTGCCTGGAACATGGGCTGCTCTAGGAAAGGAGCCGTGTCACCCCGCCGCGGTCGAGCTCCTTGAAACAGTTATCGACCACGTCGGTTGGATTCTGAAACGTTCCCCGTGCTTCGGCACGGACGACGTGTCGGCCGTCCGCCGAAAGGACCGCCGCACGCAGGCGGATCCCGTCTTCCCCGACCGGCTCGGCGAGTGCCCCCACCGGCAGGTGACATCCACCCCCCAGCCGCTCGAGCAGTCCGCGCTCGACGGCGGTGGTGACGAAGGTCGCCGTGTGGTTCAGCCCCCGCACGAGACGCATGACGTCGAGGTCGCCTTCACGCACCTGGACGGCGAGCGCCCCCTGTGCGGGGGCCGGGAGGAACCGTGCCGGGTCGAGCACCTCGGTGATGTCGTCGGTTCTGCCCAGGCGGTCCAGCGCCGCCTTGGCGACGACGATGGCGTCGTAGTCGCCGTCGCGGAGTTTTCTGAGCCGGGTATCGACGTTGCCGCGGAGCGGCCGGACGTCCAGGTCCGGCCGCAGGGCCAGGAGCTGTGCCGAGCGTCTGGGACTGCTCGTGCCGACGATCGCCCCTTTCCGGAGGTCCTGCATCCCGGCGGCCTCACGACAGCAGAGCACGTCGCGCGGGTCGGCCCGCTCGGGCGTCGCCGCCACCACCAGCCCCGTCGTCGGCGCGACCGGCAGGTCCTTCAGACTGTGCACCGCCAGGTCGACCTCGCCCTCAAGGAGTGCCCGCTCGATCTCACGCGTGAAGACCCCGACCCCGCCGAGTTCGGAAATCGGCCGGTCCGTCACCCGCTCGCCGCGCGTCGTGATCGTCCGCAGCTCGATCTCGAGATCCGCGGACGCCGAGAGGGCCTGCGACACCAGACGCGTCTGGACGAGCGCGAGCCCGCTCCCTCTGGTCCCGATGATGAGACGCCGCGTCAATCGTTCCCCCCTTCCGGACCCCCTATCTTAAGCGCTCCGGGGCATTTTGGAAGTGATTTCGCCGACAAACGGCTTTGCGACGGCCGGCCGCACCTGCTATCATGCGGGCGGTGACGGCACCCTCGGCGGGAGACCCCTCATGGCGGGACGTCCGAACATCCTCTTCATCATGGCGGACCAGCTGCGCGCCGACGCACTGGGGTGTTACGGGAACGCGGTCTGCCGGACGCCGAACCTCGACCGGCTCGCATCTCACGGCGTGCTCTTCGAGAATTCGTTTACGCCCAACCCCATCTGCGTGCCCGCGCGGGCGTCCATCACCACCGGGAACTACTCGCACGTCGCGACGCGGAACAAGAATAACGGCGGCCTCATCCTCGACGACCAGGTGAAGCTCGCCGCGCACTTCGCCGACGCCGGGTACGGGACCTGCGCCTGCGGTAAGCTCCACTACGTCCCGTATGCCCCGCCGGGGACGCCGAGGCTCCTGCACGGGTTTCAGCACTGTGACCTGTCGGAATCGGGCCGGCTCGTGGGCGAGTTCGACCCCGAAGGGAAGCTCCGCGGGCTCGAAGATTACCATGACTACCTCGCCGACGTCGGCTGGGCGGGGTATTCCCGCGCCCACGGCATCGGCAACAACGATGTCCGCCCCTGCCCCACGCCGCTCCCGGCGGAGCACCACGTGGACCACTGGGTGGCCGACTGCACCATCCGACGGATGAAGGAGCACGTGACCGGTCACCCCGACCGGCCGTTCCTCATCTTCTGCTCGTTCCCGAAGCCGCACTCGCCGTATGACCCCCCGGGGGAATACGCGCGGATGTACGACCCGCGCGAGGTCCCGCCTCCCGTGGGTGACCCGTCGATGCTCGCCAGTCGTGCGCCGCACATGGACCGTGAGCGCTACGTGCGCGCCTTCACCTCGCTCAGCCCGGCGGCCCGGCAGGTCATCAAGGGCTACTACTACGGACTCATCACCCACCAGGACGCGCAGATCGGCCGTGTGCTGGCGGCGCTCGACGAGGCGAACGTCGCGGACAACACGATCGTCGTCTACACCGCGGACCACGGCGACCTGATGGGGGACTTCGGGACGTATTTCAAGGGCTCGTTTCTGGAGGGCTCGGTGCGCGTGCCGATGCTCTTCCGCGGCCCCGGCGTCCCGGCGGGTGAACGCCGGCGTCAGCTCGTCGGACTCCAGGACCTCCTCCCGACCCTCGCGGCGATGACCGGCTGTCCGCTGCCGACGGACGTGCAGGGACTGGATCTCTCCGCCGCCCTCGGCGACGGCACCGCCGACACGCGTGAGGTCTTCTACTCGCAGTGCTTCGACCCTCCGAAGCAGATGGCCATGGTCACCGACGGGCGGTGGAAATACTGCTACTCGCAGGAGGGGGCGATCGAGGAACTCTACGACCTCGCCGAGGACCCGGCCGAGTTGGTGAACCTCGCGACACGTCCCGACGCCGCGAAACTTTTGACCCCCTGGCGCGACCGCCTCATCGCGGAGGCCCGGAGACTCGGCGACATCGCACTCCTCGACGGCGGCCGCCTCGTCACCTCGCCCTTCGACCGCGCGGCGCTCAAGAACCTCCCCATCACCGGCATGGGCTGGCGGTGGTTCTGATGCCGCTCGTCGCCTTTCGCGTTGACTTCCGGCGTTGTTTCCCCTACCATGTCGAGCGCACTTTTCTGATGGGGGGACCCGCATGCTCGATATGAACGTCATCCGCAGCGAGACCGACCGTGTGAGGAAGGCCCTCGCCGACCGTGAGACGAAGTTCGACCTGGACGCACTCCTGGCGCTCGACGCGAAACGCCGCGAGATGATTCAGAAGGCCGAGGCCCTGAAGGCCGAGCGGAACGCCAACTCGAAGCAGGTGGCCGAACTCAAGAAGACCGGCGGCGACGCCTCCGCCATCATCGAGCGCACCAAGGCCATCGGCGGCGAGATCAAGGAGATCGACTCGGAACTCCGCGACGTTCAGGCCGAGATCGACGAACAGGTGATGCAGATCCCCAACATCCCCGCCGCCGACGTCCCCGTCGGCGACCCCTCGAAGAACCGGGAGGTGCGGCACGGGGGTGAGCGGGAAACGTTTGACTTCAAGCCGAAGCCGCACTGGGAGATCGGCGAATCGCTCGACATCCTCGATTTCCCGCGGGCCACCAAGATCGCCGAGCCGCACTTCGCACTCTTCAAGGGCGCCGGGGCACGACTCGTCCGCGCACTCTCGGGCTTCATGCTCGACCTTCACACCACCGAGCACGGATACACCGAGGTCTTTCCGCCGTTTCTCGTCAACCGCACCGCCATGACCGGCACCGGTCAGCTCCCCAAGTTCGAGGAGGACATGTACAAGACCTCCCTCGACGACCTCTTTCTCATCCCCACCGCCGAGGTGCCCGTGACGAACCTCCACCGGGACGAGATCCTGAACGAGGGGGACCTGCCTGTCTGCTACGCGGCCTACACGGCGTGCTTCCGTCGCGAGGCCGGCAGCTACGGCAAGGATACGCGGGCACTCATGCGCGTCCACCAGTTCGACAAGGTGGAGCTGGTGAAGTTCGTGCGGCCCGAGACGAGCTGCGACGAGCTGGAGAAACTGCTCACGGACGCCGAGCGCGTGGTGAAAATGCTCGGGCTCGAATACCGGGTGATGGTGCTTTCGACCCTGGAGTTGTCGTTCGCGGCGGCCAAGTGCTACGACATCGAACTGTGGGCCCCGGGCATCGAGCGGTGGCTCGAGACGTCGAGCTGCTCGAACTTCGAGGACTTCCAGGCCCGACGGGCCAACATCCGCTTCCGCGACCTGGACAGGAAGGTCCGGTTCGTCCACACGCTGAACGGCTCGGGCGTCGCGTTCGCCCGGCTTATCGCCGCCCTCCTCGAGACGTACCAGAACGCCGACGGCACCGTCACCGTCCCGGAAGTCCTGCGCCCCTACATGGGCGGGATGGAAAAAATCGCGTAGGAAATCCGAAGCACGGAATGACGGAATGACGGAAAGGGATGTGCCACGGCCCCGACGCTTCGGGGCCGTGATGTGCCGAGTACGGGGATGACGCCAAGCGAGCGAGGCATTTCTGATGGCCGACGTATACAACGTCTATTGCGATGAAAGCGGTCACCTCGAGCACGACGGTCAGCCGGTGATGGTGCTCGGCGGACTCTGGTGTCCGCTGGCGAGGACCCGTGATACTGCACGGGACATCCGGGCCATCAAGGCGCGGCACGACCTGCCCCTGCACTTCGAGGTGAAATGGACCAAGGTCTCCCCTGCCAGGGTCGATTTCTACCTGGACCTTGTGCGTTATTTCTTCCAGCAGAGAGACCTGCTCTTTCGTGCTCTCGTGATTCCCGACAAGTCGAAGCTCCGGCATGAGGATTTCGACCAGGACCACGACACGTTCTACTACAAGATGTATTTTGAGATGCTCAAGGCGATCCTCAAGCCCGACGAGCGCTACCGCATCTACCTCGACATCAAGGACACCCGCAGTGCGGTGAAGATGGCCAACCTGCGACGCGTGCTCAGCTACAGCATGCGTGACTTCTCCCAGGAAACGGTGGAGCGGATTCAAACGGTGCGTTCGGATGAGGTCGAGCAGGTTCAGCTGGTGGACCTGCTCATCGGAGCGGTGGGATATGCCAATCGCGAGTTCGGCACCAGCCCGGCCAAAGGCGAACTTGTTCAGGCCATTCGGGAGCATACCGGATATGTCTTGACGGAAAGCACGCCCCTGAGGGAAGACCGGTTCAACGTATTCATCTGGCGGCCGCGGGAGACCGATGGATGAGCAAGTTTCCCGAATGGCTTTCGGGACTTATCCGTCTCCAGGAATTCGGTGGTGATTGGTCACGTTACGTCAACGAGGTATTCTCACTCTTCTATCGGGATTTCATCCAATCGAAGCCGGTCCTTCGGGGGAGACAGGTCAGGTGTCGTCGTGATCCGATTTGCGACGGCAAGGAAGCGGGCTTCTGGCACTGTGTGTCAGAGGGTTCCGAAGAGGAAAGCCGCACCCCCGATCTCAGACGATGCGAAAGGATCGGGTGGATCCGAACAGTGATCGAGAACGCGGACGAGCCGGAAGTGGAGGTCTGGACGACACGTAAGCGTAACGATGACCGCTTGTATCTCTGGCTGAGGGAGGAGTACCTGGTTGTGCTTGGGTTGCGCAGGAGCTACTACCAGCTCATCACGGCGTTCTGCACGGACTACGAACACACGCGGAGGAAGCTCCGAAGGGAGCGAGACCGGTCCAGAAAAAGCTGACGCCGCCCTTAAAGGACGGCGTCGGGACTCCTCCCACACGTGGTGGTTGAGCTACTTTATTATCGCACCGGTGTCCCGAGAAGTCAAATTGTTTCCCGGGAAAAACGCGGCCGCAGGCCCGACCCCCCGGGCGGTTGCGTCGTAAGTGGCGTATAGACAACGGGTTAGGGCTTTCCCGGCCCCCTCTTCAAGTTGATCACTTCATGGCACAGACCGGTCTCGTCACCTCGAACGTTTACCTCGCCCACGACACGGGCGCGCACCCGGAGTGCGCCGCGAGACTCGTCGCCGTCCAGAACCACCTCCAGCTCATCGGTCTCATCGAGGACCTGCGCGTCATCACGCCCCGCGTCGCGAGCATCGAAGACCTGCGCATGGTCCACACGCAGGAGCACATCTTCCGCGTGCAGCGGATGTGTCACGAGGGACGGGCGTATCTCGACCCGGACACCGTCGTCTCACGCGAGTCGTTCGACGTCGCCCGCACCGCCGTCGGCGGCGTATTCACCGCCGTCGACCAGGTGATGCTGCGCGAGGTGAGGAACGCCTTCTGCCTGGTGCGCCCGCCGGGGCACCACGCGACCGCCTCGGAGGCCATGGGGTTCTGTCTGTTCAACAACATCGCCCTCGGCGCCCGGTATGTCCAGCGGCACCACGAGCAGCCGAAGGTGCTCATCGTCGATTTCGACGTCCACCACGGCAACGGGACGCAGTCCATCTTCTACGACGACCCGAGCGTCTTCTATTTCTCGGTGCACCGGTATCCGTTTTATCCGGGGACGGGCCGCGAGGACCAGCACGGGCGCGACGCCGGGACCGGCTTCAACCTCAACTGCCCCGTCACCATCACGCTCGACCGTGGGACCATCGTCAGCATCTTCGTCAAGACGCTCGACGAGGTGGCGGCACGGTTCACCCCCGATTTCGTGCTCATCTCGGCGGGCTTCGACGGCCACAAGGACGACCCCATCGCCGGACTCGGACTCGAGACACGGGACTTCCACGACATGACGGCCGCCGTGACGGAACTGGCCGGGAAAGCCTGCGACGGGCGCATCGTGAGCACGCTCGAGGGCGGCTACGACCTCGATTCCCTCGGGCCCTCGGTCGAGCAGCACCTCCGTGCACTCATGGAAGCCTTTTGACTGGCCTGCTTCGGCGTCCTCCGGTATAATCCGGGCATCCTCCGGACCTCTTGGGGAAGTGCCATGGCCGCAAAGCGGAAGCGTAGAGGGGACGCCGACGCGGCGACGGCCCGCCTGCGAAAGCGGTTCATCGACCAGATCCGTGCCCACGGACGCGTCCACCACCGTTCGCTCCTGGGGGCCATGCGCCGACACCTCGAGACCCCCGCCACCGAGACCGCACAGGACCTCGCGATGCTCATGAGACGGAAACTGCGCCTGCTGCCACAGCGGGTCAAAGACATCGCGAGCGTCCGTAAGGCACTGAAAGCGGCGCCGGATCCGCCGGAGGACCCGCGATGAGCGACGAGTCGGCCGTGTTCAGCTACTATCCGGGCTGCATGGCGACGGAGACCGCGCGGGAGTACGACGCCTCCATCCGCACGCTCGCCGGGTTGTGTGACGTCATACTCGACGAGATCGACGACTGGAACTGCTGTGGCGCGGACGTCGTGAAAGAGGCCCACCCGGAAGCCGCCGTCGTGCTCGCACAGCGGAACCTCGAGCTGGCGGCACAGGTTGTCGTCAGCGGCTGCCCGGTGTGCGTCCGACGGCTCCAGGAGGCGAGCCGGGCCGAACGTGCGATGCACGTGCTCGGCGTCTTCGCGCGTGCGGACGTCCGGGAGAAACTCAGGGCGAAGATCGAGGCGACGGGTGAAGAGCGTCCGCTGGGGTCGATGAAGGTGGCGTGCTTCTACGGTCGAGCGCTATCGGATGCGGTGCTCTGGGGCGGGGGTGACGGCCCCTGGCCGATGGATGTGTTGATGGGGCTTGCCGGGGCGACGGTGGTGAAGTGGTCCGGCGGCCGGCGGCCGTCGGGCGGCTACGCGCTCCTCGCGACGCCCGAGGAGGGGTTCGAGACCCTGGCGAAGGTCTTCCGTGACTTCGAGAAGTCGGACGCGGATGCGATCGTCACCGCCGACCCGCACGCCCACTTCAACCTCGACAGCTTCCAGTACACCGTCGGTCGGCGTCGACGACGCGCCCTCGACGTCCCCGTCTTTCACTTCACCGAACTCCTGGCCCTGGCGATGGGTCTCGAGCGTGCCGACAAGTGGCTCAGCCGCCACATCACCGGCACCTTCACGCTCATCGACCGACTGGTGGCCGAGGAAGACGAACGCAAACGCGCCGAAGGACGGAGGCACAAACCAGAAGCACGAAGCACGAAGCACGAAACAAGCACGAAATTCAAATGACGGAATGAGCGAAACGGGTCCCTATCCCGAGCGGTCTTTTCCGTCATTCGTGCTTGGGATTTGTCTCGGATTTCGTGCTTCGGATTTTGCTGTTCCGGCGAGTTCCTCTTGCATTGGGGTGATCTATGATCGTCGTCGGTCATCGAGGCTGGTCGCAGAAGTACCCGGAGAACACGCTGGCGAGCTTCCGGGGGGCACTCGACCTGGGCGTGGATGCGATCGAACTCGACGTCCACGTCACGAAGGACGACCACGTCGTGGTCATCCACGACGAGGATGTCGAGCGGACCACGGACGGCAAGGGCCCCGTGCGCGAGATGACGCTCGCCGAGGTGAAAAAGCTCGACGCCGGCGGGTGGTTCGACGCGAAATTCGCACACGAGCGCATCCCCACGCTCGAAGAGGTGATGGACCTCGTCGCCGGAAGGGCCGCCCTCGCCGTCGAGGTCAAGTGCCCCGGCGAGACCACCGGACGCCTGAACGGCAAGCTCATCCCGCTCATCCGGAACTACGCCGGCACGGTCATCGTGCATTCGTTCGACGGGGATTACCTGCGGACGTTCCGGAAGGCCTGCGGCGACATCGACACGGGGTACCTGTGCAAGGCGTCCGTGGAGACCCTCGCACTGGCGAGGGGACTGGGCTGCACTGCCATCCACCCGGCGTGGCAGACGGTGACGCTGGAGCTGAACCGCGCGATGCGCGAGGCGGGGCTGAAGATCATGGTGTGGGTCGCGCAGACGGAAGACGACTGCCGCGCCATCCTCGAAACCCTGGACGTCGACGCCGTCGGCGCCGACTGCCCCGATCTCCTCATCCAGGTGCTCACGGAGCGCGGCGAGCGGTAAGAGTTCTTGCGGAAGAGGCGCCGTGTGCGGCCGGTCAGTCGTCGTCCTCTGCGTCCTCCTTGTCGTCGTCGTCCTCACCCACCTGGACTTTCCGGACGTTCCCGGCCTTGTCCAGGACGACCTCGACCTCGACGACCTTGCCGCCTTCCTGGCGGACCTTCACGTCATACTCGACCTGGCCGGTCTTCCTGTCGGTCTCCTTCTCGGCCGAGAGGATCTTCCCTCCGGGACAGACGGCCTTCACGACGGCGAGGACGTTCCTGGGCAGGTCCTTAACCGCGACCTTCTCCTCGTTCTCGGCCTCCGGGACCCGCGCCGCCGCCGTCAGCAAGGCCGCCATCGCCAGGACCGTCATCACCACCACGCCGACCGCCACCCCACCCCGCTTCAACATGGTCTTTTCTCCTTCCGCAGAGTGCTCCGCCGGTCACGTGCCGGACGGGCTTGTCTCTATTGTATCCGGGATGCGGGAGACGGCAAGTGGGGACAGCCGCTCCGGGCGGGGCCGCGGACCGTCCGTGTCGGGGCTACTTCCGCTGCCCGTAGCGGTTGACGTGGCAGACGGCGTCGAGTCTGCGCTTCTGGACGTGAAGGACGCCCTTGGCGTCCCGCCTGGCGCCCACGTCGTCGGCGTCCTCGGCGACGGGCGTCTCGTCCGGGTAGCCGAGCGCGAGGACCGAGAAGAGCTTCAGTTCCTTCGGGACCTTGAGGAGTTTCCCGACGGTGTCGGCGTCGACCGAGCCGATCCAGCAGGACCCGATGCCCTTCTCCCACGCGGCGAGCTGCATGTTCTGGACGGCGGCGCCGCCGTCCGCCCAGGCCGACCACCGGTCCTTCGGGTTCGCCAGCAGCACCACGATGAGTGCGGTGGGCTGGTGTCCCTCCTCGGGCGCCCCGGCGAGCCACCCGAGCGACGGAAAGACGTCCGCCACCAGGCCCGGGTCGTCCACCACGATGAACTCCCACGGCTGACGGTTTCCGGCGCTCGATGCCAGCCGACCGGCGTTCACCAGCTCCAGGAGGTCGTCCCGCGCTATCGCGTCGGGCTTGAACCGACGAATGGTCCGACGGCTCAGGATCACGTCCATGCATTTCGCCATGGTCTTCTCCGATTCAGTTCCAACCGCAAGAGCGCCAAGACGCTGAGTCGCTAAGACGCTGAGACGCTGAGTTAGAAGAAGAAACAACACAACAGCATCATTCCTCGCAGGTGCTTTTTCTGTTGCCGTACACTTAGCGTCTTAGCGACTCAGCGTCTTAGCGTCTTCGTGTCTTAGCGTCTCTTCTTGACCGGCTTCGCCTTCAGGAGTCCCGTCTTCGGCATCTTGCCGATGAGCGGGAGGGCGTAGTTGATGAAGCGTTTGGTGACGTAGTTGCCGGCGGCGTTGATGAAGCCCTTGGACATGCGTCGCTCGCCCTGGGCCACGTCGGTGAGGGGGAGGAAGTCGATCTCGACGGCGTATCTGCGTCCTTGCTTGCGTCGGATGACGACGGAGCCGTCGATGTCGGCGGAGAGGGAGAACCTGGCGGCGGCCTTGCCGACGGCGGTCGCCTCACGGGCGTCCACCTCGCTCATCACCCCCGGGAACGACCGCTGGAGGTATCCGAAGGTGTCGCCCCGCACCCGCAGCTTCTTGCCCGTCTTTTCGTACTTCGGCTCCAGGGCCTTCCGCACGCGGTAGACGAGGTAGTCGGCGAGGATGCCGGTGCCGGAGAGCTGGGGGTTCCCGTGCTCGTCCTTCGGCAGCTCCTTGCGGACGCCCGGCCTCAGCATGACCATCCCGGCCTCGTAAACGATGAGCTTCTTGGGTCCCTTGCCCTTGTTGATGCCTTCACTGACGGCGACGACGCAGCGGCCGAGCCGACGGTACACCCGGTCCACGTCGGTGATGAACCGTCTCATGCTGAACTTCCGCTCGGGACAGTAGACGAGGTGCGGTCCGGAATCCCGGTCCAGCTTTCCCAGCACGCTCGACGCGGTGAGATACCCGGCGTGACGTCCCATGACGACGTTGATCTTGACGCCCTTGAGGGCCCGGTTGTCCAGGTCGTCGCCCATGAACGCACTCGCCACGAACCGTGCCGCGGTGCCGTAGCCGGGCGTGTGGTCCGATCCCAGCAGGTCGTTGTCGATCGTCTTGGGGATGTGGAAGGTGCGGAACTGGTAGTCCTCGCCACGGGCCAGCTCGTTGATGATGTTCGCCGTCTGGGCCGAGTCGTTGCCCCCGATGTAGAAGAAATACCGGACGTTGCGTTTCTTGAAGACCTCGAAGATCTTCTGACAGTCGTCGGATTTCGGCTTCTTGCGTGAGGACCCGAGCATGGCCGAGGGGGTGTCGAGGAGCGCCGCGAGTGCCGCCGGGGACTGACCCTTCATGTCCACGAACTCCTCCTTGAGGATCCCTTCGACCCCGTGCCGGGCCCCCCAGATGCCTGTGACCTCACGGGCCTTCCTCAGTTCCTCGACACACGCCACGAGTGAGCGGTTGATGACGCACGTGGGTCCGCCCGACTGACCGATCAGGGCGTTTCCGACGAGTCTGGCCATGTCTTGTGCTCCTTCCAGGGGACAGGGACCGGGGGTTCCGAAGGCCCGATCAGGGGCGGTTGATTGTAGCCGACGCAGGGGGCTTGTCAAGTCGGAAGGCGAAAAAGGGGGGCTACTCGGCGATGATGCCGAAGACGATGTCCTTGAACCCGATCGACTGGCAGAGCTTGCTGATCTCGGCCACCTTCGTGCGCTTCACCAGCCGACTCGCACGGAGGTAGACACGCACCTTCTCACGACGCTTCTCGTCCACCAGGTTCTCGAGCTTCCCCTTCAGCTCCTTCTCGTCGATAAGGTCGTCCTCGACGAAGACCTCCCCGGTTCTCGAAATCAGGATGGTGACCTCGGTGAGGAGGGGCTTCTGCTTCCGGGGGCCCACGTAACTCACCTTCGTGTAGCCCAGCTCCTTGGCCATCACGATGATCTTCGAGACGAGTGTCATCTCGTTCTTGGAATGCGGGATGATGAGGACGTCCACGACGGTCTTCCGGGCGTCGGGGACGAGGCCCTTCAGGTGCTCACGGAGGTCGTCCATTTCCACCATCTTGCCCTTGACGATGATGACCTCGTTGGGGAAGACGCTGATGGTGACACGGCGGATCTGTCCGCTGGGGATGGGCGGGTTGTCGCGGTCGGGCTCGGTCTCCTCGGCGGCCGGCACGGAAACGCCGCAGAGCAGGAGGCCGAGGATCGTCAGCAGGACGGGAAAGTTTCTCACGGTCCGTCCTTTCGCTTGAAGTTCTTTTCCATTTCCCGGAGTCTCGGCTTGAGGGCGACGCGGGCGGCGGGGCTCGCACGGTCGATGATGAGTTTCCCGGCGAGGTGGTCGAGTTCGTGCTGGACCGCGCGGGCGAAGAGGCCGTCGCCTTCGAGTTCGATCTCGTGACCGTCGAGCGTGGTCGCACGGATCTTCACCCAGGCGTAACGTGGGACCTTCATCTCGAGTCCCGGCAGCGAAAGACACCCCTCCACCGCGACCACCTCGCCCTTCCCTTCGACGATCTCGGGATTGATGAGCACGTGCTCCCTGGACGGTTCGTCACGGGTGTTCATGACGAAGAACCGTCGGGGGATGCCCACCTGGGTGGCCGCCAGTCCCACCCCCTTGTTGTCGTACATGGTGCGGAACATCTCCTGGGCCGCCTCGGCGACCTCCCCGGGGTCGCCCACGGGCTCGGCGGGCGCTTTCAGGGTGGGATGCGGATAGACCAGAATCTTCATGGACGCACTCTCAAGAAACGGACGCCGACAAGACCCGTGCGATGCCGCGCCAGGGACCTCAGCAGCGCAGCCAGGGGTCGTTTGTCTGTATGAAAGCGGGTGCGGCGACCACTGAAATTATAGGGCATTTTGCGGCAAACGCAAGTGGGGTTCGTGGCGGGGGACGGCCCCGGTCGTCGGTGACGTAAGTTGTCTCCTGGCCGGGGCTTGGGGTCGGCATGCCGGGCGTCGGACGTCGTCGGCGCCGACGTTTTTTCGTTGACAGGACAGGATCGGTTGGTATACTTCATGGGTTGCGCGCCTTGGGCGCGTCCCAGGGCACATGACGCTGCCGACGACGGAAACGGTTCCCCTTAGGAGAGGTAGACCCGTGACTGCGGATGCCCTTTATCAAAAGGCGACGGACGCCGTCGAGAGACAGAACTACGACTACGCGATCGAGCTGTTGTATCAGCTCATCAGTCAGGAGCCCGCGAACGTGAAGGCCCGTCAGACCCTCTGGCTGGCCGAGAAGCGGAAGTACGGTGAGGGGGGGCCGGCCAAGGTGTCGGCGTTCTTCAAGGGACTGGGACCGCGGCTCTCGGCGGCGGTGCATTCCCTGACAGGCAAGCCGCTGAAGCTCATGGCCGACTGTGAGCGCTACCTGATGGTGAGCCCGGGGAACGCGGTCATGCGGAACAAGCTGGCCCAGGCGGCCTACGAGGCCGGGGACATCGAGACGTCGATCGCGGCGTATGAGAGTGCCCGGGAGGTGGACCCGAAGAACATCAACGCCCTCCGACAGCTGGGTCGACTTTACAAGGAGAGGTTCGACGCCGACCACGGTCGGGACCACCTGAACCTGGCGATGAACCGGTTCGAGGAGCTGCTGAAGATCCGTCCGACCGACCACGAGGCGAAGAACGCCGCACAGGCCCTCGCGGCCCAGCGGGCCATCGACGACGGCGGGTGGCAGACGGCCGAGGGGGCCCGGGAACTCATCCGTGACGAGGAGACACAGGCCGACCTCGAACGTGACGAGCGTCTCGTCCGCACCGAAGACGACGTCGACCGGGAGATCGCCCGTCTGACCGACGCCATCGAGGCCGAACCCGAGCGCAGCAACCTCTACGTCCGACAGGGGGACCTCCTGCTCCAGAAGAGGTTCAAGTCGGCCGAGGAGTGCTTCAAGAAGGCCCACGAGCTCGAGCCCCTCAACACCTTCACCCGTGCCCGACTGGGCGAGGTGAAGATCCAGTACATGAAAGCACGTCTCGACCAGCTTGCCGAGACGCTCACGGAGACCCCCGACGACGCCACGCGGAAGCAGCACGACGAACTCGCCGCACAGCTCGATACCTTCATGGTCAGGGAATACCATCAGCGGGTAGCCGACCAGCCGACCAACATGGAAGTGCACCACCGGCTCGGTCATCTGCTGTTCAACCGTGGGGAGTACGACGGGGCGATGCAGATGTTCCAGAAGTCCGTTGCCGACCCGCGCTACCGCATGAGTGCCAATCACATGCTCGGGAAGTGTCTGGTCGAGAAGGGCATGTACGACCGGGCCATCAACCTGTTCAAGCGGGCGGTCGAGGGGGCCGTGGTCATGAACCACATGGTCAAGGGCGTCTACTACGACCTCGGCGACACCTACGTGAAGATGCAGAACTGGGAGCAGGCCGAGCAGGCCTTCGGAAGGATCTACGATGCCGACGTCGGCTTTCGTGATATCAGCCAGAAGATGGACTACGTCTACAAGAAAGCACGTGGACAGGACGCCTAGGTGGAAAGGAGCCGCATTTTGCCTCAGACCCGCTCAGCGAAGAAGCGTCTTCGACAGAACGCCGCTCACCGTGCACGCAACCGACTCGTGAGGACACACCTCAGGACGCGTGTGAAGAAATTCGACGACGCCCTCGTCAGCGGTGACGTCGAGGAAGCCCGGAAGCAGGCCCTCCTGCTTCAGAAGAGCTTCGACCGGGCCGTCACCCAGGGCATCATCCACAGGAACCAGGCCCGTCGGAAGAAATCGACCGTCGCACGCAAGCTCAACAAGCTCGTGAACCCCGCCGGGGGTGTGTGAGGGCCCGGAACGGTCCCGAGGCATCCCCTCAGACGGGATGCCTTTTCTTTTCGGCGGACGTCCCGTCGTTCCCTCCGGTGATGAAGGGACTAGAATAGCGACACACGGGGTGCGTCTAAGAGGGGGGTGTGCCGTGCTGTTGGCGGGAGACAGGATGATGAAACACAGGGTGGTGTGGGTGCTGGTTCTGACGGGCCTCGCGGCGGTGGTCGTGTGGGCCCAGGAGAAGCCCGAGACCGTGAAACCGGAGACGGAGAAGCCGGAGCCGGTCAAGGCGAGACTCGTCGGTGTGGACGAGACGCCGGTCGACGCCGACGGCAAGCCGCCACTTGACGAGAAGAGGGTGCTGCACCCGTTTGCGGGTCAGCGTTCCACGAATTTCTACCTCGTCGTGAAGGTGAAGCGGGAGGTCCCTGCGAACGTCTCCTCCCCCATGGGGGAGATGAAGGTGCAGCTGATGTTCCGTGTCACCCGGCCCATCGAGCCGTATGGCGTGGCCGTCGAGAAGAAGGAGCTCACCGAGGACGGGCTGTCCTACAAGGCGGCCGACAAGAGCCGGTGGGTGGACGAGTGGTACTACTTCGGGGTGACGCGCGGCCAGCGCGAGTGGGGGGTCGCCGTCAACGGCAAGACCGTGGGACAGGTGCTCGACTGGTACGCCACGCTGATTGTTCGCAACGTGGACGGCGTGAGTTCGCGCATCGAGCTTCCGGGCGGCGACCAGCAGGTTCTCACGGGTCACCGGCAGGTTCAGTTCCAGTTCCCCACCGGCTCGTACGATCTCGTTCTCGAGGTGAGGGGACACGGGAAGGTGCCCCTGCCCTGGAAGAAGTACGATCGTGGGGATTTCAAGTATCTTGCGGTGGCCAGTGACATCCGGAACGCCCCCACCATTCCCGGCGAGAGACTCAGGAAGGCCCTCCCGAAGATCTACTTCGCCTGGAAGAAGTACCACACGCGCGAGGGTGTGGGCGGGGGCAGCTACAACATCGGCAATGCGGACAACCCGGTTCACGTGCAGATCTATTTCGGTCAGGGCGGCGCCCCCGGACCACTGTGGAAGTGTGAGGTGGATTCGATCGAGGTGGAATACGGCGCGGGCGTGACAAGCGGGCGACGCGGGAGAACCACCCGCCCCGCCATCGTCAGGTACGGTGAGCGGTACGGCCGGAGCTGGGAGGTCCATCCCTGGGAGAAGCAGAAGGATGTCTACATGCCGGCGGATGCCGACAAGGTCGTCGGTGAGGTGGCCACCGGACAGTTCGTCGTGCGCTCCGTCGAGAAGTCCCCCTCCACCTGGACCAAGGAGGGACTCCTGTCGAAAGGCCTCCTCTTCGACAAGGACTACGGGTATCTCGACGCGTCGGTGAAAAAGCAGGGCGAGCTGGTGGTCATCACGGCCGAGAAGGGCAAGGAGCCGTGAGACGGCGTCGTGGCCGTCGGCACTCGAGGGAACAAAGAAGGGCATCCCGGAAACCGGGATGCCCTTTTCCTTTGCGCTCTCCTCTGCCCACGAGCGTTACCGTCGCCTGCGGCGTCTGAGCGCCGCGAGCGCTCCTGCGCCGAAGAGCGCCAGTGTTACGGTCGCCGGCTCAGGGACACACTCGGTGGCGAAGTGGATCTCGTCGACGAGGATGACGCTCCCGACAGGCACGTGAACGATGATGGTCATCTGCTCCCACGGCGGGTTGGGATAGACCTTGTAGGCCACGTCGAGGACGGCCCAGTTATCGCCGAGGTCTTCGTTCATGACGGTCTGTTCGAGTATCGTGTAGTTGTCCGGCACCGAGAGCTGCTCCTCCTCGCTAAACCCCGGACCGGCGTAGAACACGATCTCCTTCCAGAGGTGCTTCCACTCGTTGGGCGAATCCCGGTTGTCGATGGCGACCTGGATGCCGCTGAGGACGTTGTCGGTGCCCTGACGGTTGTCGATCCCGATGAGTCCGAAGTGCCGCGCCACGCCGTCGAAATGAAACGTGGCGTCGTTGTCGAACCACACGAACGCCGTCCCGGGATACACGATGACCGGATCGAGTGTGCCATCGTCGGTGCCGTAGTAGACCGGCGTCCACAGGTCCAACCCGTTGTCGAAGGAGAAGCGGATGTTCCGCTGGTACGGGGGGGCAGTCACCCAGTCGTTCGTGATCCACTGGCCGGTGGGCAGCTCCCACTGGTCGGGCCAGTAGTCGGCGGGCTCGTTGAGGAAGTTGCCGACACCATTCCCCCACGTCGCCGTCGGCAGACATGCGACACAAACCGCGACGACCAGGACCTGCCTCGTCATGGCACTTCTCCCTGCCGGTGACCTGTCCCCTGTTGTGCTTTTCAGGCTTCTCGCCGTCGTCGACGTCGTCTGAGCACCGCGAGCGTCCCTGTGCCGAGGAGTGCCAGTGTCAAGGTCGCCGGCTCGGGCACACACTCGGTGGCGAAGTGCACGTAATCGACCAGGATA
>Ga0307379_10003522_pt1 | contig 22742 bp, 19 predicted proteins | sample UN2MG_FD_202237 | JGI IMG/M metagenome (GOLD analysis project Ga0307379, IMG submission 202237) | Soil microbial communities from Risofladan, Vaasa, Finland - UN-2 | ecosystem: Environmental > Terrestrial > Soil > Coastal area > Acid sulfate soil | place: Finland: Risofladan, Vaasa | collected... | reverse complement strand
TTTTTCACTTTCCAGGTGACCCCCTTTGTCTTTGCCTTGACAGAAGGGTATCATATAAATGGTTGCCTGGAAAGTATTTATTTCATTTCTTGCTAATCTCTTTTCTATTCTAATGCAGAATCTGGGTGAAAATATAAACTACTATCATATCATCACTAAGCTCCGTTGATATGCAATTTGTGAGAAAACCGCACTAAGACCCTGTATTGTCCGGCCGCCACTATCACAAGAACCAGTCAGAGGACCCCCCGGCTCATTACTGCTTTACGAGCTTTTCGATCGGTTTGTACTTAACATCAAAGCCGAAGTGCCCGGGCCCGAGAATATCGAGCCCCTTTTTCGAACGAAACTGCTCGACCGCTGAAAGCCCGATGACGGCGACGTTCTGGCCCTTTTCGATAGAAGCGTTCATAAAAGGTTCACCGCTCTGCCGGTCGACCACAATGATCATATCAGGGCTTGTGACATAAGGTTTGCCGTTCAGCCAGGAGAAGTGGTTTTCGTTCTTGAACCAGATCTTCAGCTCCTTGCCTGTAAAATCCTTTTCACCCGAGATTGTGTGCGTACCCCAGTAGTATCCCTCTCTGTCCTCCCATTCCTTTTTGGTGACCGTGCCCTCCATGAGAAGCCATCCGTCAAGCTCCTTTACGATCTCGAGCACCGGGTCGTGTCCTTCGTCTCTCAAGGTCCTGATCAGCCGCCCGATCTCAATACATTTTGAGAGGGTACCCTTTAAAAGGACGCGTTTCATGTCCCTGCCCTTGAACATAAAACCCGCCTGCCCGGCAAGCCCGAATGAAGCCGCTGCAATGAACTTACCGATCCGCTCCGCCATCTCATATCCCACGCTCTGTTTTATTACGCAGTAGTTGCCGTAACTGTCCACGCTGGATATCGGCCAGAGAGGGAGGCCCTCGAGATAGGGGGTTGTCTGCGGGACCTCGGGAATTGCCCGGCCTGTGTAGTCTCCGTCGACCACCGATATGCCGAGTCGGGCCGCAGCCGCAACACATCCCGCGGTATTGGAGCCGCCAAGCTCAATCGGCACGATCGCCCTTACTTTCAAGTCCATATAACTCTCCAGCAGGCGTACACACTCTGCCTGGATGCTCTTGATCTTCTGCACAAGCCCGAGGTGTTTCATTTTATTTCGAGCATCCTCGGTGAGCGGCGCAATGGATCCCATGAGAAAGGGGCATGCCGTCCAGTCCTCATCGGATATATCCGAGGCGTCCACACCGGTAAGCTTCAGTCCCTCTTCCAGCGCTTCTGAAAGCCATGCAATCCCGTCCTTCGGGTCGCCTCCTCCTCCTGTTCCCATAAAGGTACAGCCGCGAACAAAATCCTTAATATCCTGAACGGATTCGATTTTAAACATATTCTACACTCCTCCTTTCGATTTAATTACGAATATGATTGTGAGCTGTATTTGCAGCAAAGCGAGCCGGCTAAATAATACCATATGTATTTTGACCTGAAACATGAGACCGGCAGTACGGTGCCGTATATGGTTTTTCTAAAAGCTGCAGCGCAAGCTCACGATTTACCCTGTTTTTTGATCATGCTTTTCTCTTTTATTTGGTCCAGCGTCATGTTTTTTTCAACATGATGGCAGCGGGTGAAATGTCCGGGAAGAACCTCTTCGAGGTCCGGCAGCTGTTTTCTGCAGATATCATCAGCCAATTCACAGCGGGGATGAAAGGCACACCCGGAAGGAGGGGTCACAGGGCTCGGGACTTCACCTCCTATGCTCTGTTTGGCCGGTTTTATCCTATTCTCCTCCTTTGAGATTACCGGCACGGATGATATAAGCGTGCGCGTGTAGGGACAGAGCGGGTATAAAAAAAGCTGCTCAGTGGGAGCAAGCTCATAGATGCGTCCGACATACATAACAGCGGTTCTTTTCGCAATTGTCCTGACGAGGCTCAAGTCATGGGAGATAAAAAGATACGAGAGTTGGAGCTCCTTCTGAAGCCTCTGTAAAAGCCGGATGATCTTCGCCTGCACGGACACGTCGAGAGCCGATGTGGGCTCGTCGAGTACAATGAAAAAAGGGTTGACAGCCAGCGCTCTCGCTATTGACACGCGCTGGCGCTGCCCGCCGCTCAGCGCCGAAGGATACTTGTACATATAGGTGGGTGACAGCTCCACTCGCTTGAGAAGATCGGCTACGATCATCCTCCGATTCCTTCCGTTGTGTGAGATGCGGTGGACGATGAGCGCGTCTTCAATCGTGCTCAGGATACTCCTCCGTGGATTGAGAGAAGACTTCGGGTCCTGAAACACCATCTGTGTCTGTTTTGTGAGGAAGTCTACGTTCCGCTTTGTGCGTTCCGTTACGTCTTTTCCCATGAAGTGAATGGTCCCGCTGGTCGGTCTGAAGATCCTGACAATCGTTTTTCCGACAGTCGATTTGCCCGACCCGGATTCGCCGACGAGTCCGAAAATTTCACCGCGCTCTATCTGAAGGCTCACCCCGTCAACAGCCCTGACTTCCCCTATCTGCCTCTGAAACACCCCAGCCCTGATGGGGAAGTGCTTTACGAGGTTTTCTACTACAAGGAACGGCTCAGCCATTCTGCCCTCCATAGAGATAACACGCAGCCTCGTGATCCCTGTCCAGCTCGATGAGCGGAGGCTTACGGCTCCTGCACACCGTCATGGCATGAGGGCAGCGCGGATGAAAACGGCACCCTGACGGCGCCACTGTATAATCGGGAACTGTCCCGGGAATTCCTTCGGCTATCTCGCCTCCGGTAAGCCTCGGAACAGATGCGATGAGCCCCTGAGTGTAAGGATGTTTCGGGGCCTCGAAAAGTGAAGCGGTAACGGAGGTCTCTACGATCTGGCCTGCGTACATAATGTACACCCTCTCCGTCATCTCCTGGATGACACCGAGATTATGGGTGATGAGGAGTATCGAAATGCGCCTTGTCTTGACGAGCTCCTTCAGAAGGTCGAGTATCTGGGCCTGGATGGTCACGTCGAGTGCCGTGCCGGGCTCATCTGCAATGAGGAATTTCGGCTTATTGACAAGATCCATTGCAATCAGGACCCGCTGGCGCATTCCGCCGCTCAACTCGAGAGAGTAGTTGGACATTATCCGTTCAGGATCGGGCAGCCTGACCTCACGGAGAACTGCGATCGCCCGATCATATATCTCTTTCTTTGATAAAACGCTCTTTTCACCCAATCGACGTCCGGAAAACCGGATGACGTCCCTCAGTTGCTGCCCGACGGTGAATACAGGGTTGAGTGCGTTCATAGGGTCCTGAAACATCATTGAAATGTCAGTACCCTTCATCCTGATAAGCTCTTTTTTCGAAAGCTTCAGTACGTTTCGTCCGTCAAGCAGGATCTCCCCCCGGGGTATTGTCGCAGGCGGGATGTGGAGAATCCCCATCACCGATTTCATGGTAATCGTTTTCCCGCAGCCGGTCTCTCCGGCGAGTCCCACTCGCTCCCCCTTTAGAACATGCAGCGACACGCCGTCGAGGACACGTGATATTCCCTCGTACACATGAAAGTGCACGTGAAGATCACGTATCTGGAGCATGTTGTTATTCATCTAAATGCCCTCTGCCTCGACAGCGATCACGTCCCGAAGCCCGTCCCCGAGCAGATTGAACCCGAGAATGAGGAAGAAGATCGCCATGCTTGGGAAAACGGTGAGCCACCATTTTGTCGGGAGATGAGCCGCTCCATAGGAGATCATTGTCCCGAGTCCGGGTTTGGGAGGTTGGACTCCCAGTCCGAGAAAACTGAGGCCGGCCCCGACAAGGATGACGAATCCCGCGTCGAGGGTAACCTTGACAATGATTGCAGATGCACAATTTGGAAGTATATCCTTGATTATGATTCGAAGCGGGCTGGCCCCGTTTACCTGGCTTGCCTGGACAAACTCCTCCATCTTGATCGAGCGGGTGATGCCGTTTACAAGACGACAGTGCCACGTCCACCAGATGGAAGCAACCGCGAGCATTGCTTTCTCGATCGTTGGGGTAAAAGCGGCACAGATGGCGAGGGCCATAACGAGCGCAGGTATGGCGAGAAATACATCCGTAATGCGCATGATGATTGTTTCGACTCGCCCGCCCAAGTAACCCGAGATGAGGCCGAGCATTACGCCGAACGGCACACTGATGCCGAGCACGACGAGGGCCATCAAAAGAGAGATTCGATACCCGAAAATAACACGAGTAAAGACATCACGCCCCACCTCATCGGTCCCAAACCAGTGTTCTCTGTTCGGCGGCTGAAATGTCTGCGAGAAATCCGTGTATTCCCGTGCGTGCTGCGGATAGGGTGTTAAGTAAGGGGCAAACAGCGCGAGGATGATCACCAGCAGCACCATGCTGCCTCCGGCTATGGAAATCGGATTTCGGCTGAACCTGAACCATCCGCGTCCGAACCTCTCCTTCAGCTCCTTCCACCGTGAAATGCTCAGCTCGTCCTCTATTGAAGCGGTACCGTGATTATCATCTATGAGAGAGCCGTTTGCATTTCTACTGCTCACTTATCTTCTCCTTTATCCGAATTCGGGGATCGATATATCCGGCAAGCAAATCAACTAAAAAATTAACCAGTACAAACGCAAGGCCTATGATAAGCACCACTCCCATAACAGCATTGAAATCTTTGCGCAGTATGGCCCTGATTCCGTACTTCGCCAGGCCGGGCCATCCGAAGACCTGCTCGACGAGAAAGGCATTTCCCAGCTCTGACGCAAAAGTGAGACCGAGAATCGTCAGAGGAGGAATGAAGGACGGTTTCAGCATGTACTTGAAAGTAACGCGACGGTCCGGAACACCGAGCGCTCTCACGGACTCGATGTAGTCCTTGCCCAGAATATCACTCACACTGCTTCGGGTGAGACGGGTGATCTGTCCAATTCCCGTCATTGCGACTGCAAAAGAGGGGAGTATGATATGCTTTAGCGCATCGCCCAGGGCGTTGAAGTTGCCCGCTATCAAACTGTCGATTATGAGCAGTCCGGTCCGCGTCAATGGCGGAGGCGTAAGGAGGCTCAATCGGCCGGTTGTAGGCAGTATGCCGAGTCCGTAGGAGAAGATGAGCTGTCCTAGGAGCCCCGCAACAAAAGGAGGAACCGCCACTCCTATGAACGCGACGACACGGCTGATATTGTCGAACCAGCTGTCTTTATAGCGCCCCGCAAGGACGCCGAAGGGGACTCCGAGCACAAGAATCAATACGATCGCCATAAGAACGAGTTCGATTGTTGCGGGCAGGAAGTGGATTATGTCGAGGGTAACGCTTCGCCTTGTCTGAAAGGAGAGGCCGAGATCACCGTGAAACACTCCCCTGATAAAGACAAAGTACTGTACGTGAAGGGGCTTGTCCATGCCCATCTCATGCCTCAGTTCTGTGACCTGCTCTGCCTTGGCAAAGGGACCCAGTGCAAGGCGCGCAGGATCGCCGGGGAGCATGCGTGCAATGATGAATATCAAAACTGAAAGGCCGAAAAGCACGAGAAGAGAGTGCAGCACTCTATAGGCAAGAAAATGTGTGAATTTCACCGGGGCGTCTGAGAAGAGGAAGGATTGTTGAACAGGAAAATGGGCCCTATCATTCCGGGGCTGTGACGTCGGTATGGAAATGTCTCTCCCGGGCTGTAGGTGATGCTATTTTGTTCATCAGGGCCTTCTCCCCCTCTTTCCTCCTTTTATTATGTATTATGATTTCGGCACTGTGCTGACAGATATTGTGCGCTGCCCTGTACAAGAAGAATATCTTATATCAAGACTGTTCATCGTACACGGCGCCGGCACGACATCTTCCGCCCTTTTATGCTTTCGTCCTCATACAACTACTTCACGGCGACATGCAATCTTGCTTTCCAGAAACTGAATCTAAGGACCGCCCTGTGAAGCCGTTACCCTGCAGGGCGGTCTCTTTTTATCTACGGTATGTTACTTCTCATACCACCAGTCGTGATAGTAGTAGTAAAAGCTCATGACCGGACGCGGCGTAAACCCCTTCAGGTAATCCTGAACCGCTGCTCGAAGCGGCATGACATAGACGTAGATATCAGGGCAGAGGTCCACGATCATGTGCTGGAGCTCGTTCATGATCTCCCCCCGCTCTTCAGGATCGAGTGTCACTCTTTCCTTTTCTATCAAGCGGTCGACTTCCGGATTCTGCAGCCATTCGCTCGACATCCACGTGCCCGCTGCCTTCGAGTGGTACATGGCGTAAAGGTATGTATCCGGATCGGGATAGTTCGCCGACACCGAGGTAACCATGATATTGGGGGTAGTCTGGGGAGTGCTTGCCATGTCAGTCATGCGTCCCCAAAGCTCCTGATTGATATTGAGTTTTACTCCAATAGACGACAGGTTTTCCTGCAGCCTGAGGGCCATCTTTCGGCGGTTCTCAAGGCCTGTGGGAAGCACCAGTTCGATGGGGGGTATGTTCGGATAGTATTTACTCTTTTTCATCTCCTCACCGGCTTTGTTCATATCCATCTTGTACTGGAACACCGATGGGTCATGACCGGGGATTACCTTCGGAATAGGGCCTTTGGCAGGGCCCGATCCCGGCTCGAGGACGTTCAGCACGGCATCATAATCCATGGCCCAGCAGAGCATTCTCCTTATATGAATGTCGTCGGTCGGCGGACCCTTGGTGTTTATCTTGAAGCTGAGCTCCTCCGGTGAAATGAAGGAAATGATGCTCACGTTTGGGTATCCGTCCATCTCCTCGTAATCGGAGTAGGTGCGCCAGTGCTCGACAACTGTCAGCTCGCCTGCTCTCGCCATGGTCCTCACAGTCGAGTTTTCAAATATCAGCATGACATGGACTTCGTCTATGGATTTATTGCCGTGCGGCCAGCCTTCGAAATAATCGGAAAAACGACCGAAGGCAATTTCCCGGCCACGGTCCCATGCCTTCAGCATATAGGGGCCTGATCCTACATCCTCTGTTGTGGTCACACTGAGCCACTCTGCTCCGTAATCGCCGTATTCACCGAACTTGCCGGACTGTTTGTGCTCGAGGACGAGGTCCTTGTTGGCAACAAACAGCCAGGCAAGCGTGGAAACAAAAGGAGCAAAGGGTTTGTTCAGCCTGAATGTGACGGTGTATTTATCAGCCGCAGTTACTTCCTCCATAACACCCGACCACAGCCAGGAATAACCCTCGTTCAGAGCAAGCGCTCTGTCCATGGAAAAAGCTACATCCTCCGCCGTTACCTCAGAACCGTCATGAAACATAATTCCCTTTTTCAGCTTAAACGTGTAGCTCAAGCCGTCGGGCAAAGCCTCCCAGCTCTCCGCGAGCTTTGGGTCCATGTCTCCTGCAGAGTTTGGGAAGACCAGCGCGTCGTACACGTTGACCATCGCCATTGACTCTGTCCAGTCGGTTCCGCGCTGTGGGTCGATTGTCCCAAACTCCTGGTTGCAGCTCATAGTCAGGATATTTCGCTCCGCAGGCGGGGGAGGTTCTTTTTCTCCTACAGCAAACGCTTCAAGTGAAACCGCAAATAAGATAAGCACAGTTATCAAAATGATTCTTTTCATGGCTTCCTCCTTTTAAATATTGTTTTATGTTATAACGCTTCAGCTTCGACGTAGAATTTCTGATTCGCAGTCCTTAAAGCTCGTCAGCGAGCGTCCTTTTTTTGTGTTATTGATCATGTTGTGCAGCACAGCATCCGTTTGTATGAGTCGCTTCCGGTCTTTTTGTTGTTCAGCCGGCCTTCAGGCAAGTCCTATTAAATAAAACCGAACACGAAGACATCCTTGAGCTCCTGAAAGCTCATGTCAGTAACGTAGATACCGCTGTTTGGGATTACGCGAACGAGGTTTTCTGACATGAACAGGATATGTGCCTCACGTATTGGAATACGGCCCGCGCCGAACTTTTTATAAGCTCTCGACTGACAAGACCTCATAACATCGATATCCCAGATAAAATAAACGTTGTTTTAGCACCAAATAAATTGCATAATGTAATTTATAAATCACTTTAACATATTGATAATATTTCCTTTATCTCATGAATTCTTATTTCTGTCAACAACGAATTTTAACCAAAATAAGATATTAAAATGTTGATATTGTATATTATCTTTAATTACCGGTATTAGGCTGATCTTTTCGCAGGCCCAGATATGCTTTGACAGACCTTTTTTGAGATGGGTGGCGAGGATATCTCTGGCAAGGCAGATTTCTCTTATATTTATTTGACAGGAGGTCTTTGTATGCGGCTGTGTGCTGTATAGGGCGGAATCCTGTCAGGGCAGGATTGGTAAAGAAAGCTGAAGAATATAAGTGGTCGAGTGCCGGAGCACTCGTCTATCATGAGCATGATACTTTATTATCCGACCCGTTTTTTAATACCAGAAATGAAAGATTGGGCTTCATACTTATTGGAACATGTAGATTTTCTATTATGAAACATGCCGGTATAGGTCGTCCCTTGGGTGAGAGAATTATCATAATATAGTCATCGTGTCCGGAACAAAACCTTATTGTATGCTTGTATTGAAACCTCACTTCCTTAATTCATCTCTAACTGTAAGCCCGATTTTTTCTAACGAATACGGCTTTCTTATATAGGCGCCTGCACCTAATCTTTGAACCTCTTTTATACGTACTGTTTCAGAGAATCCGCTGACGATTAATGCCTTCTGCCCGGGATGGAATTCGATGATTTTTTTATATGTTTCAAGCCCGTCAATTCCAGGTTCCATGATCATATCTAATATCAATAGATGAGCCGAATTGCCTTTCAGGTAATCAATCGCCTCTTCACCACTTGAAACTGATGTAACAGTATAGCCCAGTTTTTTGAGCATTCGAGACGCAATTTCCCTCTGCTCTTCCACATCATCCACAACTAATATAGACTCGCCGTTGCCCATATAATCTTCGATAGAGGGCCTGGATTTATCTCCGGCTGCCTTTTCTCTGGTTACCGGAAAAAAAAGAGTGAAAGTAGTTCCCTTTCCTGGAGTGCTTTGTACATCAATATATCCCCTGTAGTCCTTTACTGTCGCCCACACTACCGCCATGCCAAGCCCTGTTCCACTTCTTCCCATCACCTTTTTCGTGTAAAACGGCTCAAATATCCTTTCCAAATCCTTTTTAGAGATACCTATTCCAGTATCAGCGGCAGTAAGTGTAACATAATCACCCTCCTCTACATAATCATACCCTCGTACCGGTCTGTCAATATAGCGGTTATCCGTGGATATAGTGATCTCTCCCCCGTTCGGCATGGCCTCGGCCGCATTAGAGACCAAATTCATAACGGTTTTTGATAGATGAGCAGGAGAGCCCAAGATTTCGAGCAGATCCGGTTCAAGATTGGTTCTTATATGAATGTTAGGGTGGAATGCTAGTAGCTTCTGATATTCGGGGCTTTTCAAATATTCGGAAATGATTGGATTTAGATTCACCACTTCTCTAACGGCAACCCCCCTTCTTGCCATTGAAAGTAGATCCTGTACAATGGCCGCAGCTTTTTGTCCTGATTTCTGTATTGTAAGAATTGGGTTTCTCAAATGGCTTTCTTCAGGCAGATCCATTAATAGTAGTTCAGGATAACTTACAAGACCGCTCAAGATGTTATTGAGGTCATGAGCCACCCCTCCTGCAAGGGTTCCTATGGCCTCCATCTTCTGGGCCCGTTGAAGCTGGGCTTCAAGTTTCTTCGTCTCTGTGATGTCAATAAAGCTTTCGAGCAAACATTTCCTACCACTCAGCACTATGGGGGCAACGGTTTTTAGAATGGGAACACCTTCACCATCTGCTTGAAGCAGTATACGCTCAGAGCTGTCCACCTTTTGCCCGAGATCGGTAATCGGACACCTTCCCTCTTCAGCGGGGCAGATGTATTTATGACACACATGACCGATAATCTGTTCACCGGGAGCGCCTATTGTTTTGATCGCAACGGGATTGACCTCAACAATTTTATGTGTCTCAGCATCTATGACCACAATACCAGTTTGTATGGAATCCAGTATGGTCTTTATATGCTCTTTGCTCTCCCGCAGTTTCTCCTCGGAAAGTTTGTAATCGGTGACATCCCTCAGCACCCCGATCAAGCCGATGGGCTTGTTATCAGTGTCTTTCATCAAAGTAGCGCTTACCGAGACCGGGGCTTCTCTTTTATCTTTGGTTATAACAGTGCACTCGAAATTTTTTAAAAAACCCTTCTCAAAAAACTCCTTGATGGCTTCCTCCACCTTCGGGCGATCTATCTCAGCAACGGATTTCGTTGGAAGCTCCCCCACCATCTCTTGACCCCAACCGAAAAACTCTTCGGAGGCCTTATTGAAATGAATAATCCTTGTTTCCAGATCTGTTATAACAACTGCATCCACCAAGCCCTCGATCGTCTGTCTTGCCATCCCCACCACTGCCGCCTCCAGCTCGGCTTTTGTCCTTTCATCCTCCATCCGTTTGAGATCTGTGATGTCCTGAGCAGTGGATATGCTGCCGGCGTAATGTTCATTTGTCCACATATTTCGGATGTTAAACATTCCTGGAAAATCTGAGCCATCCTTTCTTAAACAGATTACTTCAAAATTGCTTATTCCAGACTCATGAGTCTCTATGGTCTTTGCGAACCGTTTTTTAATCCTTGGAAGGTCTTTTTCTGAAACATATTCAAAAAAAGTCTTTCTGATCATCTCGTCCGGTGAGCTGTGGCCGAACATTTTAAATAGCGATTCATTAACCTGTACAATAGCTCCACCTGCATCATTAACGCAGAGTCCAATAGCCATGGTATCTATAATAACTTCCAATTTTTTCTTATCGGCTTCGATATCTTCCCGTATTTTCTTGTGCTCGGTTTCTGACTTTTTCAAGTAGGCAACTTGTCCACGCAATGCTGACAGTTCGCTTATGAGTTGATCGTTTGTCATATCCTTATCTTTCATCAACCCTCCCTCGATCGAGGCCAAAATAGCGGCTGCCTGTTTCTGATTGATAGTGATTTTTATAGTGATAGATAGGATCTTAATAATGTGCGTTTCGCCAATATTCGCAAAACTATCCTCGGAAACCCGTTCGGTATTCCTAAAAACAGTACTGAATACAGCCAGCTACGGAAAAGGTCCTGTTTTCATAATAATTCTACCAGCTACAGGACATTTTGTAAAGAAATAAGATAAAATCAAGTTTCCGGAGCATTTTTGAAAAAAGTACAGATTTACCACTTTATAGCACTGCGCATTATACAATCGTTTCCAGAATGTAACTGTTGTTACAGACCTAAAACCGAGTTATACTTTTATTACAAGCCATGAAAAAGTATGTCATCACGTTATCTACTATATGCATCTCTCTGCTGGTTTTTTTCCAATGCAGCCTCGGTAACCGCCAGGGTATACTGCTCGGTACGTATAGAAAAGTAGTACTCGTGGGTAGTTCGGAAAAGATAGAAGCTTCGATACCGGTGGCCCAAAACCTTTTCTGGTATTCCAGTGATGCATCTACTGTACATGTTTCGCCTTCAGGGGTGATCAAGGGTATTTCTTCGGGCAGCGCCGTGATACATGTAAGGACTGAGAACAGCGGGTATAAAGCGAGCTGCCATGTAACTGTTGTAACGGCCATTCCCAGGAATATCATACTGTTTATCGGTGACGGTATGGGGCCTGAGCAGGTGAAGGCGGCAGGCATGTTTAAGAACGGCGTTTCCGGCTCGCTGATTTTCGAAACTCTGGATTATACCAATACGATGACGACATATTCGGCAAGTAGCGGGATTACCGATTCCGCTGCATCGGCAACAGCCATGGCAACCGGAAATAAGGTGAACAACGGGGTCATCAGCACCGCGATTCCCGGAGACAGCTCGGAATTGGAAACGGTACTGGAGCTTCTGAAACAAAAAGGCAAAAGCACAGGCCTCGTTACGACAACTCACATAACAAATGCAACACCGGCCTGCTTCGGGGCTCATGAATATCATCGATCCAATTATGATGAAATAGCCGTTGACTATGTAAATGGATCCAAACCGAACGTCTTATTCGGAGGCGGCGGATTCGGCATCTCTGATACGATGACGGATTCGGTAGGCTATCATACGGTTACAAACAAAACCGCATTTGAAAGCATAGACCCTTCAGTGTATGATTATGTTTCGGCCCTGTTCGGTACCGATAATTTGCCGTACATGTACGATTACCCGGAACCGGACGCCTATCCGGAACCGGAGCTGTCCGAGATGACCCAGAAGGCCCTCGCGATCCTCAAGCAGGACCCGGACGGGTTCTTCCTTCTCGTCGAAGGCGGAAGAATAGACCATGCCTGTCATAGCAATGATCTGATATGCGCTATTTATGAAACAATTGAGTTTGAAGACGCCGTTACTAGCGCCTTGCAATGGATGTCCGGTAGAAACGATACAGTGCTTATCGTGACCGCCGACCATGAAACAGGGGGGTTAACGGTAATTAAAAACAACGGAGCAGGGAACCTGCCTGATGTTACCTGGTCTACGGGGTACCATACCGGAGTAGAAGTACCGATATACGCATCCGGCTGCGACGAAAACATAATATTTGGAGATTTCGACAACACGCATATCTATTATACTATTTCCGATTTTTTCGAATAAAATCACTCCGCAGGACATAAGGATTGGAAATAGAGAGCTAATCTGCCCTTTGAAATTATCCGATCTCAAGGAATCGTAAACCTGCAGTAAAAATAACTCGATATAGTAGGTGGAGAGTGATTCTCTATTTCTTCCGCTTTATTTTTTTATGTTTCCCGACATTTTTTATCTCATTACCGAGTCTCGCACACAGGTATGAGAACATTACGCCTTCATAAATTTCTCATGCGTTTTTAAGATGATGATTTCAGGGTAAATGTCGGGGCAGAAAATATCACGGGCGGAAGGGAAATACACTGGTCACGGGTCTTCAGGAGGAACATGTCATACCGCCGCACGGCCCCTTGAGAAAAAATAGAAATGTGTTATATTAAATATGGTTGCAGACTACAGTGGACCTTGCGGGATTTGGCTTCTATACCGGAGCAGGGATCCCTTTTTTATACAGCCGCCTATGAAATCTCAGAGAGAAATCGACTTGGAACTCTTCAGAATAAACCTGGGATACTACCTCATAAAGTCCCCGGAGTGCGACATTAAATGGGCTGTAACGATAATAAGGCACACCTCAATCTCTCCGAACGATCTCAGGAAGGTGCTGTTCGACCTGGAAGATTTCGGGGACAGGCGCAGGTACAGGAAGCTTTTCAATGCATGTAGGGATGCGAAATTCAACAGCTGCGCAGTCAGAATATTTTAACTACAGGAATATCCTGCAGAAACGGCTCTCATTAATTGCTTGGAAAAAGAAAAGCTTCTCCACGCGGCAGCGTGTATTGTTCGTTACATATATCGATTAACAACCCGGTCGATCTCACGCTCCTGGCTTATTACTTTTGACATATGTCTCACTGCACGGCTGCCAACCCCGTTATAGCGGTAGACTGCCATCTCCCAGGAGGTATACACGTTCTTCATTTTTACAAGGTACTCGCTCCCGAGCTTCAGGTTCGTTCGAAGGTCCAGGAGTTCTTCGGGGGTGTATTTCGGAAAGGTCCTCGAGTTGCACTGCATGATGCCGTAGTCAGCTGATCCGTTCTGGTTCCGGGCTACGAGGTCGGTCCTGAACCCGGATTCAACCTGTATCAGGGCGAACAGGAGGTTGACCGGTATCTCATATCTCAGCGCATGGTTGATAATCTCTTTCGTTACTATAGGATCGCGGCTGAGGTAGCTGTATATGTCGAGCAGACGATCGAGCTGACCTTCCTGTATCAGTTTCTTAACCTCTCCGGTTACATCCTCTCGCGTGTAATATTCCTTTATGATGTTGGGAGGTGCAGTCCCGGGACCTGAGGAATTTTCAGAGTCCTGTGTGCCCAGGGCAACTGACGGGCCGGAGGTGACGGCTTTTGTATCTGTAATCGACATACCGAGTAAAAAGCTCGCCAAACAGATCACAGCGGTAACAGCTATATAGAAAAGCGATTTCCTCATTTTTATATACTTGATCATTTTTATTCATGTAAAGTCCTATAAAGATAGCAATTTTTCCGAAATAGGCAAGTCCCAAATTATAATAATTTTAATGTGAAAAGATTACAAATTGTAGACATTCCTGATCCTGACGTATAACTATAGTAATGATCCTGGTGGGTTTGGCCCTCAAAGACCCGGCCTTGAGGGCCCTGCCTTTGAGGGCAGGGTATTGTGCGTAATTCTCTTTCATAAAAACAATCGGTATGATATCGTAACATATCGAATCTAATTATCCGAAAACCGTACGTGCTTGTATGGTAAGCGGCTATAGGATAGTGCGGGCACACAGCACGGTCATAGTATATGGGTCGCGACAGGTTCGGTACGACCGGGATCTCGAAGAATCCGCCGAACGCGAGGAAGCAATAGAGGTCCAAGACAATCGGTTGGTTGTTTATCTCCTGAACATGGGCAGCGAAATTCTAATCGATGATGAGTGTGAAAGCTCATTTTATGAAAGGAGACAGGAGAGGTGGACAAGGGTCATGCAATAGGAATAGACATAGGCGGTACTCTGATCAAAACTGTTGCGGTAAGCAGTGAAGGGGATGTTCTCTACAGAGATATTCTCGAAACCAGAGACTACTCGGTTCCCAATGAATCCGAAGGTCCCGGCAATGTCAATGTTCAGCACTGGGTCAGGTCGATCCACGAGCAGATTGAAAAGATACAGGAGATCTTGAAGCACAAAATATCATGTATCGGTATTGCGGCTCCAGGCATCGTCGGTAAAACGGGTGACTATATTGCATGCATGCCGGGGAGATTGAAAGGGATCGAGGGTCTTATATGGTCCAAGGCGCTGGATTGCGACTGCAGGGTAACTGTTCTGAACGACGCCCAGGCCGCTCTTTTCGGAGAAGCCTGGATCGGGAGCGCTGCGGGATATCAAAATGTCGTAATGGTCACGCTCGGCACGGGAGTAGGGGGCGCTGTCATGATGGAGGGCAGGCTCCTCAAAGGAACGATCGGGAGGGCAGGCCATATAGGGCACATCTGCCTCGATCCGCAAGGGGAGCAGAGCATATGCAGGGTTCCTGGAGGCCTTGAGTGGTTTGTGGGAGACTATTCGCTTGGGAAACGATCCGCAGGAAAATACAGCAGTACAAAACAGCTCATCGAGGACTACAGGAGAGGGGAAAAGTACGCCGTTTCTTTGTGGCGCGATACGGTACGAGTGCTCGCGTGCGGGATAGTCTCGGCGATCAACATGATGGATCCTGAGGCTGTTGTGCTGGGGGGAGGGCTGACCGAAGCAAAAGAGGCGCTTTTCGAGCCTCTCAAAGAGTTTCTTGATGAGTTCGAATGGAGACCTATGGGCAGCAGGGTCGAGATCTTGCAGGCGAGTCTCGGCGAGCATGGCGGGGCGATCGGGGCCGCGCGAAATTCGCTGCAGAACTGTCCTGCGTGAACCAGCAGCAGCCTTTCATTGTTATTTTCCTACCGGGCAAACAATCGCCTCGATACAAAGAGGTCTTGGGGTCTTTTTCCAGCCTCATGAAATAGAGCCGGGGTATGAGAAAAACGTACAGTCAGAAGCGGGCCGAGAAATACTTATAGTGCGGTTTTCTCATAGATTGCTATGCAATCAGATTGCATAGCCATTGGCAGCTGTAAGAAATACAGTTTACGGTGAACAAACCGCCTAAATACCCATTCCTTCGTAAAGGAATGGGTATTAACCTTCCTATTTACGATTGTAAATAAGGAATGAGGATTAAACCCCCATTCCTTAATATTTACAGTGATTTGTGAGAAATGGGGGATAGGGATGAGCGTGCGGTAGGAAGAACGGCCCAGAGATCCTCTTACTAACCCTACGGACCGGGGAGGACACTCCGTAGAGCTGGTCATTACGCCGTACTACAGTTCACCTCCGAAGGCGGCCGAAATGGCGGTACCCCTCTAAGACGCTGGGGAGCCGGATGATTCGGCACTGACAGGAGGGGTTTTAGAGGTTTTCGGACATGTCGTTCGAAAAAGACCACGCTACAGTGATTATGCCGGTGGAAAAAGCGGCACTGAGGCCTTGAACAGCGCCGCAGAACCCTGAATAGAATAGCTCGGTACGCATGACGGAACAAGTATTGAGTCCCCCTTGTGCACAGCGAGACCGCAGCTTCTCCCGTTCTCTGAGATCGTGCATCCTCCGTTGGTGCACAGGATTATTTCCACGCTCCGCTCTTCATCGCTTACATACCGGCTGTTCTCTTCGATCCTGATCCTGGAGAGCCTGAACTCCTGTGCGGGAGAGTCGTACTCGACCTCTCCTCCGCTACGGCCTATTTCAACAACCGGCTCGAAAGCCCTCGGGATATAGGTCAGCACCTTCAGGAGCTCCGGTACATCGATATACTTCCCTGTGAGCCCTCCCCTGAGAACGTTATCCGAATTCGCCATGAGCTCTATACCGACGCCGTCGAGGTATGCGTGCAACACTCCCGCCGGGGTAAACATCGCCTCCCCCGGATTGAGACAGACGAGATTAAGGAGGATAGGGGAGAGGACACCTATATCGCGGGGGTACTGGCTGCTGATCTCGATAGTCCACCTGCAAACAGGCCGGTAGTGATCCTTTGCTGCGTCATGGTTATTACGAGCCCATGACAGCGCCTCGCCGATTGCGTCATCTTTTCTGTCTTCAGGGAGGGTGAGCAGTGAATGAATGAAAGTTTTCAACCCTTCGCCGTTGGGAGATTTCTCCAGCCACTTTATCTCCTTTGCGATGCTTCTGAATCCAATCCACCCGAGAAGCTCGAGTATCCGGGGAACAGGCCTGAAGCCGCTCATCGACCAGAATGGGGTCAGGGCAGCTATGATCTCAGGCTTGTGGTTTCGATCCCTGTAGCTTCTCTCGTATGCATCGATCGGGATCTTCTTTCTGTTCTCCCGTCTGTATCCCTCCCTTGCCTGCTCGATGTTGGGATGTGCCTGGATGGAGAGTGGAGAAGCTGCGGCAAGGACCTTGAAGAGAAACGGGAGCTCCCCAGAAAACCTTTGCGCCGTTTGTACACCGAGCACTCCCTCAGGGTCCTTCCTTATAACATCGATGAGAGATGTCGCGCTCCCATCGATTATAACCTCCGAGGGGGCCTTCGGGTGGGCTCCCATCCATACCTCGGCCTGGGGCCCCGAAGAGGGCGCGGGGTTGCCCAGCAGTTCTGCAATTGCGGTATGTGACCCCCACGCGTACTCCTGTATCCGGTTGTTGAGCCTTGCTATTCCATGCATAGGATAACTCTAAAAGCTTTTTAGAAGAGAATCGATATCGGTGATTACGAGCCCGACAGATTCATCGGCAGCCCCGTAGTATATGTAAACCCTGCCGCCCATCTCGACGGTGCCGTTAGAGAATACGGTGTTACCGAAGAAGCCTTCTATCTCGAACGGCTCGGTCGGAACGATGAAAGGACCTTCCGCCCGTCGGACAACTTTATACGGTTCATGCAGGTCCAGGAGGAGGCAGAAGAGGGAGTATTTCGACCCCTCGCCCTTTCCGTGGTAGATGACAAGCCATCCTTCAGATGTCTTTATCGGAGGAGCTCCTCCTCCTATCTTCATCGACTCCCAAACGTTTTCCCTCGGCCTGACGATACACCGGTGGTTTCCCCAGTGCAGGAGATCGGGCGATTCGCTGTACCATATCGATGCCCTTCCGAATCCCGAATTGTTGGGACGATGCAGAGCAATATATTTTCCATCCACCTTCTCCGGAAATATTGCGACGTCCTTGTTTTCAGGGGGGAAGATGATACCTTTTCGATCTACAGTTTGAAAGTCATTCGTAACCGCGAGGGCGGTTGCCCAGGAATCTTCTGAGATAACGGTAAAGTTGATATAGTACCGTCCGTCTATACATGTGACCCGCGCGTCCTCGCATCCGTACTTTTCAGATTCCTGCACTGGATAGATAAACGGCTTGTCCTCCACACTGAACGATACCCCGTCCCTGCTCCTCGCAAGCCGTATGTGGCTTATAGTAGTGAGGTAGTTCTTTCCCCTGTAGCGTACAACCCTCGTGTCCTTGAGCTGCAGCTCCGGGTCGTCCTTCCTGAATGACATTATATCGGGGTACGACTTCCCGTACTCGAATCTGTAAAATGGGGCCCGTACTGTTTCGTTGTCCTGCCCGCACGTCTCCGACACACGAAGCAGAAGGATCACCTCCTCACGGAAGACCGTTGCTCCCGGATTAAACACCCCAAGGACTTTGTATCCCTCTCTGGATGGTTTTACACAGGAAGGTTTGATGATAGGATCGTTACGATGTTCCCGAACCATGATTTTATCACCCGGTATGGGACCTTAAGCGTAAAATCATATATAACATGAATTGAGGAGAAAGTAAATAATCAAAAGCTCGTATCGGTACCTGGAAACAGCTGAAAGCTTCGGTGTATGAAGATTTTTATAGCAAAAACCGCAAAAGAATGTAAAGTAGATATAGTACCGTTTCTCACGTAACTTTGGGAGATCGCCGAATAAACAGCAGTTGAAAGGAGGGTAGCAGCATGAGGGCTGTATTCATGGAAAAACCGGGAGGGCCTGAGGTCCTGGCACTAAAGGAGGTTCAAAAGCCATCCATCAGCAGTCCGGGAGAGATCCTCGTCAGGGTAAAGGCGGCCGGTGTGAACCCCATCGATGCGAAACAGAGGAAGCGCGGGACCGTCTATCAAGCTGAGCCGCCGCAGATACTGGGCTGCGATTGCGCGGGAACTGTAGAGGAAAAAGGAAACGGGGTAAAGAGATTCAGCGCGGGAGATGATGTATTCTTCATGCACGGGGGAATAGGAAAAGAACCGGGTAGCTACGCTGGATATGCCGTGATAGACGAGCGCTTTGCCGCGATAAAGCCGGAAAACGTGTCCTTCGAGGAGGCGGGCGCGGCCCCTCTGGCTTTCCTTACCGCCTGGGAATCATTGTTCGAAAGAGGCGGTTTGCAGAAAGGACAGACGGTACTAATCCAGGCCGGAGCGGGCGGGGTAGGCCATATCGCCGTACAGCTCGCCGTGCAGAAAGGAGCAATGGTCTGCGCGACAGTATCGAATAAGGAAAAGCGGGATTTCGTTACAGGCCTCGGAGCGGAAAAGGCGATACTGTACAGGGATGAGGATTTTGTAGAGTCCGTTCTCGACTGGACTGACGGGAAGGGTGCGGACCTTGCACTCGAGATGATAGGCGGGGAAACATTCTTTAAGACTTTTTCCTGTGTGAAGCTGTACGGTAGGGTGGTAACACTCCTCACACCGAAAGGGGAAGCGTGGGGAGAGGCAAGGATGCGCAATATAAGCCTTGGGTTCGAGGTTGTACTGGCCCCCATGTTCTACGGAATCTCAGAATTGAAGGAGCATCATGCGGGGCTCCTCGAAACATGCTCGCGGATGATGGAAAAGGGCCAGTTGAAAGTAAGCGTGACCAGAACATTCCTTCTCGAGGAGGCCTCTCTTGCCCACAAGCTTCTGGAAGAGGGGCATACTGTAGGCAAGATAGTGCTGAAAGTCGAATGACCCTGAAGCACTCAGGCTTACAGAAGATTCAGTATGCTGCTAAAGCCGGACGAAATGCTTCCATATATATGAGATCTCCGTATCCGGTCCCAGCATCTTGCAGGGGGGGCTTTTGCTTTAATATCGCAATAGGGGCCGGATAATTTCCCACTGCAGGGAGGGTCCTACGCTCCGGTGATTATTGCCTTTACCTCCTGCATGATACTATCCGGCTTGAAAGTCTTTTTCCAGTCCGGCTGCAGAAGCGCATCTTTCGCCCTTTCCACCATCTTCATCGCACCGTCTGAAAAGCGTGCATCGCAATATCCGAATAGGATACCGAGATTGATATTGATATGACCCAGAAGAAAATCTCTTGCGGCTTCCCGGGGAACACCCGACTTGACTGCCTCCTCCATCGCTTCCCTGATCACGAACATGAGGGTGAGGGTGACGGTTTCCGCCATGGCCGGTTCCAACATCGCCATCTGCTCCACGGTTACCCTGTGTGCGTTCATCACCGGAGCGAAGATTCCCCGCGCTATGCTCTCTCCGGTACTGTAGTCCTGCTCGGACCCCTGGAGAAGGGCGCACACGATGTTCTGCTTTGCCTTGATGCCTCCGTAGAAGTCCATCTTTGCGTCGAGATCGGTTTCGTCGTTTATCACGGGCGGGTGGCACGGGTGTGCGACGAAATAGGATATGCCGTCTCTCTTCGGCAGGAGACCGCCGTAACCGGCGGCGGGGTCGAGGGTGATGACGAGACAGCCCCGTTTCAGTACGGGTACGATCTCTCCCGCGATTTCACCGATCAGCCTGTCCGGCACCGCGAGTATGACGATGTCAGCGTCTTCAACCGCATCCCCGACAGGGTTCACGGTAAGACCCCGTTTTTCGATGTTTTCGACGCCAGCACTCCCGTTTTCGACGTAGCGGACGTCGTACTGCATGTACCGCAGGTTGTCCGTTATCCTGCATCCGATTTTCCCTCCGGCCCCGATAAGCGCGATACGCTTCATTTTCTGCTCCTTCTCGCTCTATTTATTTTTTAAAGTCGAAATACGGATTTTTAATTGACGTAATATATGTAATTAAAGGTCGATATTCCGGCCGTTTTAACTTCTATTATATAATGCCATTTAGTGATAAAAAATCGACATTGGCTCTAAAATATTAAATTTCGATGCTCCGATTATCCATTAAAATTCGACATATACTCTGATCAGAATCCCGCCATCATCCCGGTCTGGTGTAGAGCATGTAGTTATCCATGTCCTTCTCGTATCGCTTCAGCGCGGTGGTATCGGTAAACTCTACTACTGTCGCTTCTAGGAGCCCCCACACACGGACCCCCCTCCGTATGCATCCCGTCACCGAACCGCCAGCCCGGCATGCCGAGATGTGCATGTGGAGCACCGGCTTTCCCTCTTCATTTGCGAAAAGCGTTCCCATGCCCGTGGCTTCGTGAGGGGCGCTCAGCGTACGTTCCATGACGGTGATCGGCCTCTCATTGCCGTCTATCGGCCCGACTACCAGGGAACTGCCCTCTCCGACTCCTCCCACGATAAACACGACGCCGGCACTAATCTTCTCTTTTTCGGCTATCCGCTCGATTGCTTCATGAACGACTTCGTTGTTTTCGAGTTTTGCGATGAATACCCTGCCGAGTGATGCCTGCGTGTAGTTCATTGAAACCTCCGTTTACAGGAGATGCCGGGATTACCCGGTTAAATTATGAAGTATGTTGTCATACCACCTAGATTATAGTATAATAAAGTCCTTGTTGTCAATCACTACTCGGCACTTTTGCCGGTCTTCCGGTGTTGTATAGAAGTAAGCTTTAGCCGAGCTTTATTTCGGCGGCATGGAAACCGGTGAAGGAGACATTGTGACCGGACGCTTCTTACTACTCGTATCCTTGATTTACGGGTCTTTCGCCTGCGGGATCGTTGCACGAAAGTTTTTCCCCAGGCTTGTCGGCATAGACAAAACGGTGACAAAAATCCTGTTCATTTTTTTTACCGGATTCATAACTTTCAATTCGGTCTGGTCTCTTGAACTGCGACGGCTTTCCTCGGTCATGCTTCCGGCCGTCAACCTCGGCCTCATCCTCCTCTCTTTGCCGCCTGCGTATCTCTTTGCCAGGCTCCTTTCACTTCCGCCGAAAAAGAAGGGGAGCTTTATTGCATGTGCAATATTTTCGAACTGGGGTACCACGCTCGGCGGGTTTTTAAGTTTTCTGCTGTATGGCAGCAGGGGACTCTACCTCGCAAACTGGTACATCGGGTTCTGCAGGCTGTACCACTATTTCATCGGAGTACCCCTGCTCGGTCTTTACAAGGAGAACGGGAAGGGGTCTTTCGGCAAGGCCTTCGGCGACATAGCTCGCCGCCCTCTCTGGTATTTTCCCTTCGTGATGATAGCAGCCGGAATTTTATTGAACATACTGGGCGTTGAAAGGCCCCGGTCCGTCGACTTCGCTGCAACGCGGGTTTTCATCTACTTCACGGTGACAGGCTATTCTTTTTCCATAGGTCTCGGGGTGAAGCTTCAACAGAGCATGAAGTGCCTGAAAGCCGCACTTTTCACCGCGCTCATCAAGTTCATCTATAACCCTCTGGCGGCCTTTGTGCTGCTTCGGGTGCTCGGGTATTTCAGGCAGTCCGACCTACTGCCCGCGTGGGTCGTAATGGTGGAGTCCTTCATGCCGACTGCGATCATGTCCGTGGTGTTGGTGAAGCTTTTAGGGCTGGACGAAGACCTCGCGACCTCCGCGTGGTTCGTAACAACGATATGCGCAGTGCCTGTGGTGCTCTTTCTCCTCAGACTGTTCGGATGAAGCTGCAGAGACAAAATGAATCGCGGAACCTATCGGGTCCGAGAACGGTATCGTATATACCTGTTTTTAGGAGATACACCATTAAAGTATCGTATGCGGCAGGACAGTATGGAACGATTCATAAGGAGCAGCCGCGGAGGGGATTTGTAACGCGAATAATTTCCGGCCACAGGTCTTTATGCGGACAAAGGGGCCTGCTACCCATAGAAAATAAAAAAACATAAAATCACTAGTGTCCGGTTATAATTCGAATAATAACAATTGGTTACAAGAATCACCCATTTGATTTTTTAAGTTAAAATCTGTAAGTACTTGTATAATAGACACTTGCTCAAATG
>Ga0307379_10003520_pt1 | contig 22744 bp, 18 predicted proteins | sample UN2MG_FD_202237 | JGI IMG/M metagenome (GOLD analysis project Ga0307379, IMG submission 202237) | Soil microbial communities from Risofladan, Vaasa, Finland - UN-2 | ecosystem: Environmental > Terrestrial > Soil > Coastal area > Acid sulfate soil | place: Finland: Risofladan, Vaasa | collected... | reverse complement strand
GGCCCCACCACGCATACCCCGGGACGTTTGGTTGGTGGCCCGGCGGGGAGGTGGGGTGGGCAGGCGGATAGGTTCATATCAATGAACCTTGGCAGAAGCGCCCGCATTGCACTGCCGCCCGCCGGAGGTTATGTAGCGCCGATAACGCGAGGCAGCGGAGCGCGCATGAACTGGATCACCGATTACGTCCCGCCGAAAATCAAGTCGCTGTTCCAGCGGCGCGATACGCCCGAGAACCTGTGGACCAAATGCGATAGCTGCGGCCAGATGATCTTTCACCGCGAGCTGGCGGAGAACCTGAACGTCTGCCCGGGCTGCAATTTCCACATGGCCATCGCGCCACGTGCCCGCTTCAAGACCCTGTTCGACGGTGGCATCTTCGTCGAGATCAAGGTGCCAGATGCCTTGGCCGATCCGCTGCATTTTCGCGACGAGAAACGCTACACCGACCGGATGAAGGACGCCCGCCGCAAGACCGGCGAGCACGAGGCGATGATCGTCGTTTATGGCGATATCTGCGGCTTGCAGACCGTCTGCGCCGGGCAGGATTTCAGCTTCATGGGCGGCTCGATGGGTATGGCGGTCGGTAATGCCCTGCTCGCCGCCGCCGAGACGGCAGTCAAGCACAAAGCCCCGCTGGTGGTGTTCACCGCCGCCGGCGGCGCGCGGATGCAGGAGGGTATCCTCAGCCTGATGCAGATGCCACGCTGCACCATCGCCGTCGAGATGGTCCGCGAGGCCCGGCTGCCCTTCGTCGTGGTACTCACCAACCCGACCACCGGCGGCGTCACCGCCTCCTACGCCATGCTCGGCGACGTCCATCTGGCCGAACCGGACGCGCTGATCTGCTTTGCCGGGCCACGGGTGATCGAGCAGACCATCCGCGAAACCCTGCCCGAGGGCTTCCAGCGTTCGGAGTACCTGCTGGACCACGGTATGATCGACCGGGTGATCGACCGCGGCAAGATCCGCATCGAGCTGGGCACGATCCTGCGCATGTTGATGGGTAAGCCGCCGATGGTGATCGGCGATCTGCCGCCTCCGACGGCGCTGGAAGAATCCGTTCCCGCCGCCGAAGCTGGCGACGCCTGATCGTGGCCAACCCGCCGTCTGGCGCACCAACTGGCGTACCGCCTGGAACTCGGCCAAGCGACGCGATCCTCGACCGGCTTCTCTCGCTCCACCCAAAGATCATCGACCTGACGCTTGACCGGGTCTTGCAGCTGCTGGCCGACATGGGCGACCCGCAGCGCGCCCTGCCGCCGGTGGTGCATATCGCCGGCACCAACGGCAAGGGCTCGACCCTGGCGATGATCCGGGCCGGAATGGCGGCGGCGGGCAAGACCGCCCACGCCTATACCTCGCCCCACCTTGCCCGATTCCACGAACGCATCCGCATCGCGGGCGAGCTGATCTCCGAACCTGCGCTGGCGGCGCTATTGGCGGAATGCGAGCGGGTCAATGGCACCCGCCCGATCACCTTCTTCGAGATCACCACGGTCGCGGCCTACGTCGCCTTCGCCCGCGCCCAGGCTGACTACACCCTGCTCGAGGTTGGCCTCGGTGGCCGCCTCGACGCCACCAACGTCATTGATCGCCCGAGATTGACCGTCATCACGCCAATCTCCATCGATCACCAGCAATACCTCGGCGACACCCTGGCCGAGATCGCTTTCGAGAAGGCCGGTATCCTGAAGCCGGGCGTCCCCTGCATCGTCGGCCCACAACTCGATGCAGCCCGCGAGGTGATCGAGGCCCGCGCCGCCAAGCTGGGCGCGCCCTTGTTCATCCACGGCCAGGACTGGATGGTCCGCGCCGAGCACGGGCGCCTGGTCTACGAGGATACCCGTGGGCTGCTTGATCTCGACCCACCGGCCCTGATCGGCGCGCACCAATTCGACAACGCCGGGGCAGCGGTGGCGGCGCTGCGCGCGCTCGGCTTCGGCGAGACCGCATGCCGGGCGGCGCTTTCCGATGCCGTCTGGCCCGCCCGGATGCAACGCTTGACCCACGGCCCGCTGGCCGGGCGGATGCCCCAAGGCGCCACCCTTTGGCTCGACGGCGGCCATAACGCCGCCGCCGGTGAAGCCCTCAGCGCCGTGGTCGCGGATATTGCCACCCGCGCTTCGGACCCCCTGTGGCTGATCACCGGCATGCTCGACACCAAGGCGGCGGAGGATTTTCTGCGTCCCTTGGCGCCCCATGTAGCGGGCGTGTTGACCGTGACCATCCCGGACACTCTGGCGGCAATCCCGGCCGAGGATTTGGCCGCCCGCGCCCGCTCCATCGGATTGGACGCCCGCCCCGCCGACAGCGTCGCTCAGGCCCTCGACATGATCATCGCCGATGTGCCGACAGCACCGTTGCGCGTCCTGATCTGCGGCTCGCTATATCTCGCGGGTGCGGTATTACAGGAAAATGGGTCACGTGAGCGCGATGGCTAGCCCCAGGAACCAAAAGAGCGGCCCCAAGGGCCGCTCTCGATTTAGCTCTCCAACTCCGCTCAGATTGCGCCAGCGATCCAGCTTTCGATGCCACGCTTCGAATCGGCGCCGACCTTGCGGTCAACCAACTCGCCGTCCTTGAAGATCAGCAGCGTCGGAATACCGCGCACCGCATAACGCGACGGCGCGTTGGGATTGTCGTCGATATTCACCTTGGCGATCCGGATCTTGCCGCCCATCTCGGTGGCGATCTCCTCCAGCGCCGGGCCGATCTGCTTGCAGGGTCCACACCACTCGGCCCAGAAATCGACGACTACCGGTATATCTGCACCCAGGACATCGGCTTCAAAACTACTGTCGGTGACGGCCATGGTCGACATCGGCATATTCCCTTCCTGAGAGCCCCGATCGGGGCGGTCCTTAAGTTCGACAACCTAGTGGGGTGACCCACGGTAATCAAGGACGACGCGCATTCCATTCTGCAAGAGAACGGTCGAGCACACCCGAGTCTATCGGCATCAGAACCGGCCCGACGGTCCAAAGAACCGCAGCCTCAACAAGGTGTTGGGGGTAGCGCGCCGCCAGCGCCGAACGATAGCAGGCAAGCTGCAAAAGATATGCCTCCGGCGCCTCTCCCGGCCCGCTGGCAGGCTGGGCATCAGTTTTGAAGTCCACAACCTGCACCCGTGCCGGGCCGATCACCAACCGGTCGATTCGCCCCAGCATCGTGGTTGCCGCGGTCGCCGGCAACGCCAGCGCCATCCCCACCTCGGCCAGCGAATTCGGCCCAAATACCTCATCGGCGAAGGCTGCGCCGAACACCGCCAGCGCTTCGGCCACCACTCCGGCAGCGATTTCGCCCGGCAGGTCGGGAAAGCTGTGGGCAAGCAGGCGCATGGCCAGTTCGCGGCGCAATTCGGCGGGCCGATTCGCCAGCCGCTCCAGCAGCAAATGCACCGCCGAACCTCGGGTCAGCGCCATCTCGCGGCCCAACCCCGCGCCGCCATCCGCGTCATGTTCGCCCAGGTTCGACGGGCTGATCCGCTTCGCCCGCTCCTCGCGGCGCGCCTTTGCCAACCACGCCGGGCGCATCAGGACCGACGGACCCGCTACCCCCTCGACACCCCCTTCCTCCGCCGCACCGGTCAACACCACCGGGTTGTCCTCACGCCGCCGTACCGGCCCCGCCGGCCCAGGCAGCTCCAGCCAGCCGCCGAATTTATCCGCGCCCTGTTCCAGCAGTTCGTACCAGGTTTTGGTTTTCTTGCTGTCTTGCCCGGCACCGCACAGGATCAGCCAATCCTCGGCCCGGGTCAGCGCCACATACAGCAGGCGCTTTCGCTCGGCGGCGTCGCGCGCCGCTGCCTTGTCGCGCGCGTTCCGGGTTACCGGGTCATCCTCGGCCTTTGCAGCCGCCCACAGCATCAGCCGTGGCTGATTGGTGCCGCTGGCCGCTGGCAGCAGTGTCGGCCTGCCGCCGCCCCCGCCACCCTTCGACATGGTGTCGGGCAAAATCACCACCGGCGCCTCCAGCCCCTTGGCGCCATGCACCGTCATCACCCTGATCTCGTTGGCGCCCCGCTCCATCTCGCGCTTGACCTTGATGTCGCCAGCCTCGATCCAGGCGATGAACCCGGCCAGCGAAGGCGCCTCGCGCGCCTCGTAGGCCAGCGCCTGAGCCAGCAGCTCGTCAATCGGGTCCTCCGCCTCATGGCCCAAGCGCGCCAGCAGTCGCCGCCGCCCGTCATGGCGGATCAATACCCGTTCCAAGAACTCATAGGGCCGCAGGAAATCCGCCTGCCCGGCCATGTCGCGCAGCATCGCCGCGGTCTCCGGGTGTTCCGCTTCGGCGTCCATCACCGCCTGCCACAGCGTGCCCTTTCGCCCATGCGCCAGCGCAAACAACGCATCCTCGCTGACATCGCACAACGGCGAGCGCAGCAACGCCGCCAGGCTCAGATTGTCCCCCGGTGTCGTCGCCACCTTGACCAGAGCCAGCAGGTCCTTGACCGTGAGCTCCTCGGCCAGGCTTAACCGGTCGGACCCGGCAACCGCCAAACCCTTGGCTTTCAACTCACGGATCAGCCCCTGCGCCAGCGCATCGCGCCGGGTGACCAGCACCAGAATATCGCCCGGCCGCAGCCGCCGCCCCGGCCGTCCGGCCTTCGCTGGCAGCCGGTCCTCGGCCAACATCCGCTGAATCTCATCCGCCAGCATCCGCGCCAGCCGCGCCTTGGCACTGCCCGGCGGCGGGGTATCAACCGGCTCCCACCAGTCGGGTGGATCTTCCGCCGGGTCTGGCTCGACCAACGGCCACAGATCGACCCGCGAGGCATCCTGCGCCCGGTGTGCCAAGTGTTCCACTGGATCGCCGTCCACCGTCAGGCCCGCCGCCGCGCCACCGGCAAAAACCGCATCCACATAGGCCAATATCCCCGGCGCCGAGCGAAACGACGTTATCAGGTCCGGCCGCGCCAGCCTGCCGTCCATCCCCTCAAGCCAGTCGCCGAAATGCTGCCGGTTCTCGCCAAAGGCCTGCGGCTCGGCCCCCTGGAACGAGTAAATCGACTGCTTTTCGTCGCCAACGACGAACAGCGTCTGATTCACTGCCCGCGCGCCCTCGCCGGTGTTGAACTCATGGGCAATCGCCCGGATCACCGCCCACTGCCCCGGCGAGGTGTCCTGCGCCTCGTCGACCAGGATATGGTCGATTCCCTGATCCAGCCGGTACAGCGCCCAGGCCGCCATATCGGAGCGGGTCAGCAGCTCCGAGGCCCGGCTCACCAGATCATCGAAATCCAGCAGTGCGCGATTGTCCTTGGCCCGGCGGTACCGCGCCAGCAGGGTACTGGCAAAGGCATCGAGATCGCGCGCCCGGGCGGCGGATTCACGGGTGTGCAGCGTGTCCAGCAAACCACATGACCAGACGATCATCGCGTCGGTGAAAGCATCGGCATCGGGATGGTTTTCGATCACCTTCTTGACCGGGAAGCGGCCTCGGCTGCGCGGCTCACCCTTGGCGGTCGTGAAGACCCCGGCCAACCGCCGCGCCGCTCCCAACGGGCTGGAGTTCTTCAAGCCGCGTGCCTCGGCAAGCGCCGCCGCTGCGGCTGTATCGGCGGCCCCACCCTCGGCCATCTGTCCCGCGTATATCCCCAGCCGCTCCCAATCCAACCGCCCCAGCGCCGCCGCCGCCAACGCCGCCGGGCTTTCCTTCACAGTCTCGCCAAAATGCGCCTCCAGCCGGGCGTCGATCGCACCACCGCCAAACTCCGCCCGCCCGGCCAGCACCGCATCGATCAGGCCATCGATGCCGTCCTCGTTCAGCCGCTCGGCCACGCCGTCGAAGCTGGTGTCAGTGCCAGCCTCGGCGTCCGCCGCCGTGCCGGCCCGGATCGCCGCGATCATCAGGGCGCTCTGGCGGTCGTCCAGCACCTCGAAGCGCGGCGAAACCCCGGCCTCCAACGGAAACCGCCGCAGCAAGGCATCGCAAAAGGCGTGGATGGTCTGGATCTTCAGCCCGCCCGGTGTCTCCAGCGCCCGCGCGAACAGCCGCCGGGCATCGGCCAGCCGCGACCCGTCCACAATCGGCGCGCTGTCCCCGGCGATGGCCGCCAGTTCCACCCCCAATAAATCATCCGGCGCCATCGCCCAGCCGCCCAGTATCTTGAACAGCCGGTTCTGCATCTCGGCGGCGGCGGCCTTGGTATAGGTCAGGCACAGGATGCGCTGCGGATCGGACCCGGCCAGCAGCAGCCGCGCCACCCGCTGGGTCAGCACATGGGTCTTGCCCGATCCGGCATTAGCCCCGACCCAGGCTGAGGCCGCCGGATCGGCGGCGGCGATCTGCGAGGCGGTCGGGGCTTGCACGGGTTTCATTTGTCGCCCTCGCCTTCCCACTCGCCACGCCGCGCCAAGTGGTCGTAATCGCCGGCAAAACTTTGTTTTTCCGGCCGCCCGCGCGCGATATAGCCGGTCTCCTCCCGGTCATAGGCGGCGATCAGTTCCTCCAGCCGCGCCATGTGGGCGGCCACCTCCTCTGGCAGGTTCTCGACCCGCCGCTCGACGCCGCCCTCATTCGACCCGGTCAGCCCCAGATAGGCGCCCGCGCGCGCCTCCAGCGCCGCCATCCCCTCGAAGCCCCCCGCCAGCAGGATCGCCGCCTGCAAATGGAGTTGCTGGTTAAATCCAAGCGTGATCTGCTTCTCGCTCGGCGGCGCTCCCGCCTTGTAATCGTAAATCGCCGCCCCACCGCCAGCCAACCGGTCGATCCGGTCGGCCCGCGCGGTCAGGGTGAAATCGCCCGCCGGAGTGGTCAGCGGCAACGCGCCCTTGACCTCCAGCCCCTCCGGCTGTCCCGCCGCCCGGCGCGCCGCCTCACCGGCCAGGAACCAGCCGGCGAACCGCCCAATCCGCGCCCGCCAGACCCGGCGGGTGTCGGGCCACGGCACATCGGTCGCCAGCACCGAGTCGGCGGCCTCCAGCAGCAGTGCCCGCGCCGCTGCGGGCTCGGGCAGCTGGCCAAACGTTGCCCCGATAAAGCGCTCCATGATCCGGTGAACAATCATGCCCCGCTCGCGGAAATCCGGCGGGCGGCCCAACGGGTCGAGCGGTCGCAGCCGCAGCACCTTCAGGGCATAAATCGCATAGGCATCGCGGATCAGCGTCTCGATCTGCGTCACCGACAGTTGCCGTGGCCGCGCTGCAATCGGCGGGCTTGGCCTCGGACGTGGCGCCCGGTCAACTGACGCCGCCGGCTGATGCACCAGCGCCACCAGCCCCAGCAATTCGGCCCCACGATCCCGCATCCCAGCCAGCGCGGCCCCTTCGTCCAACCCCCCCAGCAGGTTCTCCAGCCGGATCAGCCAGCGCGAGGCGACAGTCGGCGTTCCATCGACCTTTCGCGCCCGGGTCAGGATCACCTCGTCGCGCACAACCCCTTGCAGGAAATCATGCGCCGACAGGCCGATATCGCGATCCGGGCTCGCCAAGCCCAGGCGTTCGCGCATCGGTCGGCTCAGCCATGGGTCCGGTTGCGGCGACGGTGGCCAGATACCGTCGTTCAACCCACCCAGAATAACCAGATCAGCACCCTGAACCCGCGCCTCCTGAGTTCCCCAGATCATCACCCTTGGGTGCGGAGTGGCAGCCTCGGGCGGTAGGTTCTCGCGGCTCAGCAGATTGCTCAGTAACGCCAGATACCCCGCAGCCGCGCCCTCACCATGGGCGTCGGCATGGCGCGCCAGACGCTGCATGACCTCCAGCAACTTCACCCCCGCCGCCTTTTCCCAAACCTCCGGCACCGCATCGACGCTGTCCCGGCTCAACGCCTCCGCCGCCGCGATATGCGCCGCCACAACCTCCGCTAGCGATGCCCCGGCACTCAGCGGTTGGGCCAGCCCGGCCAGCATCGCCTCGATCCGCTCGCGCCAACCGGCCTCCGCCTCCGCCGCCTCCGGCCAGTCGGGCAACTGCCCCACCGGCAGCCCCGGTTGGGGTCGCTCGCGCAAAATCCGCATCTCGTAGCGCCGCGCCAGCGCCAGATGCTCGGCCCGCGCCAGTCCCGGCCGCATCAGCGGGTGCTGCAGCAACGCTGCCAGCCGTACCGGTGCTGCCCCCTCCGCCGCAACTTCGACGATCAGCCGCAAAAACACCCCGGCTGGAGTTTGCGCCAGCGGTTGGCCCAGCGAGTCGTCCGGCACGATCGCGTAGCGCCCCAACTCCGCCGTCACCCGCCGGGCCAGTGCGGCATCCGGGGTAATCAGCGCGATGCGCTTGCCCGGCGTCTCCAGCCCCCGGCGGATCGCCAGCGCAATGGCGGCGGCCTCATGGCGCGGCGTTGCCGCTTCGACCAGCGTCAGCCCGGCAGTCGCGGCTTGCGATTCCGCTACCAGTGCCGGGGCCTCACGCTGCCAGGCATCGGTCACCGGTGCCGGACGCAATGCCTGGGTCAGCAGCCGCAACCGTGGCGTCTCCGGCATCCCGTCGGCCCACGGCCGCACGTCCTCGGGTGCCATCCCCAACATATCCAACAACCGCCGGAACGGCGCCATCGGATGCTCCGGACTTTTTGGCATTTCCCGCCAGATATCCGGCGCAATGCCAATGTCGAACCCCGGCAGCACCACCGCCCCCTGCGGCAACCGGGCAATCGCCGCCAGCAACTCGGCGGTCGAGGTCACCGAGCCGGTCGACCCCGCCGCAATCACCGGATGGGCGGGCGGCACCGCAGCCCAATCCGCAACCAGCCGCTCGATCACCAGCCGTTGGCGCGCCTTCGGGTCCAGCGCGCCTGCTTCCGCCTCAGCCCGGATCGCCGGCCACGCCTTGCGCACGATATCGATGAAATCCAGCGTCCCCTGCCAGTGCGCGGCGGCCCGCTCCGGCAACTCGCCCGCCACCAACCCGTCAAGATCGGCGGCATCGACGCCCTCCTCCTGCAACTCGTCCAGCAGACGCCCCAGCGCCTCGGCCAGATCGGGTGCGGCGGTAACCGGAGCGCCCTCCGCCCGTTGCAGATAGGCCTCAACCAACCGTGTCAGCCGCAACTGGCGCCGCAGCGGGTCGATCGCTGGCGGCAGGTCCGGTGCTGCCAGCGGATCGTCGCCCAGTTCCGACAGCAGCGACAAGCGGGGCAGCAGGGCCGAACCGCCAGCCGCACCAACCAATGCGTCCTCGATCGCCCGCAAACCCCGGCGCGTATTGACCATCACCTCGACCCGCGCCATCGCCTCCGGCGGCACAGTCATCTCCGGCGGCGCCGCGCCAACCCGCGCCGTCAGGCCGCGCGCGAAAGCTTCAGCGAAATCCACCCCCGGCGGCAGCGCGAACAGCCGTGGGCCGGGGCTGTCGAACACGCTCATCCAGCCGCCTCACGCAGCGCCGCTTGCGCCTCGGCCAGCCCGGCCGGCGTGCCGACATCGACCCAGCCGCCGGGATAAGTCACTGCCGCGACCCAGTCCCACCGGCTCAACGCGCCCCACAACGGAAAGCGCCCTTTCGGCGCATTGGCAAAGACCTGCGGCGCGACGATCAGCGCGCCGGTATAGACCATTGGCGCGGCCGCGGCGTCACCCCGCCAGACAGGCGTATCGCCTTCCCCGGAAAGGAAAAAATCCCCCGGCCGCGTGAAACCTCTGGCCCGTTCGCGCGGCACCAGCAGCAGCAACGCGTCCATCCGCGCCGGGTCCCAGGCGGCGGCCAAAGCTTCCAGCGGGTTCGGCCCGATCCAAACCGCATCGCTGTTGATGGTGTAGAACGGCGCTGTCCCCAGCAGCGGCAACGCCTTCACAATCCCGCCGCCGGTTTCCAGAACATCGGGCTGCTCGTCCGAGAACACGATCTCCGGCACTGTCCGCCCTGCCAGATAATCGCGGATCATGCCGCCCAGATAATGCAGGTTCACCACCGCCCGCCGCACCCCGGCCGCCGCCGCATGGTCCAGTGCCAGATCGATCATCGGCCGGCCATTGATCGCCAGCAACGGCTTCGGGCAATTATCCGTCAGCGGCCGCATCCGGGTGCCCAGCCCGGCGGCCAAGATCATCGCGGTGTCCGGGCCCTTCATTTCGCCGCCCCCGCCACAGCGGCCACCTTCGCTAGAACCTGCGGCTCCGGCGCCGGCACATGGCGGGCCACCCATGCCGCCAGCGTCGCCAGTGCCGGGTGCGACAGATCACGGATCACATGCCCCCAGACGCGCGGGATCAGGCCAAGATAGCGCGGCTTGCCGTCGCGGATCGCCAGCCGGGCGAAAATGCCGACGATCTTCAGGTTGCGCTGCGCCCCCAGTGCCGCATAGGCGGCCCTGAACGCCGCCGCATCCACCTCCGCGCGTCGCTCCAGATAACGCCCGATCATCGCCTCGCGCAGCTCTGCCGAAGTATCGCGTCGGGCATCTTCCAGCAGCGACACCAGGTCGTAGGCGCCATGCCCCGCCAGTGCATCCTGATAGTCGAGCAGCCCAACGCGCGCACTGCCCGCGCGCTGCGGCAGCCAGACCAGATTGTCCGCATGGTAATCGCGCAGCACCAGCACATCGCGCACCGGTTCGACCGTTGCCGTGGCCTCGGCAACCAGCGCATCGAACTCGGCGGCAAGATCCCGAGATGGTATGACTCCGGTGGCGGCAGGCATCCACCACTCGCGGATCAGCGCTGCCTCGCGGGCCAGCACGGCGCGATCATATGGCGCCAATTCAACCCGGCAATCCTCGGGTCCGAGCACGCCGGGCGCCGGGATCACCGCCAACTCGGCCAGCAGATCGACGGCGGCCCCATACAATTCCGCCTCGCCCTCCAGCGTCGTCGCCAGCAGGCGGGTGAATAGATCATCCCCCAAATCTTCCAGCAGCAGGAAACCTCGCGCTGTGTCGGCGGCAGCGATCTCCGGGGCCGACAGACCCTGTTGGCGCAGCCAATGGGTCATCGCCACGAAGGGCCGCACGTCCTCGCCGCTTGCAGGCGGCGCGTCCATCAGCACCGCCCCCAGGCACCCTTCCTCCGGCGCGAGCCGCAAATAGCGCCGGTTCGAGGCATCGCCCGCCAATGGCCGCGCCGCATCGGCGCGCCAGCCAGCGGTGCTCAGAAAGGCGGCAATCTCCGCCGCCCGATCGGCGATGTTCATAACCACGCCCCCAAAAAAGCGGCGACACCGTCCCACCCATCGCCGTGCAGCCAGATGGCCGCATCCCGGCCGCCAGCGTCCGGCGCCGACAGCGCAATCTCCAACCGCCTCTCCGGCAGCGCCATGCCCAACCGCTCGGGCCACTCGACCAAGACCAATGCGGTGCCAATGGCCTCGTCCAACCCCAGCTGCTCCAACTCCTCCGCCTCGCCCGACAGGCGGTACAGATCGGCGTGCCAGATCGCGCCGCGTACGGTCTCGTAGATATTTATCAGGGTGTAGCTCGGTGACGGGATCTCAGCCACAGGGTCGCCCAACGCCGCCCGGATCACTGCCCGCGCCAGTGCCGATTTTCCAGCCCCGAGCCCGCCGCGCAATAATACCGTGTCGCCGGGCTCCAGCACCGGCGCCAACGCGGCGCCAAGCCGGTCAGTTTGGCAGCCGTCGGCCAGATGAACATTGAAACGTTTGGAGAGGTTTTGCAAAAGCATGCTTGTTCGGGCCGGGCGCTCCGGTTGCGGGTCGCTCTCTGTTAGCCCGAATTTCTCCACCGAAATACCCCCGTTCGCACCCCGATCGAACGCTCGCCGGCATAATTCCGGCCTCAATGGCGCCGATCAGCCCGCCGCCGCGGGGTTCGCGGGCTCAGGGTTTGCGGACTCTGCCAGTGCCGCAAGCCGGCGCAAATGACAAACCGCACTCAGGCTCGTCTCCCCCGGCTCCGCTCCCGCAACCGAGCGGAGTTCGAAACTACCACCTTCCCGCGCCACCAGGCGGTGCAGGAACGGCAGGTTCAGACTGGCGGCCTCAGCCCGCGCCGGGTCGGCAGCCAAACCGTCGCCACATGCTTCCAGAGTATAGATTTCGATCCCACCGTCCGGGCTAACGCGGGCTCCCAGATCAATCGTACTGCCATCGCTGCAACGATTGATCGCGTCGGTGGTCATGTTGAACACGATCTGACGCAACCGTCCGGCGTCACAGGCTGGCTCACAGCCGCTCGGCGGTGAAATGATCCGCAATGCCACGCCTTCCTCGGTCGCGCGTTTCTCCAGCAGTCGCGCGGTTAGTAAAAGCGTATTGCTCAACGACAAGCCCAACTCCTGATCGTGCAGCGGATCGATCTCCAGCCCGGCCAATTCGGTGACGTCGTCGATCGTTGCAAGTAGATGCCGCGCCGATTCCAGAATAGCATTGGCATAACCGCGCTGGGCATCGGTTAAGCCCCCGAAACGGCTATCGGCAATGAGCTGACCAAAGCCGAAGATTGTGTTGAGCGGCGTGCGCAGCCGGTGCGAGATATGGCCCATCACCGCACTGCGCATCTCCTCGGCCGCCTCCAATGCCTCGTTTCGCTCGCGCAGGGCTGTGGCGATCCGCTCGCTGTCGGTGACGTCGCCGAAGACCGCCATGGTTGATCCGTCCGGAAGCGAGGCGAAGCGCGCCCCCAGAATGCGGCCGGTTCCCAGCGTCAGCCGCGCCGACCAGGCCTGGCGTGAGTCCCCACCGGTGATGTAGGTTGTCAATTCCTGCCAAACGTCTGTCTCGACCGTTAACCCGCGCACCAGAGGCAGCAATTCGCTGGCGTGCATCAAGGGCCGGACGGTCTTGGCATCGGTGCCCCAGATCTCGTGGAATGCGGCATTGACCAGTTGCAGCAGGCCGTCCGGTCCGAACACTGCCAGCCCTTCGTCCAGCCGGTCCAGCGTAGCACGCCGGAGCTCGATCGAATGGCGGAACTGCTGTTCCAGCCGCAACCGATCGGTCACATCCTCGAACACGAAGGCCAGCGAGCCATGCGGATGTGGCCGCGCCAGCACATGGATGTCGGAGCCGTCGGCCAGATGCCACAGTTCCTCATAATCCGCCGTCTCGGTGTTCTCGAACAGATTGTTCAGCTGCCGCCGCCAAGCGTGGAAATCAGGCATCTCGGGAATGCGTCGGTTGGCGCGCAGACTATCGATGATCTCGCGCAAACTGGGCCGTCTCGCCAGCCAGGCCGGGTCGGCTTGCCAAAGCCGAACCAGCGCCGGGTTGAACAGCGCCAGGGTCTGGCTTCGATCGAATATCGCCAGACCGATGTTTAGATGAGCAAAGGTTTCGGTCATCGTTTGGACAAAGCGGGCAAGGGACTGTTCGACCGACTGGGCGCCGGATGCGTCAATCGCCAGGCCGAGCCGCGCGCCGTCCGCATCGGTCGTCTCGATTGCGTCCAGTGTGATGGTGGTACCTTCCGCGGCGCCGGCAATCTCGAGCCGGAAGCGCTCGACCGGACCTGGGGCGCCGTCGCTTCCCGCCCGAGCCGGTTGTTCGCCTTGTATTTCCGCGGACGCGCGGTTCACGGCGGCGGCCATGGTCGCCGCCTCGGCAGCGGTGACGATACCGTGGCTGGTTGAAATTTGGCCGCCCGACCACGCGAGATGTCCATCCGGCGTCCGCCTCCAGGCGGCCAGCGGGGCGTCGGCCAACAACCCTGACAGCGTTCTGTTCTCGATCTCTCGTTGGGAATCGGCTTGATCGCGCGCAGCAATCTCGACCGAAGCGCGGTTCCGTTCCGCATCAAGCAGCCCCGCATCCCGCAATACCAACCGAATGTGGCCTCCCCGCGCCGTGCCCGTGAGTTCGAAAACCCGCCCAGCGGCGTCGGTGGTGAGCAAATGGATGGCATCGCCGCTGCGCTCAAGCGCTGCCAGTGCGGCGTCCGAGCGTGAGCCGAGAAATTCGCTTAATATCGTACGAGCCTGCCGCCCGATCGTCAGGCCGAGCAACGCCTCAGTCTGGGCGCTGACCTCGATCACCGTGCCATCCTCGACAATCAGTACCACGCCGTCGCTCAACATCGACGTGTTAGCCCTGAGGCTGACCGCCCGGCGCCACCACAGGGCCAAAACCACCAATCCGGCGATCGCGACGACCAGCGACAGGCCAAGACCCGTCACCAGTTCTGATTGGCCAAATGTCATGGCACGGTCCGGTATCGAAGCGAAAGGTTACTGTTTCCCGCAAAGTGGCGGGGCACGATTCGCATGAGCGATCAATCTTCCCCCATATGGTTAACAAATTGCTAAGGCCGCGCCCCAAATCTTTGGTTTGGTCCCAGGGCGCGGCGGGCGATTTCCTTCGGCGTTACCAATATCGACGTCGGCCACACCATCTCGATGATCGCTCCCGGCGGCAGAGTCAATTCCGCCGGGGTTTCCCGGTCAACACTGCGACGGTGCCGGGCGTCGCTGCCATTGGCGAACGAGACCTGAGCGCCGGTCCGCTCCAGCAGGGTCCGGGCGATGAACAGGCCCAGGCCCATTCCTTCATATTCACTGCCATATTCACTGGCGGATTCGCGATCCGAGGCGCTGTCCGATAAACGTTCAGCAACGCGGCCGCGGGTGCTGACATAGGGCTCGCCAAGGCGCGGCAGGATATCGGCGCTGAAGCCGGGGCCATCGTCGCCGATGGCAATGCGCAGCCCATCGCCCTCCAAGTCGATATCGACCCAAACCGTACTGCTGGCGAAATCCACAGCGTTCTGGATCACGTTGCGCAACCCGTGAATCAGCTCCGGGCTGCGCTGCGCCATTGCCTCGTCCTTGCGCCGCTCGTCCGCGATGGCGCCATCGACGCGGATCAGAATCCGCTTGCCGCGATTCCGGTGCGGCTCCGCTGCCTCGTCGACGATGGCCGAGATTGGGGCATTCTTGATCTGGCTGTCGTCGCGCCCGCCCTGGCCGAGATCGGCCATGATCGCACCGCAACGGTCGGCCTCGCGCCGGATCAGCGCAACATCTTCGACCAGTTCGGGATGATCCTTCAACTCACGCGCCAGTTCGCCCGCAACCAGCTTGATGGTGGCCAGCGGGGTGCCCAATTCGTGCGCCGTCGCCGCCGCGATTCCGCCTATCGCCGCCAGCCGCTGCTCGCGCGACAAGGCGATCTGTGTCGCGGTCAGCGCCTGGCTCATCGCATAGCCTTCGACCGTCACCTTGCGAGCATAGATCGACAGGAACGCCACCGCGATCGCCAGTGCCGCCGAGATACCGGTACGGTACAGATCGGGCACCTCCAGCGCGGTGCCGTCGGCCAGCACCAGTGGCAGGTACAACACCGACATCGTCGCTACCGCCGCCATCGCGGCGATCCCCAGCCATAGTGTCGATTGCAATCTCAGCGCCGTGGCCGAAATTGTGACCGGCGCCAGGATCAGCACCGCAAACGGATTGTTCAGCCCGCCAGTGATCATCAGCAGCGTCACCAACTGCACCAGATCGAAGAACAACGAAAACAGCGTGCCCCTCTCGGACAAACGCTTTTCGGCTGGATAGATGACATCCGCCACCACATTGAACGATGCGGAGGCCGAGATCAGCAGCGCGCAGTAGGCCAGCGGAAGCTGGAGGCCCATCGCCTGGCTGGTCACCAGAACTGCTGCGATCTGGCCGGAAATGGCAATCCAGCGCAGGGTGATCAGCGTGCGCAGGCGGACCCAATCGCCCCGGGCCTGCATGTTGAACAGAAAGTGACGACCCCGATCGGACATGGGCCCGAATATCGCCGGGCCGGCCCAAAAATGAAAGCACCGATGCGGCTTGCAGCCGCAACAGCCGGGCTGAACCCTTGCAATCCACGCCCATTCGGCTTTTGACAGAGCGAGACAGCGCCTGATACCAGGCCGGAAGCGCAAACGGGAGACGACCAATGCGAAATACAGTGACGGCGCTGGCAGGGGTGGTTTTCGTCGCCCTGGCCGCCGCCGCGATTTTCCTGGCCGTGAAGCAGCCCGACGCACCGATCTCGCCCGCCGCGGTCAACATCGCCGGCACCGAGATCGGAGGCCCATTCGAGCTGACCGACCAAACCGGCAACCGGGTCACCAGCGCCAGCCTGATCGACGGCCCGGCCCTGACCTATTTCGGCTATACCTTCTGCCCCGACATCTGCCCGGTCGATGTTGCCCTGATGGCCTCGGCGGTGGACCTTCTGGCGGAACAGGGCTTTGACGTCACCCCGATCTTCATCACCATCGATCCTGCGCGCGACACTCCCGAGGCGCTGACCTACTACGCCGAGGCGATGCACCCGAAGATGGTCGCGCTGACCGGCACCGAGGCCGAGATCAAGGCCGTCGCCGGCGCCTACAAGGTCTATTACGAGCGGGTCGATCTGGCGGATTCGGCGGCTAGTTACCTGATGAACCACACCACCTTCACCTATTTCGTCATGCCCGACGGCACCAGAACCCTGTTCCGCAACGGCTTCCCACCCGAGGAAATCGCCGGCGAAGTCGCCCGCATCCTCAACCGCGAGTAAGTCGGAGCGCGAAGAATTCTGGCTTGTTGACCATCAGAACCCCGATGGTCGTCATGACAATCCCGGCAATCTCGATCGGCCCCAACACCTCGCCGAAGATCCCCCAGGCCATCACCGCGGTGGTCGGCGGCACCAGGAAGAACAGGCTGGCGACGTTCGAGGCGGCACCGCGGCGGATCAGGAACAACAGCAGCGACAGCGCCCCCAACGACATCACCAGCACCAGCCAGGCCATGGTAAATATCAACTCGCCGGACCAGGTGATCTCGCGGGTCTCGAAGGCGAACGATAGCGGCACCAGCACCACCAGGGATGCAATGAACTGGACCAGCGTGCTGGATCGTACCGGATGACTGGCGGCCCGGGTCTTTTGCAGGATCGAGGCGATTGAAATTCCGACCAGCGATCCGAGGCAAAAGACCACCCCGCGCCAGTTGCCAACGCCATCATCCAGCTTGCGCATCACCACCAGCCCGACCCCGAGGAACCCCAACGCAATCCCGGCCCATTGTACCGGCGTCAGCCGCTCGCCCAGGAACTGGCGGGCAATAAACGCCGTCAGCACCGGCTGTAGCCCAACGATCAGCGCCGATACACCAGCCTCGATGCCCAGCTTGATCGCCTCGTAGACCCCGCCCAGATAGACCGCCTGCAACAAGATCCCGATCACCGCCGCGTCGCGCGCCTGCGCCCAGGTCAGCCAGGCTGACCGCGCCAACAACACCCATAACAGCAACGCCACCGCGACGAACGAGAACCGCATCACCAGGAAAGTTATCGGCTCGATATACGGCAGGCCGTACTTGGCGCCGATGAATCCGGTGCTCCAAAGCACCACAAACAACGGGGCCGCGAGTATGCTTAAGCGAAACGGCAGGGTCATCGATGCGGGGTTTCTTGCTAAGGTACTGCGGAATTGCAGCGGCGAAATCTGACTTGCGGTTGCATTGCGGCAAAAATCAAGGCTGAATGTCCTGACCGCCGACCACACAAAGGGGAGCTACATGACCGAAACACGCGCCGAGATCGGCGATGACGCTTCCCTTCTGGTGCTCGACGACGATGCGGCCTTCCGCCAGCGCCTGGCCCGCGCCATGGAAAAACGCGGCTTCGAGCCGGTGATGGCCGAAAGCGTGGCCGAGGGTCTGGCGATTGTTCGCTCAAAGCCGCCCGCCTACGCGGTGGTCGATCTGCGTCTGGATGACGGCAACGGTCTCGACGTGGTCGAGGCGCTGCGCGAGGTCCGCCCCGACAGCAAGGTGATCGTGCTGACCGGCTACGGGGCCATCGCAACCGCCGTCGCCGCAGTCAAGATCGGCGCCATCGACTATCTGTCGAAACCAGCCGATGCCGATGACGTCGAGAAAGCCCTCCTCAGCCTCGGCGGCGACAAACCGCCGCCGCCGGAAAACCCGATGTCGGCCGACCGGGTGCGCTGGGAACACATCCAGCGGGTCTTCGAGCTCTGTGACCGCAACGTGTCCGAGACCGCCCGCCGCCTGAGCATGCACCGCCGAACCCTGCAACGGATTTTGGCCAAGCGCAGCCCGCGGTGAGGGGATGGTGAGGCAGGGCAAGATCACGCATCAATCCTCGTTCAAAGCATTGAGCCTTTCTTCAAAATCTGCCTCATACTCTTCGTCAGCTTCCAGACGTGCCAAGCAATATTTTAGATCTTCGTTCTTCCTCGCGATCTGGAAGACTGTTCCGGAGATAGCTTCATAGTTGTATGAAAGAAGGGCCTCCAAGACACCGGTATAGAGTAACTCCAACTCCCAATCGCTCGGGCTTGAGTCTAAAATGACTAGAATCGCGTTTAGTAAATCTACAGGGCGCTCATTGGCCCACTCAAGTTCAGCCGGAACGACCCATTCGGATGCAAGCCATATCGCTGAGCCCCCCCCTGCATTCGTTTTGAAGCGATCCATGAGGATGCGAATTCCTCAGGCGTTTTAGCCATTCAGTGCCCAATCATCTGAAACCTAAGTGGAAGACTTCCAGCAGAATTACCCTCCACCAACCCTCACCACCCCGCCCAACCCAATCGCCACCTCATCCCCCGTCTTCAGCCACCCGTAGTCCCCCGGCCCGACCGTCAGAACCGCAGTCGAGCCGCCATACAGCCGGTCGGCGACCATGGCGCCGATGGTGATATTGACGTCGGCCGAGCCTAGCAGCACCGCGACCGGCCCGGCCCCGCGCCGGATCGCCTCGGCGATGCCTGCTGGTGTACCGGCCGAGCCTCGGCTGCCCGGCATTACCAGCACCTTGCCGGCCATCGACGCCCCACGCTGCGGATGGTGGCTGTCGACGACCGTGCCATTGACCGGATCGAACCCGCCCCAAAAGCTCAGCGGCTCGTCCAGAACCAGCACCGGGGCGCGGCATTCGCCGGGGTTCAGCACGACCGCCTGAATGGTTACACCCGTCATCTCACAGCCCCCACGCATCATCGGACCAAACCGTGTCGCGCCGGGTGACCTCGCCCCGAACGGCAGTCTCAACGCAGTCCTCCAGCGAACCGAAGGCGACCTCGACCGGCAGCAATCCCGGCGCGTAATAGGCCCATTTGGCCGAATTGGTCATCACCCGCCCCTTGGCCGCCCGCACCGCCGGGGCGAAATAGGTGCAGGTGTCGACCAGGATGGTCACCCCGGCCCGCTCCAGCACCCCGCTCCAGCCCTTGTTCGCTGCCAGTTCGGCAACGAAGCGGCTCGTCGAGATGTAGAAGGCGACATTGGCGCTGATCCGGCGGCCGTCGATCAGGGTTGCCGCGCGCTCGAACTCGGTCAGCGAGAAATGCGGCGTGCCGACGGCCACCATCGAAACTGGCCCAGTAACCAACCCGCCCGACGACAGGGAATCGCGCGCCGCAACCAGCATCTCCGGCGTCACCGTGATGATCTCGTCGAGGTCATATCCGCCAGTCGCCGCCTCCAGCGTCGCCGCCTCCGGGGTGACCCCAACCGCGTGGTACATCGCGATCCCGCCCGAGGCAGCACCGGCAGCGGCGATGGCCTTCAGGCTGTCGGCTGGCGTCTCGGGCGGCAACCCGACAATCACCGGCACCCGCGCCCCGGCGCGGCGGCCCATCAGATGGCCCAGCACATGGCAAAACAGCTCGCTCCGCCGCAGCCCCTCGGGCAACCCGTCGATATCAAAGCGCACCTGCGCCCGGCGGCCCTCGTCGGTATGCAGCCCGGCGAACGGCACCCGGCCAGTCATCGCGGCGCAGGCATCCAGAAAATCACCATATTTGTTGGTCCGCGCCCCAACCACCGAATTGTAGTAGGAAACCGCATTCGACTCGCCGACAATGATATTGTCGCCCAACTCCGGCCCATCCGGCAGCTGATACGGCGCGCAGGTCCAGACCGGGCGGATGCCCAGCGCGACATACAGCCTGGCCAATTCACGCGACTCCGTCACCGTAACCGGATCGGCACCCTCGCGCGCATCCGATGGCATCAAGCTGACCGTCAGCGTGTTGCCCCAGGCCGGGACCTTGAAACGCGCCCCGCGGTCGACAAAAAACTGGGCGAAATCCAGATGCGCCCGGCCGTAGTAATGGCAGGCGTCGATATGGGCAAAACTGGCATCGATCAGATGCGGCGCGCCCATGATTTCAGCGGCCCGCACAACCACCTGCATGGCGAACCGCATCGCCTCGCCGGCGTCGCCGTCCAGCAGCGCCCGGTCGCTATCTGACAATTGTAGCTCCGTCATCTTCAACTCCCAACCGTCAGCGTCGCGGTCAGTCGCCGCAAGGTCGCCAGCACGCTTTGCGCGACGATACGCCCGGTCTTCGGGTTCGACGCCGAGGGGATGTTGCGCATGGTCATGGTCGCATCGCCGGCATCCGAGGTGATCGTCACCGTCTGGATGTTGCGGTCAACGGCGGGGTCTGCCCACACCGTCACCTCGGTCCGGTCAGGGCCAATTCCTGCCAGTGCCAACGCCGCGGCGACGTTCACATTGGCCGGAAACCCCCGCGCCGCCTCGCGGGCAGTGCCATGAAACACCCGCAACGGCGCCGATAAATCGCTGATATCAATGTTGTTTTCCACCAGATGCGGCGCGCCTGCCAGCCCGCCCGGTGGCTTGCGGGTCTCCAGCACCACGCGGCTGATCTCGCCCTCGGCCATCGCCCGCACGGTATCCAACCCGATCAGCGCCCCGGTCGGCACGATGATCCGGGCGCCGGTCAGCTTGGCCCGCTCGACCAGATCCATATGGTCCAGCAATGCGGCAACCGACAGCGGTATCAGGATCCGGCCCTGTTCGACCGCCGGCCCGGCAACCTCGGCAAATACCTTGGCCGGGGCGCATTCGACGATGATATCGGCCAACCCCACCAATTCGCCCAACGTCACCACGGCGGGCATCCGGGACAACCCGGCCAACCGACGTTGCGCCCTGCCATGGTCGCTGGCCGAGACCGCCGTCAGCCGGATACCCGGAACCTCGCCCCGGTCGACCGCCTCGGCCACCCGCAGCCCGATCGCCCCAAGCCCGGCGATGGCCAGCGTGTATTCCTCAATCCGGCCCATCCCAGCCCCCTATCAGAACAGCGAGCGCCTCAGCATGTCGAGGCCGATCACCAACAGCGCAATCAGGAAGATGCGTTTGAATCGCTCCTCCGAGATATGGTGGCGGTAGCGCTGCCCCAGCGCAAGCCCGGCGGCGGTCGGGATCAGCGCTGTCAGCGACATCAGCACCAGATCCTGCGTCATCAGCCCGCGTCCGGCCAGTGAGGTCCCCAGCCCCAGCGTAATGGTGACGAAGATGATCCCCAGCGCCTGCACGAACACATCGCGCTTCAACCCCAGCGTTTGCAGATACAGGATGCCGGGCACGATGATGATCCCAGTCATTCCGAACATCACGCCGCCCAAACCGCCCATCAGCGGCGACATCCAGGGCTCGCGCCTGCCCGGTGGCGGCATCTGCACCCGCAGCATCGTCACCGCGCAATAGGTGCAAAGCGTGATGCCCAGGAGCGCGATCATGGTCTCGCTTTTTGCCCCGGCCAATACCGCAACGCCCAGCCAGATGCCGACATATGCGGCGCCGAGAAAGCTCCACAACCGCCGGATCAGCATGCCAAAGGCCGGTCCGACCAGCGCCTGGTAGGTATTGGTGGCAAGGCCGGGGATCAGCATGATGGTCAGCGCCTCGCGGACCCCAAGGGTCGAGCCGAGAAAGGCCAGCGCCACCACCGGCAGGCCCATGCCAATCACGCCCTTGATGAACCCGGCCAACAGGAAAGTGGCCACGACCATCGCGACGATCTCAGGCTCCCACATCTCGCCCCCTTGGATGTGGGGCCGGGGCCGTCCGGTTCATGCAACTTTCACGCGGCGCATTGCCTTCCAGCCGAGAAAGGCCCCGACCACCACGCACAGCCCCGCCAGCCACGGCCGCACCGCGCCGCCCATCATTGCCAGCGGTAGTGCGGCGGCTACCAGCATGGCGGGGGCGTAGAACCAGGTCCATCGTGCGCCCCTGGCGCTCGCCGCCTGGAAGTACGGGAAGGCCGCGGAGAACAGTGCGATGGTCAGGAAGAAAAGCGACCAGGGCCGGGTGACGAACAGCGTCAGGTCGTTGGAGATCGCCACCGCCCGCGCCAGGTTCAGTTCGGCGATATTGCCCAGCACCACGCCCAGGATCATCGGCGCCAGTGGAAAGCCGAACTGGCGCATCAGGAACCCGACGATGCCGAACCAGAACAGGGTCCAGACATCGAAGGTCACATTGTTGAGCGCGAAGACCCCGATCGACGCGAACCCCAGAATCACTCCCGCCAGCATGTACATGCGGATTCGCGTCACCAGCACGAAAACCCGCAGCATCCCCGACTGCATCCCCAGCATGATGAAATTGGCGGCGAAGAAGGCGATGAACATCGAATAGGCCAGCACCGGCTCCTCGGAGATGAAGCTCGGGCTCGGCACCACGTCATGGATCAGCAGCGCGCCAAGCATGATCGCCGCCGTCACATCCCCCGGGATGCCCAGCGCCATCAGCGGCGTCAGTGCGCCGCCCTCGACCGCGTTGTTCGACGTCTCAGGCGCGATGATCCCCTCGGGCACCCCGGTGCCGAATTCCTCCGGGTGTTTCGAAGCTTTCTTGGCCTGATCATAGGCCAGGATATTGGCGATCGAGCCGCCGGCGCCGGGCAGGATGCCGACAAAGATTCCGATAAACGCCGACCGTAGCACCGTGGGCCAGCGCGCCGCCAGCGCCTTGATGGCGCGCCAGTGCTCGATCCGCACCCGTATATTGCCCCGGTCGGTCAACGAGCGCCGCGCTGCCACCGGGTCGCGCACATCCGACAACAATTGGCTGAAGGCGAACAGCCCGATCAGCAC
>Ga0307379_10003519_pt1 | contig 22745 bp, 14 predicted proteins | sample UN2MG_FD_202237 | JGI IMG/M metagenome (GOLD analysis project Ga0307379, IMG submission 202237) | Soil microbial communities from Risofladan, Vaasa, Finland - UN-2 | ecosystem: Environmental > Terrestrial > Soil > Coastal area > Acid sulfate soil | place: Finland: Risofladan, Vaasa | collected... | reverse complement strand
CCAAATACCGCGACACCGCATACAACAGCGCATCGGGCGCGGCCACCAATCCGCTCCAGGCCGCCCGTTACGTTACCATCCGGTTCTACGATGCAGGCGGCAACCAGCTCGGCACCGTCTGCCTCACCGACGCCGACGGCTACTACAGCCACGACTTCGGCGCGGCATTGCCCGGCGCCGTCACTATGCGAATCTTCTCCGAGGGCATTTGCGGCAGCCAAACACTCGCCGTCAAGAAGCAGACCGCCCCCGTCGTTCATTCGTTCGACGTCTCCCCCGCCGTCAACCTCGCCACCACCTCCGTGCTGGACGCAGACGTTACGGGCGCCGTGGCCGCCGCGTTCAACATCTACGATACCCTCACAGCCGGCTACATCGCGGTGAGGAATCCGTTGGGATTGGCCGCCGCCGATCCGGGCGCGTTCACACTCACCGCCTTCTGGGAATCCGGCCAGGCCGCCGAGCGCACCCGCACCTGGGGGCGCACCGCATTCTTCCTCGCGGGCGGCGCCTACGAGATCGACGTCCCCGGCGATGCCGCTACGTTCGACGACGACAGCTTCGACGATTGCGTGCTGCTCGAAGCCTATGCCCGATTCGTCCAAAAGCTATACTCGTACGACGATGCCCCCGGCGACCGGCACTATACCACCACCCGCAGCGATAAAGGCTACGGCGTGCGGCTGGACCTCCGGCAGGCATGGTCCGAGGGATGGGCGCATTTCTTCTCATCGGTCGTTCGCAACGACACACGGGCCGTCTACGTCCACAAGAGCACCCCGGCCGTCAAGTTCGATATCGCCGCACCGCAGGTCTTCGACCCGCTTAACGTGCAGGCGTCCGGCCCAGACAACCAATTTGCCGTCGCATCCATGCTGTGGGCGATCAAGGAAGACTCGCCCGCGAACCTGCCGCTCATCTGGGGCGTTTTCAATGACCTCGGCACATTCGGCGCAGACCCGCGCAACCAGTGCACTCTCGAGGAATTCTACCGCGTGTGGGTGGCAAAAGGCTATGCCCTCAGCTCGGCCGCAAACACCGCCGCAATCGCACGCGGCATAGGTTACGTGGCCGACGGCCTGCCATCAACGCTCGCAGAGGCCGCGGCCAGCGCGCCCGTCAGCGTGGGCGCCGCGGCGATTCCCGCCACGCTGTATCCCGCCGGCGACATCGATTACTTCAAGTTTGAAGCCGTCCAGGACCAGCAGGTACAGATCAAAACATCAGACCTCAGCTCCGGCGCCGATACCATCCTTCGTGTCGTCGACGCCGACGGCTACGTGCTCGTGCAGGAGGTGGCTGGCCGGCCCGACAGGTCATGGGCCGCCCTCACCGCGGCAACCGTATCGTCGATTGTGTTCAAGGCGCCCTACGCCGGCACAAACGCCTACTACGCCGCCTGCTCGCGCTCCAACGTCAGCCTGCCGGTGGTCGACAACGAACCGTTGGACAGCATCACGAGCCGGTGCCCGGCAAACTTCGGTGCGTACAGCCTCACCATTGCCGCCGCCGAAGGCTCCGTCGCCGTTGCACAGGTCGATCCCGCCGATGCTCGCAACGATGTGGCCGTCGACGTCGGCAATGTGCTCATCGTCTTCAGCTCTACGGTCGACCCCGACACCGTAACCGCCGACACGTTCACGGTGAAGGACCCGAGCGGAGCAACGGTGCCAGGCACGATCTCGCAGATCGACCAGAGCCGCCGGTATTTCGAGTATATTTTCACCAACGATCTGGCCACCTCGGCCGTCTATACTATAGGTGTTACGGCGGGTGTCAAAGACGCTCTCGGCTCGCCGGTCACGCCGTTCCAGAGCACGTTCCGCACCGTTGGGCCTTTTGTGGCCTCGGTATCGCCGGCAGCCGGCGCAACGGACGTAGCCGTCGACTCGCTGATAGTTGTCACCTTCCTGGCCGCTGTAGACCCCGCGAGCGTTACAACCGCTACGCTCAGGCTCCTCCACGGTGCAACGGTGGTGGCAGGCCAGGTGGCACAGCACGCCGACGACCCGCTGGCGTTCATTTTCACGCCAACCGATCGGCTTGCCACCTCTACGCAGTACAAGGTGCAGGTGAATGGCGTAGCCGCGAACGGCGTGACGATGGAAACCGCATTCGAGTCGACCTTTACTACCGGGAAGCTGCAAGTGGCGGCCTGGAGCCCGCCGGACGGCACCACCGGCGTGGGCGTAGCATTGCCCGACACCGGCATTTCGATCACGTTCAATGGCGCGGTTGACCCCGCAACGATCACCAACCCGGTGTCTTCGATATCGTCAACGATCAGGGTTACCCGCGACAACAAGAACGTGGACTCGTGGGTGCAGGTTACCGGCCCGCGCACGGTTGTCGTCCGCCCGGCCGCGTACCTCTACGGCGAGAAGGCCTATACCGTGAAGGTCGCCGGCGGCGCAAACGGCGTGAAGGGCATCAACGGCGACACGATGGACCAGGACGCGACGATCACGTTTACCACGGCAACGCGGCCGGTCATGCAGCTTGGCGAAAACGTGCCGAGAGTGACAAAAGCCAAGGCATACTCCGGCAGCGGCTTCATTGATATCGAGTGGAAAAATCCGTTCGGCGACTGGTCCGGCATAATCATCGCCGGCAGCACCGAGAGTTTCCCAACGCTCACGCTGGGTGCGGATAAGGACGGCAACGCCATACTGCAGGTGAAAAACGGCCAGTTGATTTACCAGGGCGAGATCGGCAAAACCTCCTACAGGATCAGCGGCCTGCAGAACGGCGGCTCGCCGATGCGCGTCAACATCTGGGTCGTCAACGGCCTTGATTATTCGCGGGCGGTCTCGCTCGAAAGCAGGGCAATAGCCGGCGCCACCGGCATGCCCGGCAAGATAGACGAGCCGGAAGAAGATGAGGAACAGCAAGTGCTGACGGGCCAGCCGCAGTCTTCGCCCACGCTATACACGGCCCCGCAGGCCCCCGCCGGCTCGTCGTCGGGCGGCCAGCCTGCTGACCCTCCGGCCGAATCAGTGCCCGTGGTGGTTGTGCCCGAGCCGGAGCCGATCAGCGGCCCGCTAAGCGAGCCCGTGGTGGGCAGCGTGCCCGGGCCGATGCGGGCAAAGGCGGCATCCGGCAGCGGGTATGTGGATGTGAAATGGGAAGTGCCCGACGGCGCCGAGGGGATCATCGTGGCCGTGGGCGGCGGTGAGTTTCCGAAGCTGAAAGTGGGCCGCGACTCCGACGGCAACAGCGCCTTCACGATTGCCGGCGGCGCGAAAGTATTCGAAGGCAGCGAAAGCAAACGGCTGCGCATCGCCACGCCCAACGGCACCATCCGCAGGTTTACCCTGTGGACTTATGCCGCCGGCAAAGTCTCGCGGGCGGTGTCGCTCGAAACACGGGCAGTAGCAGGCGCCGCCGGTCTACAGTAGAGGCCGGCAGGCAGTATGGCGGCCCCGCGGCGCGCACGCGGGGCATCGACACAGCGCTTCATTCCATGCCGGCATCTAGCGAAACTCATGGATGAGCATCCTATCGCGCCGGCGCAGGCAGAGCCGCCCCAGGCTGGCGGCTCCAGGTTCAAATATGGCTGGAAAAATCATCACTGGCATTGATATCGGCAGCAACTCGATCAAGTTTGTCGCTGCTCGCAAGGGCAAAAACGGCAAGCTCCAGGTGCTCAATGCCGGCATCGCATCGCTGGGAAACGTAGCCTCCATTCCGGAGGGCGACGCACGCGACGAGGCTATCGCCGCCGTGCTCAAAAGCCTCCTCGCCGACCGCCGCGCGCGCGTGGGCAAGGTGCACACCTGCATCTCCGGCAAGAAGGTAATCACGCGCTACGCGCACGTGCCTCCTATGCCGGCGCACCGCCTCGATAAGGTGATGGCCTTTGAAATGGCCAGCGAAGCCACCGGCGCCGGCGAAGACGTTGCATCCGATTACAGGCTCCTGGACCTGCCAAACAAGGCCAGCGAGTTCACATTGCTCGTGGGCATGGCCAAGGAAGAGGTGATCCGCAGCCATGCCAAAATCTTCAGCTCCGTTGGCATCGGCATCGAAGATACCACCCTCGGCAGCCTGCCCACGTTTCACAGCTTCATTCTCTCGCGCAAGGCCGAACTCGAGGCAATGCAGGCACCGTGCGCCGTGGTGAACATCGGCGCCGACAAGATGGAAGTGGTGGTGCTGTTCGGCTCAAGGCTGTATTTTGCCCGAAACCTCACACCCGGCGGCAACGCCTTCACCGAGGCAATCCAGCAGGAGCTGCGCATACCGTTCGACAAGGCCGAGGCCCTCAAGATCGAGCGCGGCCGCATCGGCGGCGCGGCCGACGCCAAAGACGGCATCCCCGTGATCCCCATCGCGCTGCCCGAAGGCACAGTGCTGCCGGACGACGAAGACACCGCCCTCGGCTCGCCGGCCGATGCCGAGGTGATCCCGATCCTCATCAGCAGCGATCAGCATGCCGACCAGCCGCCCGCCGGCGGCCCTCACAGCGAAGGCGACCCTCTAGCGCGCATGCTCGATGCCGCCGCACACGGCGTGGCAAACTCCATTCAGTCGTGCCTGCGATACGCCAAGGCGCAAACAAAGCTGCCGAATCTCGACATCAACCGCATCTACATCACCGGCGGCTGCGCGAAATTGCCCGGGCTGGCGCTGCTCATCCAGAACCGCCTCGGCATTGAAACCGCTGAATTCGACCCGCTGGAAAACGTTGATTACTCGGCGCTCGATCCGGCAGGCCGCGAAATGATCGAGGCCAATCGCCACGCGTTTGCCACCGCCATCGGGCTGGTCGCCGGCCGGATCGTCGATAAGTCGATGGACATCAGCCTGCTGCCAAAGTCTACGAAAAAGCGCCGCGATTTCATGACTAAAGCCATCTACGGCTGGGCGGCCGCCGGTGTCTTCACCGTTACGGTCATCATGATGCTCGCAGGCTCCTACAAGGGCACCTCTGTTATCAAGCAATTCACCGGCGAGCAATCGGCCAAGATCGAGCAGTCGAAAACCGGCGAGGAGGAACTGACCGCGCTCAAAGCCGCAAACCTCGACCTTGCCGAGAAGACCACCCGGCTCAGCCAGCTTACTATGGAAAACCACAACTACCTCTCGGCGCTCGCACTGCTGAAGAACCTCGTGCCAAGGGAAATCGAGCTTCGCACGTTCCAGAGCTACATGGGCTCGCAGCCGCCCGAACCGAAACTCGACACCGGCAAGAAGAAGTTTGTCAAGCCCGTCGAGGAGGTGAAACAGCCCAGGATATATTTCCTTGCCGGCACCATCGCAGACGAGGTAGACCTCTCGCGCGGCCGCGACATCCTCCAGAAGTTCGTTTACAAGCTCGAAGACTATGATGGGGCGCTGGAAGTCGGTAAAGCCGTGCAAAAGGTGAAACTGCCCGCTACCAGGCAAACCCTGCTCAAACAGGCCGGCCGGAACAACGCACCCGATTACGCCGTGCACATCATCAATCGGCTGCCGGAACGCAGCTACACCACAATCGAGGAAGTGACGAAAGCCGTTTCGCTCGACCCGCTCGGACGGCGGCTGTTCAAAAAGGTTATCGTGCCGAAAGCCGTGGCCGAAACGCAGAAGAATTACTTCGAGATCATCCTCCAACTGAACGAGGAATGAAATATGAACAGCTTTTTTGAAGAGAACAAGAAACTCTGCTACGGCCTGATCGTGGCCGTCTTGCTGCTGATCGTGCTGTGGCCTTCATTTTCAAACGGGCGGCCCGGCGTCGTCCGGTTCTTCAAAACAAAATACCTCAAGCTCGAGAACGCCGAAGCAGGCAACGCCAGAGAGATTGACAGCCGCTACAAGGGCACCAATCCGCGGCTCACGGCCGAAATCTCGCGCTCCAAGCAGTGCAACGGCGAGCTTGCCGCACAATACGACCAGCTTGTCAGCCACGTGCTGTTCATACCCGGCATGCCTTTCAGGGTTCCATACGGCCAGTCGCAGCCCGGCATGAAATTCCTCGACATCCAAACCAAAGCCCACACGATGAAACTGATGCAGGAAGCATCGCTGCGCGACGTCGAAGTAAAGGACGAGTTCTTTGGCCTCAATCAGTTTGGCGTGCCGCCGGAAGACAAGGACAAGCGCGAGCTGCTGCTCCGGCAGGCTGCCATGATAGACGATCTCGTGCGCAAGGCGATGGACTGCGGCGTGCGGCGGATCGACCGTGTAGCGCCCCGGGAAACGCCGCTTCCCGATCCGCTCAACAAAACGCCGTTTCTCAACCTCTACCGCGTGCGGCTCGAAATGACCGCTTCGCTCGAATCCATCATGAAATTCATCAACAGGCTCGACGGCTTCCACGGCACGGTCGAACCCGCCGGCGTCGAAATGCACGAAGGCACCCGCAACACGCGCATCAAGATAAGCGTTGGCCGCCGCCATGGCATCACCGGCGACAGCCCCGTCTCCTTCACAATATTCGACCAGGTGCACGACAGCGATGACGGCCTGCGCTACAAAGGCCGCGCCGAGGTGAAACTGTCCGAACTGCACGACGACCACTGCATAGCCATCGTTACTGCGTCTTCCGCCAGATATCCTGAAGCTTTCCTCAAAGACGTGCAGTTCCCCGCAATCAAGGACAATCTCATCAAGCACGCAAAGTCTCGTCAGGCACCCGACCACGTGGTCGATCTGCTTCAGCAAATGCCCGACTACGAATTCGAAACCGAGACCAAGGCCGCCGAGGCGTTCAACAAGATAGAGCTCAGGATAGCCGAAGGCGACATCGCCACCACGAATTTCTACTCGGTGATGGACCTGAAGATCGAAGCCGCGCCGGCCGACAAGGCCGGCATATCAAACAAGGTGACGGCCGCAATCACGGTAGCAGGCGTGGGCCTTCTCTTCGATGAAAAAGCCCAGGGCACCGCACCCGCCGCGCACAAGCCAGGCGCAACGGGCAAAAAGACAGCCGCGCCGCCGCGTCTGCCATACGGCATTTAACCCGGCCACGGAGGTGAAGCGTGGAAATCCTTGACCGCATCAGCAAGCACAAGGCGATTTTTATCGCCTCGCTCCTGCTTTTCCTTTTTGCAGGCGCACGCATTAGCGGCTTTCTGCTGAAGAACCGCACGCTGCCCGCGCAGCCCACGGTGGCACCGCTCGCGCTCAGCAGACCCGCAAATGATTCGCTCGACGCCCAGCTTGCACGAGATTTTTGGACGGAAGGCGAACGCGATTTCTTCCAGCCGCCGCACGCTGAAACACGAACCGCCCGCAACGCCCAAAAAGAGAAAGAAGACAAGCACGCCGCCGGCAATGAAGAGCTGATACCGCCCATCGCCGGCGAAGACCGCCGGCAGAACCATGGCGGCGAGGAGCTCGCCGAAACGCAAGAAGCGGCCGCACCGCCTTTCGAGCTGCCGTACAACTTCAAAGCCGTCGTCCACGTAGACACGATCTTCGCCGTGCTCGAAGACAAGCAAACCGGCACCCTCACCCGGTGCTCGGTAGGCGATTGCATCGACGGCTTGACCGTCGTTAGCATCGATCGTGCGTCGATAAAGTTCGAGGATGCCGACGGCCGCCCATACCAACTGAAAGACGCCTTCGGGCGGAAATACGATTCCAACGGCACCGGCCGGCGAATGTGACACCACGGCCGAATCGGATGACAACGAGAAAGCAATATGGAATTCTTTGAACGCCTCAACAAGGGACTCGCCGTCTTCTTCCTGGCGCTTGCACTGCTGGCGTTTACCGCCTACAGCGCCGCCTCGTATTTCCTCAAGGAGCGCACCCTCCCGCCGTATCCCACCACCAGCACGGTGGAGCTGAAGAAAGGCGACACCGACCTCAAGGAACGCGTCGCGCCCAAAGATTTCAGCCAGGTGTATTGGAGCTTCGGCACACGAGATTTCACGCAGAGACCAAAGGCCAGGCTCACGGCCGTCGGGCTTTTCTCCATCACCGTCACCTCCGAAAGAAACGACATCGCCCGCGTGACCGGCTTGTACGAATGCACGCCCGACCGAGCCGTCGATGTCGTTGAAATCATGTACCCTCAGGCATGGACGCTCGTCCAGACGCCCGATGAAGCATTGATGAGCCGGCACTCGAAGGAGCCAGGCAACCAGCGCCGCACCGCGATCAGGCTGAAGGAAGTGCAGAAGGGGAAGTTCAAGATTCCCATCACTCTCACCAACTCCAGCCGCGGCGCCGCCGCGATCCAGTTCCCCACGATCAAAGTCGTCGACGCCATCAAGGAAACAGGCTTCGTGGGATTACAGGAAAGCCCCACGATGGGCCTGAAGCCAACGGTGACCGACAAGCTCGAAACCGCCGCGGCGGTGCCGGGGTTGCCCGGCATCAAGGTGGCTTATCGTTACGCGTCGCATCCATACAGGCTGGTGATGGACCTCGATCGCAAGTCTCTTGCCGTGAAGCCGCCGGTCGATCCCGTCAAGCCGCCCGTAAAGCCGCCGGTCGATCCCGTCAAGCCGCCCGTCAAGCCGGTGGACCCGGACGAGGCGGTGGCGAAATTCGAAGTGCCATTCAACTTCAAGGGCATGATCTACCTCACCAAGCCATGCGTTCTCCTCGAAGACAAGGAAGACGGCAACAAGCTGAAGCGATGCTACGTGGGCAACACGATCAACGGCCTTACCATTCTCGAAATATACAACACCTCGATCCTCGTTGGCGACAAGGACGGCAATCAGTACGAGTTGACCGACGCCACGCGTCAGAAGTATGACTAATCTGCTGCCGTGCATAATCTTTGGCCTTGCCCTCGCGCTGGTGCAAACCGGCTGCAGCCGCCAAGTGCACGTGCCATCATACGTGCCGCCGCCCGGAGACCCCGCCAGCCTCCCCGAACCGCCCCGCAATGCCGCAGCCACGGCAAACGACATCAAGGACATGCTCGACGCTCGCCGCAAAACCAGCAGCACCCTCGCCAAGAGAATCTCGTTCTCCTTCCGCGGCACGCCCCTCAAAGCCGCCGTCGCCCAAATCTCCGCCGAAAGCGGCGTGGGCATCATGATCCTTTTCGACAACTCCGTGCAGCCGCCGCTGGCCGAGCGGCCGCTCTACCTCGCGATGAACGGCGTGGAGTTGTGCGATGCACTCGACTGGATCACGAGGCAGATCGGAGCCATTTACACTTTCGACGGCAGCACCATCAGCATCGCCTCCACCACCGACGGCTTCTTCTCCGACGAGCTTGTTCACAGGATCTATCCGCTCAGGACGATGAAGCGCTACGACAAGCCCGTGGTGGGCCTGGAAGACCTCGAATTCGAGAAGGACGCGATCTTCCTCTGTGTGAAGGCGTGCTTGGCCGAATACCTGGCCAACCGGCCCGACGCCAAGCTCATGATCGTGCGCTCGCATAGCGAGTTCCTGGCGCTGTGCTCGCAGGCCGCGCACCATCGCATTGCCGAAGTGCTTTACGAACTCAGCCTCGGCCGCGAACCGGCCCCGCCGCTGCCGGCGCCCGACGTCCGCGAATTCCGCAAGAAGCTGGCAGGCAAGGTCATCTGCGCCTACCGCGATCAGCCGCTCGTCGAGGTCATCCAGAAACTAAGCATGCAGGCGGGCGTGAACATCGGCATCAATCCCGCCGACCTCCGCGCCGGCGCCGCCGAGCTCACCACGCTGCTCATGGGCGAGGCGCCGCTGTGCGATGTGCTCGATGAAATCGCGCGGCGTCATGGCCTGCGGGATTATTCCATCGAGGCCGACCGCGGCGTGTGGCTGCACGGCGCAAAAGAGTATCCGCGTGAAGGCCGCTTGCTCTGGGAAAGCGGCCTCATCCGCTCGTACTATGTCGAACACCTCGTGAAGAAGCTGGGCCTGATGAAGCTGATCACACTCATCAAGATTCACGTGACGCCGGAAGAGTGGGGCAGGAATCTGCCCGCGATGGTTTACGCGCCCTCCGGCCGCCTCATCTTCTTCCACCGCCGCGAAGCCCACGCAAAACTCGCCGCCGTCCTCGCCAACCTCGCAAACTGACCCGGGCCGCCTCTCTCCCTTGATTCCCGCCCGAACAATCCGGATAATTGACCTGAACGCTAGGCGAGGAAAAACACTCTTGCAGAACGGCAAACTCTATCTTGGAATAGACGCGGGCACGGGGGGCGTGCGCTGCACCGTATGCACGGCCAACGGCTTCTGCACGGCGGCGGCATCTGAGCCGCTGGTCGACGCCGAGGTGCCGGGGCTGCCCGCCGGCCGGCACGAGCAGCACCCCGAATCGTGGTGGGCCGCGCTGGTGAAATGTGTCCGCCGGCTCGACTGCGACCTTGCCCAGGTGGCCGCGCTGTGCGTCGATTCCACATCCGGCACCGTGCTCTTCCTCGATTCATCGGGCGAACCTTTGCGGCCCGCAATCATGTACAACGATGCGCGCTCCGCATCGCAGGCTGCGCGGGCAAACGCGGCCGCCGGCGATTTCCTCAACCGCCACGGATTCCGCTTCGGCAGCTCATTCGCACTCCCGAAGGTGCTGTGGGTGATGGACAACGAGCCCGAGCTGTTTGACCGCGCCGCCATCATCTGCCACGCCGCCGATTACCTCGCCGGCCGGCTGTGCGGCGCCTGCACCTTCACCGATACGTCAAACGCCCTCAAAATGGGCTGCGACCTCTTCGATTCCTCGTGGCCAGCGTTCATCGCATCGCTCGGCATCCCGGCCGAAAAACTGCCGCGGCTGCTGAATCCCGGCCAGCCGGCCGGCGCCGTTTGCAGTTCGGCTGCACGCGAAACCGGCCTGCCCGAAAATACCTGTATCGTGGCCGGCTGTACCGACGGCACCGCCGGCTTCCTTGCGTCGGGCGCATCGGCCGAAGGGCATTGGGCCTCCACGCTGGGCACCACGCTTGTGATTCGCGGCATCAGCCGCGAGGTCATCCGCGACCCCGCCGGCCGCGTCTATTGCCACCGCCATCCCGCCGGCTGCTGGCTGCCCGGCGCGGCGTGCAGCGTGGGCGGCGAATGCCTGGCCCACTTTTTCCCGAGCGAAAATCTCGCCGCGCTCGACGACCTCGCCGCCGCGCTTCGCACCACCGATCTCGTCTGCTATCCGCTTGTGCGGCGCGGCGAGCGGTTTCCGTTTACAGACGACGCGGCCGAGGGTTTCTTCAGCCGCGAAGCCGCCAGCCGCGAAGAGCTTTACCTGGCGCTGCTCGAGGGCGTAGCTTTCGCCGAACGATGGGCGATGGAGGTGCTTGGCTCGTTGGGTGCAAATGTGGCCGGGCCGGTTTTCGCCACCGGCGGCGGCGCGGCTAGCGGCGTGTGGCTGGGCATACGCGCATCGGTGCTGGGCCGCGAGCTGCACGTGCCCGAGCGCGCGGGCTGCGAATTCGGCGCCGCCGCGCTGGCCGCCGCACCCGAGTACGGCGGCGTGGCAGACGCCTGCCGCGGCATGGTTCGTATTGCGCACATCGCGGCACCCGACGCCGCGCGAAAGGATTATTACGAAGACAAGTACGCCCGCTTTCGCCGGCTCTGCACGGCCCGCGGTTACGTTACCGCCTGAGCGGCTGCGGCAACACACGATGGAAAGGCTGCCCTGTGTCGATATTCAAGTCCTGCGACATCCGTGGCGTCTACGGCGATGAGCTGAGCGAGCCCGAAATGGCCGACATCGGCCGCGGCATTGTAAGCATTCTGCGCCGCAGCCAGGCGATGCAGCGCATCCCCGAACGCCGCGGCCGCGAACGCCGCAACGCCGTGCGCGGCGCCACCGAGCGCCGCAGCCGCAGATCGGCCCGGCCGTCAATCCTCGTGGGCGGCGACGTGCGCCGCAGCACTGCGCCGCTCAAGAAGGCGCTGATCGACGCGATGGTGGCGTCCGGCGCCGAGGTAGTGGATATCGGCATCGTGCCCACGCCTGTTTTCTACTTCGCTTTCGCCAGTGAAACCTGCCGCTGCAGCGCTTGCGCCATGGTTACCGCTTCGCATAATCCGCCGAAATTCAACGGCCTGAAGCTGTGCTTTTCGCACGATCCCGTAACGCCCGATGAGATCGACCGCCTGAGGGTGGTGGTGGAGCAAAAAGATTTCGTGAGCGGCGCGGGCATCGCGCGGCAGGTGAATATCGTGCCCGAGTACGAACGCTGGCTGCAATCGGCCATCGCCGTGCCGCCGGCCGTCAAGATTGCGGTGGATGCCGGCGGCGGCGGCTGGAGCGAGATCGCACCGCGCGCGCTCGGCAGCCTCGGGTTTGGCGTGATGCCCATCTTCTGCCGGGTCGATCCCGACCTCTCCGTGCGAAATCCCAATCCGCTGCCGGCCGGTATTTCAGAGCTGTGCGAAGCGGTAGTCTCGCACGGCTGCTCGTTCGGCGCGGCCTTCGATGCCGACGGCGACCGCGTGGTCTTCGTGGACGAGCGCGGCCGGCCTGTGGCCGGCGACGTGGCGGGCGCCGTGCTCTCGCAGTGGCTCCTGCAATCGAATGCCGGCGAGAGCATAGTTTACGAGGTGAACTGCTCGCAGGCCCTCGCCGACGTGATAACGGCGGCCGGCGGCAAACCGCTGATGGAGAAGGCCGGGCACACGTTTATGAAGCGCCGGATGATCACCGAGCAGGCGCTCTTTGGCGTTGAGATCAGCGGCCATTTCTTCCATCGCAGCCTGGGCGGCGGCGACGACGGCCTCTACACCGCGGCGCTGATGGGCAAACTGCTCGCCGGCGGCCGCAGCCTTTGCGCGCTGGCCGATGCCGTGCCGCATTACCACGCCACTCCCGTCGTGCGGCTGCCTATGATCAGCCGCGACTCGCAGCAGGTGGTCGAAAACATCGCCAGAAATGCCGAGGGCGGCCGTGTGAGCCGGCTCGACGGCATCCGCGTGCAATACTCCGATGGCTGGGCGCTCGCCCGCGTGTCGGTAACCGAGCCGGTGCTTAGCCTGCGCTTCGAGGCGCGCACCCGCGAGCTGCTGCCCGGCATCATCGATGCCTTCCTCGGTTTCGACCCGCGTCTCAAGGAACAGGTTAGCCGCCAGCTCGGGCTGAAACCGAACCAATGAACTGTGCTGGAAAGGAAAAGCTATGTCAGACGGATTCTGGAAACTCAAGCCGCTCCCTCACACGGCCGTCACGTTCGACGATGTATTCTGGGCGCCGCGGCTGAAAACCAACCGCGAGGCGACCATTCCGCACGTGCTGAAAATGATTCGTGAATCGGGCCGGCTCGACAACTTCCGAAAGGCCGCCGGCAAGACGCAGGGCGAATTCCGCGGGCTGCTGTTCGATGACTCCGACGTCTACAAATGGGCCGAGGGCGCCGCATACTCGCTCGCAACGCATCCCGATCCGAAGCTCGAAGCCGAGCTCGACGAGGTGATCGAGGCCATCGCCGGCGCTCAGCAGCCCGACGGCTACCTGAATTCCTACTACACGCTGCGAGAGCCGCCGTCGAACCGGTGGACACATCTGCGCGGCATGCACGAGCTTTATTGCGCCGGCCACCTCTTCGAGGCCGCGGTCGCGCATTTCCGCGCCACCGGCAAGCGCAATCTGCTCGACGTCGCGTGCAGGTTCGCCGATTGTATCGACGCCATCTTCGGGCCGGGCAAGCGGCGCGGCGCACCCGGCCACGAGGAAATCGAGCTTGCACTCGTGAAGCTTTACCACGCAACTGGCGAGGCGCGATACCTCCGGCTCGCGCAGTTCTTCATCGACATTCGCGGCACCGAGCCAAACGTCTTCCTCGCCGAAATCACGAACCCCGATGAGAAATTCGACGTGAGCGTGGTGCAGGCGCACAAGCCCGTGCGGCAGCAGGCCGAGGTGGCGGGGCATTCCGTGCGGGCAATGTACCTCTACAGCGGCATGGCCGACATCTACGCCGAAACAGGCGATACGTCGCTGCTCGACGCCCTCGAAAAGCTCTGGACGAACATGACCGCCAAGCGGATGTACGTTACCGGCGGGCTGGGCTCGACCGCCCGATACGAGGGCTTCACAAGCGATTACGACCTGCCAAACGAAGCCTATGCCGAAACCTGCGCCGCGATCGGAAGCGTCCTCTGGAACCATCGCATGCTCGGCCTCACGGCCCAGTCGCGTTTCGCCGATGTGCTCGAAACCGCCCTCTACAACAACGTGCTATCGGGCGTGGGGCTCGACGGCACGAGCTTCTTTTACGAGAATCCGCTGCGGCGGCGCGACGGCAAGCAACGCGTGCCGTGGTACACCTGCGCCTGCTGCCCCAGCAATCTCGTTCGGCTGCTCGCCTCGCTGGGCAGCTACGTCTGTTCGCAGTCACCCTCCAACCTCTGGCTTCACCTTTACGCCGGCTGCACCATAAAGGCCACGCTGAACGGCGCACCGGTTGTCCTCGCGGTCAAGACGGACTATCCCTGGGACGGCAACGTGGAGATCAAGATGGGGCTGCAGTCGGCCGCGGAGTTTGCCTTGCACCTGAGGCTGCCCGGCTGGAGCACGCGGCGCTCTATCGCAGTGAACGGAGCCCCTGCAGAATTCGCCGAACAGGACGGCTATGCGTGCATCAACCGCCAATGGGCCGACGGCGACGCCATCGCGCTTTCGTTTGAGATGGAGCCTCTGCGGATCGAAGCGAACCCGCACATCGAGGCCGATTTCGGAAAGGTTGCCATCCGGCGTGGCCCGCTGGTCTATTGCCTCGAACAGGCCGACAACCCGCACGATCTGTTCACAATAACGCTGCCGGTGAATTCGGAGCTGAAGCATACTTTCAAGAAGGACGTGCTTGGAGGCGTGGTGCTCATAGAGGCGCTTGCAGAGGTGCCGGACTATTCGGATTGGGAAGGCAGGCTGTATCGCGCGGCCACCGAGCGCGGCGCGCGCCCCGCGAAAATCGCCGCCGTGCCCTATTGCTGCTGGGCCAATCGCGGCCCAGGCGAGATGCTCGTGTGGATCAACGACAGCGAATGATCACGAGCTCACGGCCTCGCGAACGGCCGCAATGAACTGCCTGATCAGCGGGATGCTTTTCACGCCGGGGGCCGTTTCCACGCCGCCGGCCACGTCCACGCCATCGGGATTCGCCACGCGAATGGCCTCGGCCACGTTGCCGGCGTTCAGCCCGCCGGCCAGCAGCACCTTGCCGAAGGCCCTGGCCCGCGCGGCGAGCCGCCAGTCAAACGTCCGGCCCGTGCCGCCGTGCATTCCCTTCACCGCCGTATCGAGCAGCAGGAAATCGGCGGGCACATTCGCCAGCCGCTCGAGATCGCTTTCACCCGAAACGCCGACAGCGCGGATCACCTTCAGCGGTGCAAGCTCGCCCACGCGGTGTGCCGGAAAATCGCCGTGCAGTTGAACGGCATCGAGGCCGCATTCCTCGGCCGTTTGCAGGATCGTCTCAACCGTGGCATTTACAAACACCCCCACCTTGCACACGCCGGGCGGAACGGCCGTGCAGATATGGCGCGCCGTTTGGCGGCCCACGCAACGCGGGCTGTGCGGGTAGAAATTCAAACCGATCATCCCGGCGCCTGCCTCGGCGGCCGCGAGTGCTTCAGGTATCGTCTTGAATCCGCAAATCTTGATGATCATGGCTTTTGATGAAAAAACGAGTGACGAGCCACGCCCGCCACTCGTCGAGTTGAAAACTTCCGACTATACGATTTTGATCTCGTGCTCGCCCTTCACCACTTCTCCGATCAGGTACGATGGCTGCCCGGCCTTCCCGAGCTGCCTGATCACGTAGTCCACCACTACGGGCGACACGATCAGCACCATGCCTATGCCCATATTGAACACACGGTACATCTCGTCATCGTCATTGATCTTGCCCAGCTTCCGGATCATCTCGAAGACCGGTGGCACGGGCCACGAGCCGCGCTCTATGCGGCCGCCGCAGCTCTCGGGCAGCACGCGCGGGATGTTTCCCAGGAATCCGCCGCCGGTGATATGGGCGATGCCGCGGATCATCCGTTTGCGGCGGTAGTGCCGCAGCAGGTTCTTGATCATCGTGGAATAAATCACCGTCGGCCTCAGCAGCTCCTCGCCCAGCGTGCAGCCGAATTCATCGACGTGCCGCTCCACGCGCCACTTGGCCACGTCGAAGAATACCTTGCGAACGAGCGAATAGCCGTTGCTGTGCACACCCGACGACGCAAGGCCGATCATCTTGTCGCCCGGCTGCACCCGCGCCGGCTTGAGCCATCGGCTGCGGTCGACAATCCCCACGGCAAAGCCCGCAAGGTCGTACTCGCCGGGCTGGTAAAAACCGGGCATCTCGGCAGTCTCGCCGCCCAGCAATGCGCACTCGGCCTGGCGGCAGCCGTCGGCCACGCCTTTCACCACCTGCAGCAGCACGTCCTGCGAGAGCTTTCCGGTGGCGATGTAATCCAGAAAGAACAGCGGCTCGGCGCCGACGCAGACCAGGTCGTTCACGCTCATCGCCACGAGGTCGATGCCCACCGTGTCGTGCTTGTCCATCATGAACGCGATCTTGAGCTTTGTGCCCACGCCGTCGGTGGTGCCCGCGAGAACGGGCCTGGGCATGTCCTTCGACAGCAGGCCGTTGGTTTTCAGTGCGAACAGGCCGGCGTAGCCGCCGGGGTTGTTCAGCACGTTTGGCCCATACGTGAGGCGGAGGTGATGCTGTATCTTTTCGGCGAAATCATCGCCAACCAAGATGTCTACTCCGCTGTCCTTATACGTCAATCCTTTGGCGGTTCCAGATTTTGCGTTGCTCATTGCCGAGGTGCTGTCTCCGGTGAGGGATCAAAGATTGGTGGCGGCTGGAATTCTGAGTTTCGGCGGCATTTCGAGGCTCCACTTGCCGGTGCCTTCGTCCACCTGCACGGGATACTTGCCGTCGAAGCACGCCATGCAGAATCCTTCGGGCTCGCACTGCGCGCAGGATCTCAGCCCTTCGATGCTCAGGTAGCCGATGGTATCCACCCCGAAAAAATCCGCCATCTTTTCGAGCGGCACCTTGTTTGCTATCAGCTCTTCGCGCGACGCGAAATCGATGCCGTAGTAGCACGGGAACATGTGCGGCGGGCAGCTTATGCGCAGGTGGATTTCCTTCGCGCCCGCCTTGCGCAGCAGCCGCATCTTGCCGGCGGTGGTTGTGCCGCGAACGATCGAGTCGTCCACCACTACCACCTTCCTGCCTTTCACCGCCTGCGGCACCGCGTTGAGCTTGATGTTCACGTATTCGTGGCGTTTGCCCTGGATCGGCTGGATGAAGGTGCGGCCCATGTAATTGTTCGCGATGAAGCCCTGCTCGATGGGAATGCCGCTTTCGCGGTGATAGCCGATGGCCGCCGACGTGGCCGAGTGCGGCACGGCTACCACGATGTCCGCGTCCACCGCGTGCTCCTGCGCCAGCTTGCTGCCCAGCCTCTGCCTGAAGAGGTGAACGTGCTCGCCGAAGATCATGCTGTCGGCCCGCGAGAAATAGATCAGCTCGAAGATGCAGCGCCCGTGGCGTGCCTGCGGCGCATAGCGGCGCGTAGTGAGGCCCTGCTCGTTGATCCGGATCACCTCGCCCGGCTCCACCACGCGCACCACTTCGGCGCCGATCAGGTCAAACGCGCACGTTTCGGATGCGAAGCAATAGCAGTCTTTCAGCCGGCCCAGCCAGAGCGGGCGGAAGCCCTGCGGATCGCGCGCGGCCACTACCTCCTTGGGCGTGAGAAACAGCAGCGAAAATGCGCCCTTGATCTCGTTGAGGCTGTTTGCCAGGGCGTCCAACCAATCGGCTTGGCACGATGCCGCCAGCAGGTGCAGCACGATTTCGCTGTCGGTGGTGGTTCTGAAAATCGATCCGCGCGATTCGAGCCTGTTGCGCATTGCCTGCGCGTTCACCAGGTTGCCGTTGTGCGCCACGGCGATCTCGCCGCGCGAATACTGCACGACGATCGGCTGCACGTTTGTGATGTTGTTTGATCCGGTGGTAGAGTATCGAACGTGCCCGATGGCGGCGTGCGTGCCTCGCAGCGCCTCGAAGCTCTGCGGGGTGAATACATCGCCCACCTGGCCAAGGCCGCGGTAGTCGCAAATAGCTGTCCCATCGGTTGCGGCTATGCCTGCACCTTCCTCGCCTCGATGCTGCAAGGCATAGAGGCTGTAGTATGTGTGCTTCACGGCATCGGGTGTGCCATAGATGCCGAACAGCCCGCAGAACTCCTTGATTTTCTCGGACACAAGATGCTCCTGGCGATTCAGATGGATCTGTTCTTGAGGCCGGTTGTCTCGTCGAGGCCGAACATGAGATTCATGTTTTGAACGGCCTGAGCGCCCGCCCCTTTGGTGGTGTTATCGATTGCACTTACTATTATCAATTTCCCCGCGCGATTGTCAAGCGCAACCGAGATGTCGCAGTAGTTCGTGCAGCGCACATTCAGCAGCGCCACCTGCGACGGATCGTCGATCACGCGCACAAACGGCGCCGCCGCGTAGAAATCCTTCAGTATCTGCAAAGCCTTGCCCGAATTCGCGTTTGCTGCGGCGAAAATCGTCGTGTGGATGCCGCGCTCCAGCGGCACGAGATGCGGCACGAAGCTGGCCACTACGCTCTTGCCGGCGGCGGCCGAAAGCTCCTGCTCGATCTCCGGCGTGTGCTTGTGGCCCACCAGACTATAGGCCCGCATGTTCTCGTTGCAGTCCAGAAATGAATACCCCGACGTTTTGCCTGCACCCGAGATGCCGGAATACGCGTCGATGCTGATGCCGTCGGGTTCGATCGCCCGCTCGCGAAGCAGCGGCACCAGCGGCAGCACGGCGCTCGTGGGATAGCAGCCGGGATTCGCCACGAGCCGCGCCTTGCGCACCTTGTCGGCGTAAAACTCCGGCATGCCATACACCGCCTCGGCCAGCAGCTCGGGGCAATCGTGCTCGTTCTTGTACCATTTCCTGTATGCGGCGGGGTCCTTCAGCCTGAACTCGCCCCCGATGTCGATCGCCTTCACGCCGCCATCCAGCAGCCTGGGAATCTGCCGCATCGAGTCGGGCGTCTTCTTCGCAAAAAAAACCACGTCCGTCTCGCCGATCAGCCGCTCGGGGTCACACGCGCAAAAAGCCATCGTCGTTTCCTTATTCAGCGACGGCAGCACCTTTGCCACATCCTCGCCGGCGGCGTGGTCGGAGCACAGGCAGGTGAGCTTTGCCTGCGGGTGCCCGAGCAGAATATGAATCAGGCCTTCGCCTGCCAGGCCGGTGGCGCCAACGATTCCCACTCGTATCATGCGGGTTCCTTCTCCGATCTCTCAAGAATGTAAACGCAAGCTATGATGAACACAAGGGGCAACGCAACGCCCCTCACCAGCAACTCCGAATAGAGCGCGAGGATGGGCATAAACGCGAGCGAGCCGATGACGCCCGCGGCCACGCCGCGGCTCAATGGCGATTGCGCGCCGGCAAACAGCCTGATTGCGCGGCCCATCCCCCACAGGTAAAACCATACGAGCGCCAGCAGCCCCAGCACGCCCAGCTCCACCGTTGTTACAAACAACTGCCCGAACGTGTCGGGCTGGTCGCAATTGATGTTATACGCCTCCACCTCGTCGGTGTTGTGCGTCGGCTTCGGCATCGTGCCGTAATACTGGCCGATCGCCTTCTTGAACCAGCCCACGCCGGCCCCGCGCAGGAAGAGCGAGGCGTACTGCGGCCTTGCCGGCGGCTTCTTGCTTGCAGCCTGCTTGCGCGGCTGCTCTTTTGTTTTTTCCGCAACCGCCGCGCAGGGGCGATCCTTCGGCGTGGCCCGCAGCGCCCGCAACGCAGCCTGCCAGCAGCGATAGCGCGCAGCCACCTGCACGGGCCTCGCCTTCTCTTCCGGCGTGGCGCTCCTGGTCGCCTCGTCCAGCAGTTTCACGCCCTCGTCGTTCAGGCGGTCGGCTCCGTCGAGCTGAAGCAGCAGTTGCCGCGCATCTCCGTATCGCTTCTCCGCCAGCAGCTTCTGTGCGCGCTCCATCAGGCGCTCGTCGCTCAGCAGGTGGTTGTTGTCAACGTAAACCGCGACCGAGCTCGTGAGGATATCCACATGGTTTCTGCGGAGGCTGCCCGGCAGCACAAGGATGACAATCAGCAGCAGGAGAATGCCGGCAAAGAGCAGCTTTGTGCTGCGCATCGCGAGCACCAGCAGCAGGGATGCCGCCGTTACGAGCAGTGCCGGCATCGAAAGCGTGATAGCCGCGCCAACTACCACGGGCACAACCAGCGACAGCCGCTGCAGGGCGCTTTGCCTGTCGAACAGCGCAATGCCCGCAACAAACGGCAGCACGATGGCAAAATACGCGCCCAGCACGTTGATGTTTGCGTGCGGGCCGCCGGCCGTGAAAACGTCGCCCTTCGCCGCGTATTCGATCAGCCCCCACAGCACCGCCGCCCCCGCCGCAAACAGGAAAACCGAGATCAGCCCGCGCAGCCGCGTCCTGTTCCGGCCGATGTTCACAAACAGCATCCAGCCGATCACGAAATACATGACGAGCTGGAGGATTTCCTTCAGCACCGCCGCCCGGCCGACGGCGGTCTCCACACCGCCGGCCGACGCCTTCATCTGGCCGGCCACCACGGCCACCACCAACGCCGCCGCCGGCAGCGCCCACACCGCCACCGGAGGCAGTTTCAGGCGCAGCAGCCGCTTCTGCATCGTTGCCCACAGCAGCATCAGCGCAAAAGTGAGCGGCAGCAGTACGTCGACGATTCCGAGGTGGATGGCATTTTTGCCGATGGGGATTTTCAGGCCGTGCTGCGTGTTCATGAAAAACACGCACGCCGCAAGCAGGAGGTAAAGGAGCTTTTCCATTGTTCTCTCCAAGGAGGCCGGCAAACGGGCAACCGCGCCGCCCCGAAGGGAGGAGACGCCGCCCCCGAACGCAGACGCTCCAGGGGCCTTACAAGAGGATCATCAAACGTCCGCCGGCTTTGGCTTGGCCTTCAGCCTGCGCTGCTTCCGGGCCTCTTGCACCAGCAGCAGCTCATCCTGCGTCTCTTCGGCCCACTTGCGGGCGTCGTCGAGGTCCGCGCATTTCCTGAAAAGCCGCTTGGCCCGGCGATACATGCCGCACCTGCTGCAGCAGACGGCCAGATGGAAACAGGCATCGCAATCGCAGGGATCAAAGCGCAGTACGCGCTGGAACTGGCGCATAGCCTCGGAGAATTCATCAAGTAGATAATACCGCAAACCCTCCCGAAAAGCCAGTTCTTTTTCGGTGTTGTACCTCGAGGGATCGCGCAGAAACAGCCAGTACGCGAGATGCGCCTGGCAGCCCAGCCACAGGAAAACAAAGCAGCCCACGATCAGGCCGCTTTGCCACGGCGCCGGCGGCGCGGATGTGTTGTATTGCAGGCAGACGAAGCTGTTGAAAAGAGTAACCTCGCCCAGGAAGAACGCGATCCCCACGGCGATTCGGCCGATAGCGATCTGGCCGATCCCAGGCAGGATGAACGACAACACGAGCGTCAGGATTTTTTTCATGGATGAGAAACCTGCGAGCTGTGTAATCTCGAAAAACTCGTCCGGTGCAGCGCTGGAGCTGCAAGAATGTGAACTCCAGCCTCTTCATGCTCGGGCCGCACATTCCGCTTCCTCAGGCGAATCTTTCGTTCGATGTTCGATGTTCGATGTTCAGTGTTCGATGTTCAGGCCTTACACTCTGCCGAACTCTGGACTCCGGACTCCGGACCTTGGACTTCAGACCTTGGACCTTGGACCTTGGACCTTGGACCCTAATCCGTGTAAGGCGTTGGCACGGCATACTTGCGGCCGAGTTCCTCTATCTGCTTCACGATGGCCGGATCGTCGCTTCCACGCGCCATTTTCGCCATCAGGTGATGTATCTTTCCCCTCGCCCAGCCTTGGGCAATATTAAGGTTTCGCGCGTCCGACGCCGGCAGTGTCACGTTGTGAAAATACGAGCGCAGCCCGCCGTCGCCAAGGCCCATGATGTGCAGCGCGATGTTCGACTCATTGCTGCAGCGGCTGTGGATCACGATCGGCTGATCCTTGTAAAGACACGTGGGATTGCGCGGGTAGGTTTCTTCGGGGTCGAGATTCGCATACACCGCCTTCAGCGACGTGAGCAGCGGCTTGTCGTGCATCTTCGCCAGCCGCACAAGCGCCTGCGACGCCCCGTCGGTTTGCGGCACCACTACCGATTGCCCGCGGCTCACCCACGCCAGAAGGTCCAGCAGATAGCGGTTGCCTCCGCCCCCCGAATCGAAGGTGAAGATGCTCACGTTTGGCCGCAGCACCGCCGCCACGTCGGTCAGAATCCGCTTTGCCTCCAGCACGCCGCGCGTGCTCTTGCCGTCCGAGATGAGAAAGATATTGCACGGCCGATTCGTTTCGGGCAGCGAGCTGCAGATCGATTGTATGGCGCCGTACACGTCGGTTCTGAACTCGGTGGGCACTTTCTTTATGAACGCCACGCCGCCTGCAATGTTCTCGGGCGTGGCCGGCACGAAATCCGGAAACGCGCGGTAGATCGCCTCGCTGAAAACGGCCACGTTGAACCGGTCGTTGGGCGATAGCTCGGGCAGATACTGCGCCGCCGCCTGCCGTGCTTCGCTGATCTTGCGGTCCGACATGCTCAGCGACACGTCGATCGCAAACAGCACGTCTTTCGGCATCGGCTTCAGCGTTCTGCTTTCCTGGGCGGTCAGCATCAGCCGCAGGTAGCGCTCCGGCTCGTCTTCAGCGCTGAACACGGCAGCGGCGATTCCAAGATCGGCGGTGTTTTCGGATTTGCCCGAGGGCAACGCGCTGCCGGGCCACAGAGGCCGCTTGTCCAGCTCGAAATCCGGCTTCGTCACGGCCGGCGGCTCGCGATTGGTAGTCGAAGGCTCCGGG
>Ga0307379_10003518_pt1 | contig 22746 bp, 21 predicted proteins | sample UN2MG_FD_202237 | JGI IMG/M metagenome (GOLD analysis project Ga0307379, IMG submission 202237) | Soil microbial communities from Risofladan, Vaasa, Finland - UN-2 | ecosystem: Environmental > Terrestrial > Soil > Coastal area > Acid sulfate soil | place: Finland: Risofladan, Vaasa | collected... | reverse complement strand
CGCGGATCGCAGCATGTCCGGACGAGGGCCGGGCTGCGGGCATCCGCGTTTTCGCGGTCGCCCCCGGTTCGGTCTGGACGGACATGCTGCGATCCGCGTTCCCGAAGTTTCCACAGGAGCAGGCCCTGGACCCGGCCGAGGTCGCTGACGCGATTCATGCTCTGACGCAACCGGCGATGACGTACGCAAGCGGGCAGACGCTCTACCTCAAGAAATGACGGGTCGGCTCTCCGCGCGGCTGGGCTCCACCAGTCCGGGCGTGCTGCAGCGTGGGCGTGGTGATCTGCCGCCGCCGTCGCATTCTGCTGCATAGGCATGGTCGTCGCCGCGACAAACCCGTGTCACCACCACTCCGTCGGCTTCAGATAGGGCTGCGTTCTATCCGGGCAGGCCCGGGGTGTTGACGGTGGCCTCCCGGCGCGCGATGAGATACGAGATCCAGGCCGGGCAGGCGTGCCGAACGCCGTCGGGGGCCTCTTCCGGTGGCGGTGCGACAACCGTTCGTCGCGGCGTTGTGACCCGGGCACGCCGGACATAGATTGTGGTGGAGCAGACGCCGGTTGCGGGCAAGTCTCGGCAAGGTTGAAGGGCATGGACGAGGAACATCGTTATCGCCGCAACACCAGGCGGATAGTGGGCGTGGCGGTCTTGGCGATGGGGCTGCTGTACTTCCTGGCCGCGTGGAAGATGCGCGACGCCTTCCTGGCGGCGGAGATCGGCCCAATCGTTTGGAGCACCGCGAGCCCCTACACATTGTTCCTGCTGGGCTCGCTGGCGTTGGGGTGGTTCACGGCGTGGCTGGGCGAGCGGCGGGGCCTGGTCACGTGGTTGCCGCTGTTGGCGTCGGCCGTGATTGCGGTGGGGTTGGGACTGGCGCTCAGCGTGCTGAACATCCAGCCGTGGCCCAAGAGCATGGTGATTGCGTTCGGTCTGGCGGTGGTTGGTTTCATGGGTGCGGGCGTGCTGCGCCAGAAATTGGAAGGCTGACCGGGTCGGGGCGGCCTGTTCGGAGTCATTCTCGTGAGCCGGGCGTACGCGGAAGTGTGTCGCAAGGTGACAGCGGCCGGTGACCGCCAACAGCGCATGCGCGCGGTGGTCGACGCGCTGTGGGACGAGTTGAGAGACAAGGGTGTGTCCTGGGTCGGGTTCTATGTCTACCAGAGCGGCGAGGAGTTGATCCTGGGCCCGCGGCGGGACAAGCCGGCCTGCTCGCCCATCGGGCTGCACGGCGCGTGCGGGCAGGTGTTCACCACTGGCCGGTCGCTGATCGTGCGCGACGTGGCCGAACTGGGCGAGAGCTACATCGCCTGCGATCCTCGCGACCGGTCGGAGGTCGTCGTCCCCCTGTTTGATGATGATGGCAAGTGCTGGGGTGTGCTGGATCTCGACAGCTACGACATCGGAGCGTTTGACGAGAGGGACGTTGAGGGATTGACCGAGGTGCTGGGCGCGGCCGGGCTGACGTCGCGGTAGGCGCGGGCTGCGGCCCGCCGGCGCGAGATGGCATTGCAGGCCGGCGAGGCAGAGCCGGGAAAGGTGCCGATGATCGGGGTGACGGTGTTCCGCATGATGGTCGGGGGCGTCGTGATCGTCGCCATCTTCGCGTTGTTCGCGGTGCTGGCGATCCGGGCGCGGCGCAGTCACACCCGCAAGGTCGGCGGGCGGAGCTATTGGGATATCATCTGGGGCGATCGATACCGCCTGCGGAAACGATAACGGTCGATCACAGCGCGTTATCGTGGTGCGAGCGCCGCTCTTTAAGCAGTATCGTTAGCTGGAGCCCTTCTGTGTCGGAAACAACGTTGGTGGCCATCGTCACGATCGTCGTCTTCGGGGCGGCCGCCCAGTGGCTGGCTTGGCGGATCCGTCTGCCGTCGATTCTGCTGCTGCTGGTAGGGGGGTTCGTGGCCGGCCCGGTGACGGGCCTGGTGGAGCCGGACGGGCTTCTTGGGGACCTGCTGCTACCCCTGGTGTCGTTGTCGGTCGCGCTCATCCTTTACGAAGGCGGGCTGACGCTGAAGTTCTCCGAGTTGGCCGGCGTGGGTCGCGTGGTGGGCAATCTCGTCGTGGTTGGGGCGCTGATCACCTGGCTGGTCTGCGCGGTCGGGGCGTACCTGCTCTTCGATCTGGGGCTTGCCCTTTCGGTGCTACTCGGGGCCATTCTGGTGGTGACCGGTCCGACGGTGATCGTTCCGTTGCTTCAGCACATCCGACCGACGGGCCCGGTGGGGTCGGTCCTGAAGTGGGAGGGTATCGTCATCGACCCGATCGGGGCGCTGTTGGCCGTCCTGGTCTTCGAGGCGATCGTGATCCCCGGAGCGACGGCAGCGACCACCCAGGTGGTCCTGGCGGTGGTGAAGACCGTCGTGGTCGGCGGCGGGCTGGGTTTGCTGGCGGCCGGGGTGTTGACCCTGCTGTTGCACCGGTACTGGGCGCCGGACTTTCTGCAGAACGGCATATCGCTCATGTTTGTCGTCGGGGTGTTCACGGCGTCGAACCACGTGCAGCACGAGTCGGGTCTGTTCGCGGTGACGGTGATGGGGATCGCCCTGGCGAATCAGAAGATCGCGGACGTCCGACACATCGTGGAGTTTAAGGAGAACCTTCGTGTTCTGCTGATTTCTGCGCTGTTCGTCGTGCTGGCGGCGCGCCTGCGGGTTAGCGACCTGACGCAGGTGGCCGGCGCCGGGGTCGTCTTTGTTCTGGTGTTGGTCGTGTTGGGGCGTCCGCTGTCTGTGTGGGTTTCGACGCGGAAATCCCGGCTGAGCCGCAACGAGCGTACGTTTCTGGCGTGCATGGCCCCCCGGGGGATCGTGGCCGCGGCGGTGGCGTCGGTGTTCGCCCTTCGGTTGGAAGAGGTGGGCTACGGGCAGGCTCATCTACTGGTGCCGATCACCTTCACGGTCATCGTCGGGACGGTGGCGGTGTACGGGCTTGCCTCGCCGTTCGTCGCCCGGCGGCTTGGCGTAGCCGATCCGAGTCCGCAGGGCATTCTGTTCGTAGGGGGGGACGGGTGGGTCCGCGCCCTGGCCGGGACGCTGCACGCTAAGGGCTATCGGGTCCTGGTGGTGGACAGCAACCGGGACCACACGGCGGCCGCCCGCATGGCCGGTTTGCCCACGTTCACAGGAAGCGTTCTGGCGGACTATGCCCTCGACGAGATCGACCTGGGCGGGATCGGGCGGTTGTTCGCGGTGACTCCCAACGAATGGGTGAACGTCCTGGCCGTCCAGCGTTTCAGGCGTATCTTCGGACAGGCCGAGTGCTATCAGCTTCCGCCGCCGGCAGCGTCGTCCAAGGCGCGGTCGGCGCACCGGCACCTGCATGGTCGATGGCTTTTCGGTCCCGATGTGACCGGAGTCGTGCTGGAGGCGCGGTTCGCGAGCGGGGCCACCATCAAAGCTACGCCGCTCTCCGAGGAGTTCGGCTTCGAGGATTTTCGATTGCTGTACGGCCCGGCGGCGGTACTGATGCTGGTGCTGAACGAAGAGGGCAGGCTTACGGTGGTGACGGCCGGGACGAGTCCGGAGCCGGAGCCCGGGGAAACGGCGATCGCGCTGGTTCGCGAGCCACGGCAAGACGCCAAATTCTGATCAAAAGCGCAGCGGGCGACGAGCGGCATGGTGGCTGCGCACTGCTGCCCATGGCCGTGCCGGTTCGCCTGCAGGACTCGGTGCTGACTCGCGGGGCCAGTGCCCGCACACCATGCATCGTCGCGGCGCGCCGTCCGGCAGGGCGTTGGCCGTCTGGCATGGTCCGGCAGTGTTTCGCGCGAGCCCGGCAGGGTTGACGGAGGCGATTCTTCTTCCTAAGGTTCAACCCGCTCCCGCACTGCGGGCGCGGTCGGCTAATCGAACGCAACGGGCAGCGTAGTCAGTCGTACGTGAAGGTTTTCGGGCTCTTCGCGAATATGGGTGACCGGCCAGGAAACTCGTTGCAGGGTTCCCGTCCATTTGTATTCCCCAGGTGGACGAACTCTCTGCGAACGCTCATCGCCGCGGTGGTGATCGTCGGGGTCCTGTACGCCGCGCTGGTGGTTGCGTATGGGGCATCGCCACAGACCACGGACGTGGGCTACCAACCCGAGCAGCCGGTGACCTACAGCCACGCCAAGCACGCCGGTGAGCTGGGCATCGACTGCCGGTACTGCCACACCACGGTCGAGCAGGCGGCGCACGCGGCCATCCCCCCGACCCAGACCTGCATGAACTGCCACACCAATATCACCATCGGCAACAGTGAGAAACTGACGCCGGTTCGTGAGAGCAACGCGAGCGGCATGCCCATCGAGTGGGTCCGCGTTCACGACCTGCCCGACTACGTCTATTTCAACCACAGCGCCCACGTGCGGCGGGGCGTCGGCTGCGCTTCGTGCCACGGCCGGGTGGACAAAATGGAGCTGGTCCATCAGGTGGAACCGCTGAGCATGGGTTGGTGCCTGGATTGCCACCGCCGGCCGGAGCGTCATCTGCGGCCGGTGAAAGAGGTGTTCAACATGGGCTACACGACGGCGAACCAACTCGTGGACGGGCGACGGCTGAAGGAGTTGTACAACATCAATCCATCAACGGATTGCTCCACATGCCACCGGTAAGCGGCCCCGCGACGGGGAAGACATACTGGCGAAGTCTGGACGAGCTGGCTGACACACCCGAGTTCCGCAAGTTCGTGGAGAGCGAGTTTCCGAACTTCGCACCGGAGCTGTTGGCGTCACCGTCGAGGCGGCGGTTCCTGAAGCTGATGGGGGCGTCGCTGGCCATGGCCGGGTTGACCGGGTGCCGCTGGCCGAAGGAGACCATCGCCCCCCACGGCAGCCGACCCGAAGGGCGCACGCCGGGCGAGTCGGTGCAGTACGCGACGGCCATGGAGCTGGGCGGGTCGGCCGTCGGGCTGTTGATCACCAGCTATGACGGTCGGCCGATCAAGGTCGAGGGCAATCCCGGGCATCCGATCAGCCGCGGGGCAACGAACGCGTTCGCCCAGGCGAGCGTGCTCGAGTTGTACGACCCCGACCGCAGCAAGGGTGTGATGCAGCGCCAGGGGGATCAGACCTTCTACCGAAGCTGGGATCAGTTCGCCGCCTACGCCCGGCGACACTTTGACGCGTTGCGTGCCGACGGTGGCAAACGGTTGTGTGTGCTGAGCGAGTCGTCTTCGTCACCGAGCCTTGCCGACATGCGCGAGCGGTTTGGCCGGGCATTCCCCGCGGCGAAGTGGTGGGAGTACGAGCCCATATCGCGGGACAATGAGCGGCTGGGCTCCGTGCGGGCGTTCGGCCAGGCCTGGCGCACGCACTACGCGCTCGATCGGGCCGACGTGATTGTGTCGCTGGACGCGGACCTGCTGATGGACCACCCGGCGGCGATCGGGCACGCCCGCGACTGGGCGGTTGGTCGGGACGTTGACGAGCAGGGTCAGCGTCGTGGCACGGAGCGGGCCATGAACCGGCTCTACGTGGTCGAGAGCGCCCACAGCGTCACCGGCAGCATGGCCGACCATCGGCTGGCGGTACCCGCGCGCCGGGTCGAGGCGGTCGCCCTGCACCTGGCGAGCTGCCTCATCGAGCGTGGCGTGGCGGTGCCGTCGGTTGGGAACGCCCTGAGTCGGTCTTCTCGTCCGGTGGAGGCTGATTTCGTCGAGGCGCTAGCGGAGGACCTGTTGGCCCATCGAGGTCGGTGTGTGGTTGCGGTCGGTCCGCGGCAGGGCGCGGCGGTCCACGCCCTGGCCCATGCGCTCAACGCCGCCCTGGGTGCCGTCGGCACAACCGTGAGCTACACCGAAGAGATCGAGCCGGACCGTCCGACGCACGCCGAAGCGATCACGACATTGTCGACCGACATGCGGGATGGGGAAGTCGATACGCTGCTGATCCTTGGCGGGAACCCGGTCTTCGACGCGCCGGCCGATCTGGAGTTCGGGCAGGGACTGGACGCGGTCAAAACGGTGATCCACCTGAGTCTGTTCCCCAACGAGACGTCGCAGCGCTGCACCTGGCGGTTGTCGCGAGCGCATTACCTGGAGTCGTGGGGCGACGTCCGGGCATACGACGGCACGATCAGCGTTGTTCAGCCGTTGATCGAGCCGCTCTACGACGGCAAGACACCTATCGAAGTCCTGGCGCTCGTTATCGGGGACCAACCGGCCAAGGGCTACGACGTCGTACGCCGCACGTTGCAGGCATCGTCGGGGGGGGCGGACTTCGACACCCGGTGGCGGCGCGCGTTGCACGATGGGATCGTTCCGGGCAGCGCCTGGCCGACTGCTGAACCGCCTTTGAAAAGGGGTGGCTGGGCGGCGGAACTGGCCGAGCGCGTTCGCGGCGGAACTGCTGAGGCGGGGCAGGTCGAGCTCGTCTTCACACCGGACAGTCACGTGTACGACGGTCGGTTCGCCAATAGCGGCTGGCTGCAGGAGATGCCCGACCCGCTGACCAAGCTGACCTGGGACAACGCAGCGATCATCGCCCCGGTCGATGCGGAGCGAATGGGTCTCCGTCGCGGCGATATGGTCAGGCTGGAAGCGGCCGGACAAACGTTGGAGATGCCGGTCACGGTGCTGCCGGGTCAGGCCGAAGGGTCGGTGACCGTGTCGTTGGGCTACGGCCGCACGGCGGCCGGGCGCGTGGGCAATGGGACCGGATTCGACGCGTATCGGCTGCGAACCGTCGCGGCGATGGAGGTCGTCACCGGTGTCACGCTGACCTCGACCGGCCGGCGGACGATGCTGGCCGTCACACAGGATCATCACGCGATTGACTCGCGGGTCGGCCGGCGTGAGCGGGACAAGCGTCTGGGGATGCTGTACCGCGAGGCCGACCTCGAGGAGTACAGGCGGCACCCCGATTTCGCGCAGCACGCCGTGCATCATCTTCCGTTGGTGTCCATGTGGCGGGAGCACGAGTACGAGGGTCATCGGTGGGGGATGACCGTCGATCTGAACAAGTGCACCGGCTGCAGCGCTTGCGTGGTGGCGTGTCAGGCGGAGAACAACATCGCGGTGGTGGGCAAGGAGGAGGTGGACCGGGGGCGGGAGATGCACTGGATCCGGATCGACCGGTACTTCCGCGGCCAGCCGGGCGCCCCGCAGGTGGCCCATCAGCCGGTGGCGTGTCATCACTGCGCGAATGCCCCGTGTGAGCAGGTTTGCCCGGTGGCGGCGACCGTGCACAGCTCCGAGGGGCTCAACGACATGGTGTACAACCGCTGCATCGGCACGCGGTACTGCGCCAACAACTGCCCCTACAAGGTCCGGCGGTTCAACTGGTTCAACAACCACAAGGACCTGACCGAAACCGAGAAGATGGCCTTCAACCCGGAGGTCACGGTCCGGGCCCGCGGGGTGATGGAGAAGTGCACGTTCTGCGTGCAGCGGATCAACGCGGTCAAAATCGACGCGAAGAACGAGGCGCGGCCGATCGCCGACGGTGAGATCACGCCGGCCTGTGCCCAGGCGTGCCCGACACAGGCGATCGTGTTCGGCGAGCTGAATGACGCAGAGAGCCGTGTGGCCAGGCTGCAGGCCGACCGGCGGGCGTACGCCATGCTGGGCGAGCTGAACGTCAAGCCGCGGACCCAGTATTTGGCCAAGCTGCGCAACCCGGCCCAACCGGAGGTGGCGCTGCCGGGATTGCCGAAGGCGACGCATACGGAGCAGACGGACACCGAGCACTCGTAGCTCGAAGAACAGACAGACGATGACCACGCTACCGGCGCACAAGATGCTGCTCGACACCACGCACGAGGACCCGACGCGTCGTGCGCCGCTGGTGCTGGGGGATCACGACTTCGGCTCGGTGACCGAGACGGTCTGCCGGATCGTCGAGCGGCCCAAGCCGCCCCGGGCGTGGTACGTGGCCTTCGCCGTGTCCGTCTCGCTGACCGGTGTTCTGGTGGGTTTGATTCTGTATCTGTTCGTGACCGGGGTCGGCGTCTGGGGTGTGAACAACCCGGTGGGCTGGGGCTGGGCGATTGTCAACTTCGTCTTCTGGGTGGGGATCGGGCACGCCGGGACGCTGATCTCGGCCATCCTGTTTCTGTTCCGCCAGAAGTGGCGTACCGGGATCAACCGGTTCGCCGAGGCGATGACCATCTTCGCGGTTATCTGCGCCGGGGTGTGGCCGGGCATTCACGTCGGGCGGGCGTGGCTGGCGTACTGGCTGGCGCCGTATCCAAACCAGATGCAGGTGTGGCCCAACTTCCGCAGCCCGCTGGTGTGGGACGCCGTGGCCGTCGGGACGTACTTCCTGGTTTCGCTGATGTTCTGGTACATGGGCATGATCCCGGACCTGGCCACCATCCGCGACCGGGCCGTCACGCGCATTCGGCAGATGGTCTACGGTCTGCTGGCCCTGGGATGGCGCGGGTCGAACCGGCAGTGGCTGCGTTACGAGCGGGCCTACCTGCTGTTGGCGGCGCTGGCCACTCCGCTGGTGCTCAGCGTGCACTCGGTGGTCAGCTTCGACTTCGCGGTGGCCCAGCTTCCGGGCTGGCACACGACGATCTTCCCGCCGTACTTCGTGGCCGGGGCGATCTTCAGCGGGTTCGCCATGGTGATGACGCTGGCGATACCGGCCCGGCAGTTCTTCGGGCTCAAGGACATCATCACCATGCGGCACCTGGAGAACATCGCCAAGATCATTCTGGTGACCGGGTCGATGGTGGGCTACGGGTACGGGCTGGAATTCTTCATCGCCTGGTACAGCGGCAACTCGTATGAGTCGTTCGCCTTCCTGAATCGGGCGCTGGGGCCGTACGCCTGGGCCTACTGGATCATGGTGACGTGCAACGTGGCCGTGCCGCAGCTCTTCTGGTTCAGGAAGTGCCGCACGAACGTCTGGGTGTTGCTGGGGGCTTGCATCCTGGTGAACGTGGGGATGTGGTTCGAGCGCTTCGTGATCGTGGTTTCGTCGCTCAGCAGTGATTTCCTGCCGTCGAGCTGGGGCTACTTCTCGCCGACGGCCGTGGACATCATGATGCTGGTGGGCAGCTTCGGTCTGTTCTTTACGCTGTTCCTGCTGTTCCTGCGCTATATCCCCATGGTGGCCATGGCCGAGGTCAAGAGCGTGATGCCGCAAGCTCTGATGGAGGGCACCGGGCATCGTCCGCTGGGCGACTACTGGGGCGACATGCCGCACCCGGAGCAGCGGCACAAGGCGGTGGACGCGGAGGCCCGGTCATGACGCAAGCGGCTTCCACATCGCAGGAATCGGCCGATCAGCCTCGGGCGCTGTGGGGCTGCCTGGTCGAGTTCGAGACGGTCGAGGAACTGCTGGCGGGCGCGGAGAAGGTTCGCGACGCCGGGTATACGAAGTGGGATTGTCACACGCCGTTTCCGGTGCACGGGCTGAACGACGCAATGGGCATCCGTCCGACGCGGTTGCCGTGGCTGGTGTTCGGGGCCGGGGTCACGGGCGCGGCGGTGGGCCTGGCTCTGCAATACTGGACCAACGCGGTGGACTACCCGCTGGTGATCAGCGGCAAGCCGCTGTTCTCGTTGCCGGCCAACATCCCGGTCATTTTCGAGCTGACCATCCTGTTCGCCGCGATCACGGCGTTTGTTGGGATGTTGGCATTGAACAACCTGCCGCAATGGTACCACGCGCTGTTCCATCAGCCGCGGTTCCGGCGGGTGACGGCCGACCGCTTCATGATCAGCGTCGAAGCCCGCGACCCGAAGTTCGACCCGGCCGAGACCCGGGCCCTGCTCGAATCGCTGGGCGGGTCCGACGTGGAATTGGTGGAGGACTGAGGCGATGCCTCGGTGGATCAGGTACGCGATCATTATCCTGGCGGCCCTGGCGCTGATTCCGCCGGTGCTGATCGCCCGAGCGCGTGCGGTGAAATCGGATCGCCCGCGGCTCCACCTGGTTCCGGACATGGACAACCAGCCGCGGTACAAGGCTCAGCAGTCGAGCCCGTTGTTCGCGGACGGGCGTGAGATGCGACGGCCGGTCTCCGGCACGGTGGCCCGCGGCGATCTGCGGGAGGACGACCGCCTTTACCGCGGCATGGTGGGAGAAGACTGGGCGACGACGTTCCCCATGCCGGTGACGCGGCCTATCCTGCGGCATGGGCAAGAGCGATTCGGCGTCTTCTGTGCGCCGTGCCACGGATTGGACGGCGCCGGGCGCGGGATCGTCGCGGTGATCGCGGAGGAGAAGGAAGAGCCGACCTGGGTACCGCCGCTTTCGGTGCACTCGGAGGAGGTTCGCAAGCGGGCCGTCGGCCACCTGTTCAATACGATCACCAACGGGGTCCGCACCATGCCGGGACATGCGTCGCAGATCCCGGTCGAGGATCGTTGGGCGATCGTGGCGTACCTGCGAGCGTTGCAGAAGAGCCGGGACGCCCGGATCGGGGACGTGCCGCCGGAGGTCGTGGATTCGTTGCGTTGAGCGAGGCTGATCAGTCGTGATCAAAGAGCCGATCAACATCTTCGAAGAGAACCGCCGGCTGGGGCTCGCCGGCGGGCGGCTGCTTCGCGCGGCGACGGTCGTCGGGTTGATCGGACTGATCCTGGCCGCAGTTCTCGCCTTCTTTGTCGAGCACGGGGCCGAGCGGTTCTTCCATTCCTATCTGGTCAGCTTCTGCTACTTCCTCAGCCTGGCGTTGGGGGCCCTGTTCTTCGTCGTGTTGCAGCATTTGACCCGCAGCGGCTGGAGCGTGGTCGTCCGTCGGCTGGCGGAGGGCATCGCCGGGAGCGTGGCCCTGCTGGCGATTCTGGCCGTCGTGGTGGTGCTGGGCATGGGCTATCTGTACCACTGGACCGACCCGGACACGGTGGCCGGCGACCAACTGCTGCAGTGGAAGCGCCCGTACCTGCATCCGACGTTCTTCGTCATCCGGTTGGGCGTCTACTTCGCGGTGTGGGTGCTGCTGGCCCGGTTCTTCTTCAACAACTCGGTGCGCCAGGACGAGACGGGCGACGTGGCGCTGACGCTGCGGATGCAGTGGTTCAGCGCGCCGGCCATGGTGTTGTTGGCCGTCACGCTGACGTTCGCGAGCTTCGACCTGTTGATGTCGCTGGAGCCGCATTGGTACAGCACCATCTTCGGCGTCTACTACTTCGCCGGCGGCGTGGTGGGCTTCTTCGGGCTGATTGCGCTGACGGGCATATTGGTGCAGCGCAGCGGGCGGCTGACCCGAGCCATCAACGAGGAGCACTACCAGGACGTGGGCAAACTGATCTTCGCCTTCGTCGTGTTCTGGGCCTACATCGCCTTCTCGCAGTACATGCTGATCTGGTACGCCAACATCCCGGAAGAGACGACGTGGTACCTGGATCGGCAGAGCGGCGGCTGGGCGGCGGTAAGCCTGGTGCTGCTCTTCGGCCACTTCGTGGTGCCGTTCCTGGCGTTGATTTCCCGGCAGCCCAAGCGCCATCCGCGGATACTGGTGGCCGCGGCGGTCTGGGTGCTGGTCATGCACTGGATCGACATCTATTGGCTGGTAATGCCGGGGACGCGTTTCGCCGACGGTGGGCGCGTGCCGTTTCACGTGATGGATCTGTTGTGCTTCATCGGGCTGGGCGGGCTCTTTGTGGCCGCTGTCGTGCATCGCCTGCAAGGCCATTCGCTGATTGCCCAGTGCGATCCGAGGCTGCCTGAATCTTTGTCCTTCGAGAACGTGTGATGAGCCAGCAGGAACCGAACCACGCATCCGGGGAGCAGGAGATCGGCGGCGGTGACCCGAACACGCCGGCCACGGTGCTGGTGGGCGTCGTCGGCGCCATCCTGACGTTCGTCGTGATTGTCGCGTTGCAGGCCCTGTTCTATAATGTCGAGAGCCAGACCGTCAGCCGGGTCAATCAGGGCGATCCCCGTCGGTTGAGCCGCCGCCGGGCCGAACAATTGGAAGCGATCAACAGCTACGGCTGGGTCGACCGGCAGGAAGGGACCGTGACCGTTCCGATCGACCGGGCGATGGAGCTGGTGCTGGACGAGCTGGCGGAGAGCGGTTCGTCCGGGGCCGAGCGACCGGGAGAATAGTGTGAGGTCAATCCGGCGGACAGCCAGGATGCCGGTAGCGGCGGCGACGGCGTTGTGCGCGTGTCTCTTCGTCGGGCTGTCGGTGTGTCTCGCCCAACCGGCCGACTACAAGCCGCCGGAACTCGACGGCGTCGGCGTGACGGAACACCCCGACGCGCAGCTTCCGCTGGACCTGGAGTTCGTGGACGAGAACGGCAAGGCGGTGAAGCTGAGCGACTACTTCGACGAGCGGCGGCCGGTGATCCTGACGCTGAACTACTACCGCTGCCCGATGCTGTGCTCGCTGCAGCTCAACGGGATGATCGCGGCGCTGAAGGAGCTGCGCTGGTCGCCGGGAAACGAGTTCGAGATCGTGACGGTCAGCATCGATCCGGCCGAGACGCCCGCCCTGGCCAGGGCCAAGAAGCAGAGCTACATGGACGAGTACGGGCGGCCCTCGGCGGCGCCGGGCTGGCACTTCCTGACCGGATAGGTCAAAGCCATCCACGTGTTGGCCGACACCGTGGGCTTCGGCTACAAGTGGAACCACGATCGCAAGGAGTGGATGCACATCGCGGCATTGTACGTCTGCACCCCGGACGGGCGCGTGTCGCGCTACCTGTACGGGGTGATGTTCGAGTCCAACACGGTCCGCCTTTCGCTGGTGGAAGCGTCTGAGGGTAAGGTCGGGTCGACGATGGATCGGTTCATCCTCTACTGCTACCAGTACGACGCGGAGGCGGGGCGGTACGGCCTGGCGGCGCTGAACGTCATGCGGGCGGGTGGCATCCTGACCGTCCTCATCCTGGGAACCGTGCTGACAACGCTGTGGCTACGCGAGTCCCGACGAAGGAAGATCGCGGCCGAGCAGGCGCAATCCTGAAGCCGACGACCTCGGGAGCGGGCCCATTGATCATGCTTGCACAGACGGACGGGTCATTCTGGATGCCGACGGCCGGCTCCACCGCGGCCGAAGAGGTGGACCTGCTCTTCGATGTGATCTTCTGGATCTCGGCGTTCTTCTTCACCTTGATCGTGGCGTTGATGGTTCTGTTCATCATCCGCTACCGGCGTCGCGTGGGCCGGAAGGCGGAGAAGATGGCCACGCACAACCTGGCGCTCGAAATCACCTGGAGCATCATCCCGCTGATCCTGGTGATCGTGATCTTCTACGTGGGGATGAAGAGCTTCCTGGCCATGGCCACGCCGCCCGAGGACGCCTACCGGATCGACGTCGAGGGGCAGAAATGGAGCTGGATGTTCATCTACCCCAACGGGCACGTGGACTCGGAGCTGCACGTGCCGGTGGACACCGACGTCCAGTTGACGCTCACCTCGCTGGACGTGATCCACAGCTTCTACATCCCGGCCTTTCGGCTGAAGCGGGACGCGGTGCCGGGGCGGTACAGCAAGATGTACTTCCGGGCCACCCAGGCGGGAGAGTACACCGTCTTCTGCGCCGAATACTGCGGGACGGGGCATTCGGACATGCTGTCCACCTGCGTGGTGCATCCGCCGGGCGAGTTCGAGCTGTGGCTGGAGAGCGCCGACCCGCTCAAGAAGCTGACCGACGAGCAGTACCAGGCCTATCTGACCGACCCGGACGCGTTCATCGCGGCCAACCCGGAAATCAAGGGACTGGAGACACCGGTGGACATCGGGCGGAAGCTCTACACCAAGAAGGGCTGCGCTCAGTGCCATTCGGTGGACGGATCCGCCGCTACCGGGCCCACCTTCAAGGGTGTGTTCGGCAAATCGCACCAGATGACGGGCGGTAGCATGGTGGTGGCCGACGAGAACTACATCCGAGAGTCCATGCTGAACCCGAACGCCAACGTGGTGGCGGGCTACCAGGCGGTGATGCCGACGTATCAGGGGCGGCTCAAGGACCGCGAGATCACGGCCCTGGTCGCCTACATCAGGAGTCTGGGCGACGAAGGGGACTAGCCGGGGAGACGGATCTGACGAGATGACGACATCGGACACAACCATCGCCGCCGGGAGCGCCCCCGAGGCCGAATCGCCCTCGGACGGCAACTACCTGAACCACGCCCACGGCATCCGCTCCTGGATCTTCACGCTCGATCACAAGCGGATCGGGGTGATGTACCTGGTCTCCGTGGTGGCGGCGCTGCTGCTGGGCGGCGTCTTCGCCATGCTGGTCCGCACCGAGCTGCTCACGCCGGGAAAGACCATCATGGAGGCCGACACCTACAACAAGATGTTCACCCTGCACGGGGCGGTGATGATTTTCCTGTTCATCATCCCGTCGATCCCGGCGGCGCTCGGTAACTTCGTGCTGCCGATCATGCTCGGGGCCAAGGACGTGGCTTTCCCGCGGTTGAACCTGTTCAGCTATTACTTGTACGTCGTTGGGGCGCTGCTGGCGCTGCTGGCCATCGTGACCGGCGGGGTGGACACGGGCTGGACGTTCTACACGCCCTACAGCACGACGACCAGCACCAGCGTGATCGCCGTGACGCTGGGGGCGTTCGTCCTGGGGTTCAGCTCGATCTTCACCGGGTTGAACTTCATCGTGACGATCCATCGCCTCCGGCCTCCGGGCATGAACTGGTTCCGCATGCCGCTGTTCCTCTGGGCGCTGTACGCGACTTCGATCATTCAGATTCTGGCCACGCCGGTCCTGGGGATCACGCTGATTCTGCTCATCCTGGAGCGGACGCTGGGTGTGGGCATCTTCGATCCGGCGCTGGGCGGCGACCCGGTTCTGTTCCAGCATTTCTTCTGGTTCTACTCGCACCCGGCGGTGTACATCATGATCCTGCCGGCCATGGGCATCGTCAGCGAGCTCGTGTCGGTCTTCAGCCACAAGCACATCTTCGGATACAAGTTCATCGCCTACAGCAGCATCGCGATCGCCATACTGGGCTTCCTGGTCTGGGGCCACCACATGTTCACCAGCGGGCAGTCCGCAGTGGCCAACGTGATCTTCAGCGCTCTGACGTTCAGCGTCTCGATTCCGTCGGCCATCAAGGTGTTCAACTGGCTGACCACGATGTACAAGGGTTCGATCAGCCTCGAGACGCCGATGTGCTACGCCCTGTCGTTCATCTTCATGTTCGGGATCGGCGGGCTGACCGGGCTGTTCCTCGGGGCCCTGGCGACGGACATCCACCTGCACGACACCTACTTCGTGGTGGCCCACTTCCACTACACCATGATGGGGGGCACGTTCATCGCCTTCGTGGGCGGGCTGCACTACTGGTGGCCGAAGATCACCGGACGGATGTACAGCGAGTTCTGGGGCCGCATCGCGTGCCTGACCGTCTTCATCGGCTTCAATGCCACGTTTTTCGCCCAGTTCGTGATGGGCAGCCGGGGGATGCCGCGGCGGTATTACAACTACCTGGACGAGTATCAGCCCTACCACGTGTTCTCGACGATCGGCTCGTATCTGCTGGCGGTGGGGTTGATCCTCACGGCGGTGTATCTGATTCACTCGCTGTTCCGCGGCCGGCGGGCACCGGCCAACCCCTGGGGCGGAGCGTCACTAGAATGGCACTGCAGCTCGCCGCCGCCGCACGATAATTTCGCCGAACAGCCCACGGTGGGCGACTGTTACGACTTCAGCGGTCTGCGGTACGATCCCGAAATCCGCGGGTACGTCTCGGACCAGGGCCGGGACAGCTAGACGAGCGGCACGTTGCGTGGGGCGAAGCCCCGAGCACGGCAGACGGCATGGGACACGAACCGACCAGCGACGCGGCGATGGCACACGAGCACACGCCGCATCTGGCCCACCACTTCGAGACGTCCGAGCAGCAGTTCGTGGCGGGCAAGCTGGGCATGTGGCTGTTTCTGGCCACGGAGATCCTGCTGTTCGGCGGGTTGTTCTGCGCCTACGCCATTTACCGGGCCAGCCATCCCGAGATCTTCCAGTACGCACACCGCTACCTGGACAAGACCTTGGGCGGGATCAACACCATCGTGCTGATCTGCAGCAGCCTGACCATGGCCTGGGGGGTGCACTGCGCTCAGCGCGGCCAGCGGCGCGGCCTGATCGCGTGTCTGGTGCTGACGCTGCTGTTCGCCTGCACGTTTCTGGGCATCAAGTACGTCGAGTACAGCCATAAATGGAAAGACGGTCTGCTGCCCGGGACCCGCTTCGATCCGCAATACGCCCCCGGTGAGCACGGGCACGGCGGCGACGCGGACGAGACGGCGCAGTATGGCGAGCATACCTCGGACGAGCCCGCAGGCGAGACGGGCGCGGCGAGCCCGAGCGCGAGTGACGACGAGACTCCGTTGGACGTCGGGGCGGGGCGATCCCGGGTTCCGCCGGCGGCCGACGGGCCCTCCGGACTGGCTGAGGTGCCATGGCTCGAGCGGCCGAAACCGCACGCCGAGATCAAGGAACGGCCCAGCAACGTGCACATCTTCTTCGGAATCTACTTCTCGATGACCGGCCTGCACGGCCTGCACGTCATAGCCGGTATGGGCGTGATCGTCTGGATCCTGATCCGCTCGATCAAGGGCCACTTCGGCGCCGATTACTTCACCCCGGTCGATCTGGCCGGTCTGTATTGGCACCTGGTGGACCTGATCTGGATATACCTGTTTCCGCTGCTGTATCTGATCCATTAGCGATGTAATAGGTTCAATGAAGATTCGTGCGGAAAGCACAACCTGGTTGACAGAATGACACACTCGGCACCATCACAACCTCAGTCCTCAGCCCTCGGCTCTGGGCATTCGTCCGAGCGGGGTTTCGTGCACATCGTTCCGGTGCGGATTCTGCTGGCCGTCTGGATCGGCCTGATGGTCCTGACCATGGTAACCGTGGCGGCCACGTGGGTCGAGCTGGGACGCTTCAATCTGTGGCTGGCGATGATCATCGCCACAGTCAAGGCTTCGCTGGTCGCCTTGTACTTCATGCACCTGCGCTACGACAAGCCGTTCAACGCCATTGTTCTCGTGGGCTCGCTGGTGTTCGTGATGTTGTTTGTGGGCGTGGCCATGATGGACGTCAAGGAGTATCAGCCGGAGTTGATCCCCGGGTACGCACCGCTGATCGAGCAATGACCGCTTCTGAGCCCTCCAATCCGTCGCCCGGCAGCTCGACCGGCGCAACGCCGAGCGCGACGCCGACCGCGCCACCCGGTATGGGCACGATGGGCATGTGGATCTTCCTGGCGTCGCTGACCGTGTTGTTCGCGGCGTGCGTGGCCGGGTATCTGGTGGTCCGTAGTCGGGCCGAGGCCTGGCCGCCGCCGGACATGCCTGCTCTACCTTGGGGGCTGTGGGTCAGCACGTGCGTCATACTGATCAGCAGCGGTACGATCCAGTGGGCCCTGGCCGGCGTCCGCAGGAATCGGTACGGCGCGCTGATCGGGGCCATGCTGATTACCACGCTGCTGGGCCTGGTCTTCCTGGTCAGTCAGGCCGTCAACTGGGCCTGGCTCATCGCGATCAACGCTACCGTCGAGACCGGCGGCCTCTACATCTTCACCTTTTACCTGCTCACCGGTCTGCACGCCTTGCACGTGATCGGCGGGATGGTGTTTCTGGTCATTGTGACGGCCAGGTCCTGGGAGGGGCGCTACTCGGCCACCCACCATGCCGGCGTGCAATACGCGGCTATGTACTGGCACTTCCTCGACGGCGTGTGGCTGTTCATGTTCGTGTTGCTGTTCCTGGTGTGACATCTCAGCGATTCCCACTCGGGCGACAGGCCGATCGTCCGCGCCGATCGCCGCTCATGGTGTGGATGGACCGAAGCCCGCCCGACCGTTTCGGCGATCGTGGCGGCCGTGCGGTGTTAGCGTGTTGGGTTACTCCAATGTCGCGCCGGGATGGGTTGCGTACCAGGCGAACCAGAAGCAATAGACGGTCTGCACGGAATGGCCTGGGTCTTCGGGCTCGACCCAAGCGGTGAGCGGATCGCTGCGAACGGTGAAACGCACCGGCACGTTTCCGACGACGGTACGCCACGTGCCGCTTGTGTCTGCGTTGGTGGCGATTGTGGCAAGGGAGAACACGCGTTGCCGGCCGCCCGCGCCTACCACGACCACGGGTGTCTTACGGGGCAGTCCGTCCGCCGGCGGGAGGGGATCGACCGGGAAGCGCAGCTGGTCGGACCCGTAGTAGCTGCCGTACGGCTCACGCTTGTACCGATCCATGAGGGCCGGGTCGGGAGCCAGGACCTCGGTCTCGGGGTGAAGCACCTGCCAGTCCGCCCATCGGACCAGTGACGTGTGGAGCACGGTCAAGCTATCGCCGGCGGCAGCCGACGGGCCGGCCACCGCACGGCACTGCAACTGGCTCCAGAGGCTTTCGTCAGCCGGGTCGGGCCGGCGGTCGTACATCAGCAGGTTCGAGTTGTACAGCAGGCCGCTGACACCGAACGTCAACGTCTCACCACCCACACGCCGATTGAATGCCACGGCACTGTCGCAGAGCGGGTTGTAGGTGACGGCCACGGGCACGTTGCCGATCGTGTCGTTGACCACCTCATGCCAGTTGAGCATCCGAACGGGGTAGGCTCGCGAAACGCCGTCGAGGTGGAGGCCGACGACGCGATCAGAAGACACGAGAAACTTGCCCCGCATCTCGTCGTTGAGGATATCCACCTGCCGGGCCGGCATCGTCGGCGGGTTGACCAGCGCCGGCAGGCCGTCCTTGGGCATTCCGGCGGCCACGATGCGGTCGCGCGGGATCAGGCAGGTGGACAAATCGAACCCGTAGGTGGCGACGTTCTCTCCGTCGCCGACGGCCTTGGACCCGCGCCCGCCCAGCACGGTCGAGAACCGCCAGACACAGATGCCCAGGGTCAGCACCACCGCGAGTAGGATCACCCACCCTCCGGCAGCGAAGGTGATCCTCGGCGACGAGGCCGGCTGACGAGTTTCAGGAGGGGTGCTCATAGACCGAGGCCTGCCCCAAGTCCGCAGGCGGGGCGGCTGCCTGCACGTTCTCGACGGCTCCAATCACGTGTACCCGGTCTGCGACCGGGCCGCGGTCGGCCACCATGAATCCGAGCAGCAACGGAAGGTAGATGATGCTGGCCAGAAACAGGCGGCGAGCGCTGAGATCGCTCCGCTGCCGGTACAGCTTGATGCCCAAGGCCAGCAGGGCGGTTCCCAGCAGCAGCGACCCGACGGCGTACCGCCACCCGGCCAGGCCGACCAACGTCGCCGCCAACCCGATCGGCAGCAGGGCCAGGCTCCACAGAATCACGATCACACCGGTCGCGTTGCCCGCTCGATCCACGACCGGCAGCATGCGGAAGCCGCCGCGGGCGTAGTCATCCCGGTACAGCCAGGCCAGCGCCAGGGAGTGGGGAATCTGCCAGGCGAAGAGAGTCGCGCCCAGCACCCACGCCCCTGGGCCCAGTCGCCCGGTCGCCGCACACCAGCCCACCATCGGAGGGAGTGCCCCACAGACGGCACCGACCAGCGTGCACAACGGGCTGCGGCTCTTGAGTGGCGTGTACAACGCCAGATAGATCAACGTAGCGGCCAGGGCGAGAACGGCAGCCAGCAGATTCGTTGCCAGGCACAGCACGATCGGGGCGGCGACGACCGCGCTGAGGGCGACACCGAACGCATGCCGTGCCGTCATCCTGCCACTGGGCAGTGGCCGGTTGCGCGTGCGTTCCATCCGCTCGTCCCGCTGCGCTTCCATCCACTGGTTGAGCGCATTGGCACCGAGAGCGGCCAGCGCGGTGCCGATCAGGGTCCAAGCGAGCTTCGGCCAGTGGATCGCGCCGTCGCTTCCGATCACGTAACCCACGAGCGTCGTGACCAACACCAGGGCGACCAATCGCGCCTTGGTCAGCTCCAGGTAGATACCCAGCCGGCTGCCGGACACGGTGTTGCGGCGGGCCGTCACGGAGCCTGCGACATTGCACGACTGTGAACTCATCGTATGAAGCGCACCTCCCGGCTCGGACGTGCGGTATTCTAGGCCGGCGCCGGGTTGAGGACCAGCGGCGCACCGAACGCGCGAAGTACGCTGCAGCCGTGGCTGTCGCGGCGGCTTTGCAGTCCGCGACGGCCCTGGTCGGCAGGTTCGTGCGCGGCTAGCATGCCCTGGCCGCAGGAGCGCATGTCGCCGGCATGCGAGACCGGCGCCGTTGTCATTCCGTCCGAGCAGGGAGTCCGAGGTCATGGCCGACGACGCGAAGCCGACGCGATCCGGTTCGGGCGACATTCTGGCGCTGGCATTCGGCACTACGGTGGCCACCTGGGCAGTGGGGTACGTCTGCCGGCTACCGCCGCCCGTTGTTCCGAGCTGGGTGCTGTTGGTGTTGATGCTGATCGCTCTGTTGGCGGGCGGTTTTGCGGCCGGCCGATACACCAACCGCGGGGCCAACGGCGGCGTTCGCGTCTGCATGCTGGCGTCGCTGCTGAATCTGATGATCCTGGGCAGCCTGCTCACGGGTGACCGGCCGAACCAGTTCGTCCCGCCGGCCCTGTGGTGGGTCCCCGGATCGATTGTGGTCGCGGCCGTGCTTGGGGCGATCGGGGGTGCTTTGGGGAAGAAGCACCCCCATCACGGCAGCGGGGAGATCAACTGGCACGTGCGCTTCGCCGGCGTGCTTGCGGTGGCGACGCTGCTCCTGCTGATCATCGGCGGGCTGGTAACCGGGGCCGAAGCGGGCCTGGCCGTGGCCGATTGGCCCAACTCGTTCGGCTACAACATGTTTCTTTACCCGTTCTCGCGGATGACCGGGGGCGTCTACTACGAGCACGCCCACCGTCTGTTCGGCTCGCTGGTCGGTCTGACCACGCTGGTTCTGACGGTCTTCCTGCAGCGGACCGAGGAGCGCCGCTGGCTGCGTCGTTTCGCCTGGGTCGCGCTGTTGGTGGTGATCGTTCAGGGCGTACTGGGCGGCCTGCGGGTGACGGGACGGTTCACGCTGAGCACCTCCGCTCAAGACACGGCTCCCAACATCGTGTTGGCCATGGTGCACGGCACGCTGGGACAGGTCTTCTTCGGGATGGTCGTGGCCCTGGCGGTCTTCAGCTCGACGTCCTGGCGGGCTCCGCGGACGCCGACGCACCGGCCGTCCGCCGGCACGGACCGGACGCTCAACACGGTCCTCGTCTTTCTGCTGATCGTGCAGCTGGTGTTCGGGACGGTGCTGCGGCACGTCACCGGCGGGCTGCACTTGCATATTTCGATGGCCGTGCTCGTGATTCTGGTGGCCGTGAATTCCGGCGTGCGAGCCTGGGGGCTCTATACGAGCCAGCCACTTCTGCAACGCCTGGGGCGGACTCTGATGCTCCTGGTCGGCGTGCAGGTGGCACTCGGCATCGCGGCCTACATCGCCGCCGAGACGACGGCCGACGTTCAGCCGCGTCCGCGGATCGACGTCCTTGTGACTACGGTCCATCAGGCGACCGGGGCGATCGTGCTGGCCTGTGCGGTGATGCTGATGCTGTGGAGCTACAGATTGCTGACATCGCAGCCGGCGCAGGGACTGACTGCGCCCGCGGCTGCGGAGCAGGCTTAGCGGCCGTCAGTAGCAGGTCCCTTGGCCGTCCGTGCCGTACCAAAGCGCACTGGAGAGGGGACGAATAGCAATGACCAAAGTGCTCGCCGCTTGTCTCTTGCGTCTTGGCGTGAGACTGTGCGCGCTGTTGCCCCGGTTTGTTGTCGCGACGGGATGCTGCGCCGGAGTAGCGGGTTGCGGTATCGTTGACGCGGGCGCGAACCACACCGACCAAGCGGGAGGAGCGTTCACGATCAGCCGTCAGACCTTCACCGACGGCCTCGACGATCGGCTGAGCGCGTTCGAGGTCGAGGCCGGCGTGGGAGCGGTCCGTCAGACGATCACCGTGACGCTGTATACCGAGAGCCCCGCCGACCGGCCGGCTTGGGCCGAACTGGTCCTGGACGCGGACAAGGTCACGGTCCGCCCCCGCCCCGGCGGGAATGCCCGAGACATCAGCGGGTCGGTCACCCTTTCGGTATCGATTGCGGGCGCGGCGGCGGCGAATGCGTTCCAGGAGGGGACGGCCGTCGGCTCGCTCCGGATGCTGCTCGATGAAGGGCATGTGTCGGTCGAGGACCCTGCGTTACGGCTTCCGGCCGGTGTGCTGGACCACGTCATGTCCGGCACCTTCAATGCCGGACTCGAAGTGTACTCTGCCGACGTGGATGCCGTGGTCATCCTCGAGAGACTGGGCGTCACGTTCGGACCGGCCGCTGACGACGACCTCGCGGTACCGTAGAAGGTGTATGGGCGTGGCCGCTACTCGAACTGACAGGGGTCACACTCGTCCGGCTCCTGGTCCCGGTCGGCCAGCTCCGCCACGAGCTCGGCGACGGTGATGAACCGGGCGTCCTGCTGTGTAGCATAATCGAGGAAACTCACGAAGGCCTCGAAGCGACCCTCGTCCGTCCCGCTATAGTAAGGATGAACCTCGACGAACAGAGGTCGGTCCTGTGCGGACATGTCCTCCAGCTCGCTCTGGAGCAGCGCTTCCCACTCATCGGCATCCACCCGATCCTTGAAAGGGTTGTCACAGAACGCGACCCATCCGTCGTCGACGTAGACCGAATGCATCGGAACGGCCCAGAAGTCGTAGCCGGCGGCGGCGTACGGCATGGTGTCCGTTTCGTGGCCCGGCAGGCACCTGTCCGTGTTGGCCACGAAGGCCAGGTTGTACTCGAACCCCAGGTCATCGATGATCCGGTAGGTGTCCTCGTTCTGATCGAATCGCGTGCAGCGAAAGCCGGATATGGTCTCGCCCAGACAGTCCTCGATCGCGCTTTTCGTGTCGGCGATGAGCGCCTCCTGCTCCTCATAGGTC
>Ga0307379_10003517_pt1 | contig 22748 bp, 20 predicted proteins | sample UN2MG_FD_202237 | JGI IMG/M metagenome (GOLD analysis project Ga0307379, IMG submission 202237) | Soil microbial communities from Risofladan, Vaasa, Finland - UN-2 | ecosystem: Environmental > Terrestrial > Soil > Coastal area > Acid sulfate soil | place: Finland: Risofladan, Vaasa | collected... | reverse complement strand
CATCCGGATGTACGTCTTCGAGTGAAGGAAACCGAACTCAAAAAGATCCATGAAAAACTCCAAAAGATCCACGAGCAGCTCTCAAAAGAAATGGAGTCCAAAACCGAAGAGGAAGAGCAAGCTCTGGAGGAAATGGAGGAAACGCTCAAAAAGCTGGAGAAAAAACTCACAGCAGTGGAAAACAAGGTGAAAGACATCACTCTGAGCATCCATGAGGAGCCACATCGCATAGCTGTAGAACATGGCCACAAAATATCCTTTAAACATAAAGCAGACACAGGTGAGGAGGAAGTGGATATTATTGCCATCAACAAAGATAAAGACCATCTCATGAGCTTCGTCAATGAAGAGGGCGAAGCGACATTCCTTGCCAATATGAAGCTCGAAAAAACTCAAAAACAAGCCTTTACCGATGCTGTCAAAAAAATCGAACAGGACCTTCCCGAGGGCTACGACATCAAGTCCGAATTTGATGATGAATCAGGAACTGCCACGATCAAGATCAAAGGCAGCGCAAAAAGCGAAAACACCAAGGATGTCGTGATAAATCTGCTTAAAGAGCTTAAAGAAAAGCTCGAGAAAAAAAACTAATATGAATTATTCATAAAAGCTGCTAACAAATATATTAGAAAAACATATCACAAAGGAATACTCAAGATCTTATTGTTAGCATCTTTTACCCTTCGGGCGAGCCTATCTCACTACAAAGCCTTCGTTGTAGCCCACTCGCAGTAGATCACTACAGCTTCGTGGGCCACTGCCTCGCCTTTGCAGCAATCTTGACTCGTGAATAATCCATCTTCTCCTGAATTATTCATAAAAGCTGCTACTGCTATTTCAAATTCCGGATCCGTACTTCGATGTCGGGAGTATCTTTGAGAAGCTCAACAAGCTGGGATGTATCTGTGTCTCCGAAGTGATAGGGGTAAAGCACCTTCGGTTCAAAGGCTCTAGCGGCATCGGCCACCATCTCCGGTGTCATGGTGTAGGGGAGGTTCATGGGCAAAAAGGCCACATCGATATATTCAAGGGCCTTCATCTCCGGCGTGTTCTCCGTGTCTCCAGCCACATACACCCGTTTGTCACTAAATGTCAGGACGTAACCGTTGCCCTCTCCCTCGGGGTGGAAGGGAGAGTTTTCGCTTCGCATATGTTTGATGTTGTAAGCCGGTATGGCTTCGATCTTGATGCCTTGGACAGTCTGTGTATCTCCATTCTTCATGATGATGCTGCTCTCGATATTTACCTGCTCCATGCATTTTTCCGTGCATATCAGCGCTGTTCCTTCCTTTGTCAGATCCTGGATGGCCACATCATCCAGATGATCTCCATGTTCATGGGTTACCAGGATAAGGTCGGCTTTCGGCATTTTTGTATAATCCGCATACCTGAAAACCGGATCGATGTGGATGATCTTCCCGCCGAACGTGAACATCAAAGTCCCATGTCCGATGCAGGTGATCTTGAGATCCCCTTGAGATGTGGACAAAATATCCTCTTCAAAATCATTTGATGTGGCCGGTAGGGATACCAATCCTAAAAAAAAGAAAACAATTAGAATGAGAAATATACGCATATTCACCTCCCCATGAAAAGACAAATTTGAAATTTTCCTTCTTAAATCCTATCTCTAAATGAGAAAAGTATTTTACCGGGCGAAAAGTCTTTCTGCAAGTTAAAAACTTCTTCAAAAATTTTATTTTGTTTGATGTTTCTGTACAAGAAAGTCTAAAATAGATTGTTCCATATGTCCATTCAGGATGATCCAAACTGGAGATCGTTTTTCTAGAGGACGTGTTTTAAGAGTTGAGAACAATCAAGGAAAAGGTGTGATGAGAAGATTGAGTGTCCTTCTTTGGGTAGTTTTGGTTACTACAATGCTGCCAACTCTTCTTCAATCACAGGGAACCTTCAAAGGCTACATGGTGAGTGAATACTACAACGTGCCAAAACACCATGATGATAGTATCGAAGGCCGCCACGGATTTTGGTTCCGAAGGATTTACATCACATACGACAACAAACTCGCTGATAATTTAAAAATGCGTCTTAGGTTTGAATTAAATTCTCCTGGAGAGTACCTCGAATCTCAATTACTGATTCCGTATGTCAAAGATGCCTGGTTGAATTATAACCTGGGTGGAGTGGGTCACGAATTGATCGCTGGAATACAGCCATCTCCGACTTTCAGTAATATCATGGATATTTGGGGGTACAGAGCCTTAGAAAAACCTCCTTCAGATCTCTATAGATTTGCTTCAACAAGGGATCTTGGAGTTGCTCTCAAAGGAAATCTTAACAGCGAAAAAACGATATCGTACCATGTAATGTATGGTAATGGTTCCGCAAATAAAGCTGAAGTGAACAGAGGAAAAATCATTTATACTCAACTCGGATTTAGGCCCGCTAAAGGGCTGTATATTGAACTTTATGCTGATTATGAAACAGGAAATGAAGACAAGAGGAATTACATGCTTCAAGGATTCGCTTCCTATGCTAAAGATTGGGGAAGGATCGGAATCCAGTACGCGGGTCTGTATCTTAAATCTGATGGCTCCAAAGAAACTTTGGAGCTTTTTTCAATTTTTTCTGTACTGAAGGTTTCGGAAAAAGTGGAATGTATATTGCGCTATGACAAAATGTTTGACGCAAATCCTGAAGCAGGCTCAATTGCTTATCTCCGTTTTTCTCCAGATGCTCCTTCAAATCTGATGATTGGAGCTCTGAGTTGGCAAGCGGCAAAAAATGTGTGGATTATTCCCAATATCAAGTATGTTTTTTACAGCATGCCTGACGAAGGAGACAAGCCAGGAGATGACCTATACTTGAACATGACACTCTGGTTCAAATTCTAATTCGAGATCTATAAATCTTATGAGTGTTATGGAATGATGCACAAAATAAATAATAAGAAAAAGATCCTCTTCATCTGTACACATAATTCCGCGCGTTCTCAAATGGCAGAAGGTTTATTACGGGATTTATTTGGAGAATATTATGAGGTCCACAGTGCCGGAACGGAACCCTCATCCGTAAATCCATTCGCAATTCGTGTTATGGAGGAGAGCGGTATAGACATCTCCTCCCATCGCTCCAAAAGCGTGAGTGAATTCATGGACATCCCGTTCGATTATGTAATCACTGTCTGTGATTTTGCCAAGGAGTCGTGTCCCTTTTTCCCTGGAGGAATTATCATCCATAAAGGATTCAAAGATCCCTCTCAAGCCAATGGCAACAAAGAAGATAAATTGAGAGAATTCCGAAGGTCTAGAGACGAGATAAAGTTGTGGCTCATAGAAGAGTTCACCCCCAAGGCTGATTAAAGCAGAGAAAGCGCGTTTCTCTTATTCGTTATTTTGTAGTTTTTATCCAATTTTGCGTTTTACGCAAAAATAGATGTATGTTATAATCTCGCGTTAATATTGTCTGAAGGAGCGATCGATGCCCGAACTCGATGTCGGCGGTAAAACATATGAACTGAATGAAGATGGTTTCTTGCAGTACCCAGACGTATGGAACGAAGCGGTCGCTTTGGCTTTGGCCAAAGCAGAAGAAGGCTTGGATGAACTGACCGAAGAACATTGGAAAGTCATCAACTACATTAGAGGTTATTATCTGGAGAAAAATTTGGCGCCAATGGTCCGGAAAGTGTGTAAAAACTCGGGATTCTCATTGAAGCACATCTTTGAGCTCTTTCCATCCGGTCCTGCCAAGGGCGCATGTAAGCTTGCTGGCCTGCCCAAGCCTGATGGATGTGTTTGATTTATTCAGAACCATAAACCAGCCCTGATTGGCAAGATCTCATGAGCGACTTTCTCTATATTCTCGAGAATGAAGTTCAAATTGTCGCCATTTCCTTCCTAGCGATTGTGTATGTCATCAGAGTGATATGGCTTTTCCGGTTCCGATCTCAGAGAGAAAGGACTTTTCCGGCGGGGAGCGAGAGGTCGGGGATCCTGTATTCCATGATGAATATCGCTATGCCATGGGCGATGGAATCCACCAGGAAAAAACCAGGATTCTATGTGCAGTTCGTTGTCTTTCATCTCGGAGTTGCCGCCGCCATAACAGCCACATTCATCATCCCGTATTGGCCCCAACTCTTTGAATCCAGGGCTTACGTCGTCCTATTTCAAATCGTAGTCGGTGCGGCTTTTTTTGTGGGAGTTATGAGACTCTATAGACGCATCACTAATCCTGCGGTCCGGCTCATCAGCACCGCAGATGACTATTTTTCGCTCATTCTAATGACTATTTATTTCGCTGTGGCCGTTTGGGCCATCCCAAACACTTACGAAAAGAACGAGTGGCCTCTAATTCTATTCTTTGCTTTAACTGCCATTTTCCTCGTCTATGTCCCTTTCTCCAAGATCGGTCACTATCTCTACTATCCCTTTACCCGATTTTTTATCGGAAGGACCATGGGACACAGGGGAGTGGGTCAAACCAAAATTAGAAAAACCGCAGGAGAGGGACGTTGAGCAAGAATTCTAGACGAATAAAAATAGACATCGAGGATGTCCTCAACCTCCCCCTAGAGACCAGATCTCAGGAGGAAGCCAAGGAAAAGAAACTTTTATCGGTCACCGAAGGACAACTCAAAGTCTACGATGCGAACATAAATAATGTAGATAGATTCCTTGAACTCCTCAGCGAAAGGGTAACCCGACAGCTTGCCTCCTCAATGGTAGGATGTGTTCACTGCGGGATGTGTGCCGAATCCTGCCACTATGTTCTGGCACGACCGGATGATCCTACAATGACACCGGCCTACAAAGCGGACCAGATCCGGAAGATATTCAAGAGGCACATGGATTGGACAGGGCGTATCTTTCCCAGGTGGGTTCATGCGGACACACCTAAGAATGATGAAGACCTCAATCGTTTGAAAAACATCGTTTTTGGCACATGTAGTGCCTGCCGACGTTGCACGATGAATTGTCCTATGGGAGTGGATACGGCACTGTTGATACGTTTAGCCAGGGGGATACTCACAGAATTGGGAATTGTGCCCGAAGGTGTCTTCAATGTCAGCCGCGATACATGGGAAACTGGAAATCAGATGGGTGTCTCCGAAGAGGATTATTTAGAAACTCTGGATTGGATGAAGGAAGAGCTCCAAGAGGAGCTGAGTGATCCCGATATCGATATTCCCGTGGATAAAGAAGGGTGTGACTTTATGTACACTATCAATCCCAGGGAGATAAAGTTCGACCCTAGGTCTATAGCGGATGCAGCTAAGATCTTCCATTTTGCCGGTGAGAGCTGGACAATGCCGAGCTGGGGGTGGGACCAGACGAACTTCGGCCTATTCTCGGGAGATGACAGATTGGGAGGCTTTGTGGCCAAAAATCTCTACGAAGCCGCTGTAAATCTTTATGCGAAACGTATTATCATTTCCGAATGTGGTCATGGTTACCGCTCCACGCGATGGGAAGGGTATAACTGGGCAGAATACAATCAAAATATTCCGAATGAATCAGTGATTCTCACGTTAATGCGCTACATTCAAGAAGGACGTATCAAAGTCGACCTATCGAAAAACCAGGAACCGGTCACCTTTCACGATTCCTGCAATGTTGCCCGTTCAGGAGACCTAGTGGATGAGCCCCGCTGGATACTCGGACGCACCTGTTCGGATTTTAGAGAGATGTCTCCCAATCGGACAGAGAATTTTTGCTGTACAGGGGGGAGTGGTCTGCTTTCGATGGCAGAGTACAAACCTTTGCGTATGGAAGTTGCTGAGATCAAGGCCAAACAGCTCAAAGACACAGGGGCAAAACTCGTGTGCACGATCTGCCACAATTGTGTCGATGGATTGACAGATGTGATCAAGCACTACGAGCTTGATATGAAGGTCGTCCAGATCATCGAGCTCGTTGCAAATGCTCTTGTTATCGATCCTTAATCCGGATTATTCTGAAAAAAGCCGTAACTCTTCATAAGTCTCATAACAAAAATAAGCACTTTCTGGGATAGAATCAGGTACTCATAAATGACATATGGTTATCATTCAAACTTTAAATATTTCCCTATTTAATTTATAGGAACACACTGGAAACATGTGCAGTTTTGTGTTAACCTGCAAAAAAAAGCAGGAGTTCTTGAAGTGAAAGTATATGAAAATGTTCTGAATTTGATCGGTCATACACCATTGGTAAAGCTCAATAAAATGACAGAAGGGATCGAGTCAACGATCCTTGCAAAACTGGAGTTCTATAATCCGACAGGAAGTGTGAAGGACCGTATAGCTCTTGCCATGATCGATGATGCAGAAAAGCGGGGCGTTATAATAAAAGGTGACAGTATCGTCGAACCAACGAGCGGGAACACCGGAACGAGCTTGGCATTGGTCTGTGCATTGAAGGGATACCGAATGATCGCTGTCTTGCCAGAGCAGATGAGTCAAGAGCGAAAAGACATGATGAAAGCATTTGGAGCGGAGATCGTTCTTGTCCCCAGTCAAGGCAAAGCGGAACCGTGGACGTTTAATGTGGAAGATCTCGAAGCCACGTTGGCAAAAGCCGAGGAATTGGCCTCTCTTCCTCATCATTACATGCCCAACCAGTTTGCAAATCCCAGCAACACTCTCGTACATCAAGAAACCACAGCCCAAGAGATTTGGGAAGATACCGGTGGTCAATTGGATGCTTTTGTTGCTGGAGTGGGAACATCAGGAACGACTATGGGAGTGAGCATGGGTTTGAAAGAAAAAAATCCAAACATAAAAATATACGCCATCGAACCCACCAGCTCAGCAGTTCTTTCTGGAGAAGATCCCGGGTACCACAGGATCCAGGGGATAGGAGAGGGTTTCATCCCAGACCTTTTCTGCCACGAAAATTGTGATGGAGTTATCAAAGTATCAGATGTAGAAGCCAAAGCGACAGCATGTCGACTCTCTCGATTGGAAGGAATCTTTTCAGGCTATTCAGCCGGCGCTAATGTTTTCGCCAGTTTAAAGCTTGGAAAAAATTTGGGAAAAGGAAGAACAATCGTTACAGTAATTCCGGATACAGGGATGAAATATTTGAGTACAGAGCTTTTCCGCAGGACGCCGGAAATTTGCACAATACATTGTTGCACATTAGAAAATCCAGAAGCACGGCAAGAATGTTTAAGACAGCAGGGCGCTTCTAGATGTTGTGTCCTTGAACCCTGTTAGTCTGGATCATTCATAAAAGCTGCCGATAATATTACCATAAAAACTTTTAATTCTTATTATCGACATCTTTTATGAATAATCCATCTCAAGCCAGTTTTACGACTTCCGCATCTCTGCGATCTCTTTCACGGCTTCTATTGCTGTCTGAATGTCTTCTTCTGTGTTGAAAGGCCCGATGCCGAACCTAACGCCTCCATGGATCTTTACAGTCCCTAATTGTTCATGCACAAGAGGTGCACAATGCAAACCCGTCCGGCAAGCAATATTATGATCGACATCGAGGATAGTCCCTGTATTCAAAGCCTCGAATCCATCAACATTACATAAAATGACACTGATATGGTCTGTCAGATCATCCTGACAGTAGAGAGTGACGCCATCCACCTCTTTTAAGCCATCCAGGAGTTTTTTTGTTAGCTTCATTTCATGTGTATGGAGTTTTTCCATCCCCTGTTCAAAGATCCATTTTATTCCAGCTTGGAGTCCTGCAATTCCGATAGTATTCGGAGTGCCGTATTCCAGACGGTATGGATACTCATAGAGATGTGTGCGTACTGCGGACCGGACACCTGTTCCGCCAGCGCGAGTGTGACGGATCTCAATCCCTTCCCGTACATACAAACCGCCAATACCTGTTGGTCCCAAGAGGGACTTATGTCCAGTGAACGCGATAACATCCAGGTTAAGATCTTCCATGTCGATAGGGATTTTACCCGCTGACTGAGAGGCATCGATAGCAAATGGAATTCCTCTTTCACGGCAGAGTTTTCCGATCTCCTTGACCGGTTGGATAGTACCGATGACATTGGAGGCATGATTCACGATGACTAATTGTGTATTATTCTTGAACTTCTTTTTGAAATCATCGGGTTCCACGAAACCTTTCTCATCAAATGGGATATGCTCAACCTCTACTCCACCAAATTTTTCGAGATGGTATAAGGGTCTCAGCACAGAATTATGCTCGATGGTCGTGGTTATAGCATGATCACCTTTTTCAAGCATTCCGAATATGATGAGGTTCAGAGCATCCGTAGAGTTATAGGAGAAACAGAGTCTGTTGGGATCTGTCCCATTAAAGAATTCTGTGAGTGATTTTCGAGTCCCTTCGACGACTTCTCCTGCTTCCATACAGATATCATAACCAGACCTTCCAGGATTGACACCCAATTTGCGGTAGAATTGGTCCATATACGTGTAGACCTCTTCAGGTTTTGGATAAGATGTGGCACCGTTATCCAGATAAATAAATTCACTCATTCAGAACCTCCGAATTCTATCCAAATATGCTTATTTTCAATGAGTTAAATTAAAGGCAAACTTTATATTAAAACCCCTGTTGAAAGCAAACATTTTTTACAATAAATTGACAGAACTTCCCCATATGGATTAAAATTAGGGATTCTATGGAGTATTGTATGGGACGTCTGAAAACATTTCTAAGACTTGTATTCCTGGTTTTTCCCCTTATGTCTCTGATATTTTCCTGCGGGGGACAATTCTATGACCTCATCATTCAAAACGGGTTGATCGTGGATGGAACAGGGGATCAGGCTTATACTGGGGATATTGCCATTATAGGAAATCGGATAGTTAAAATCGGCTCTCTCAAAGAGAGTCGATCCATCGAGACGATCGATGCTTCTGGTTTGGTCGTAACTCCAGGATTTATCGATGTTCACACTCACTGTGACCGTGGAATCAAGAGAGTGCCTACTGTGGACAATTACATTCTCCAAGGTGTTACGACAGTCATCGGTGGAAACTGTGGAGGACACCCTTTTCCGCTGGCGGAACTCTATAAAGACCTTGAAGAAACAGGGATATCTATCAATTTTGGAAGCCTCATCGGCCACAATACGATCCGCCGGGAAGTCATGAAATACAAGATGGAGGCACCCACCGAAGAAGAGATGTCACAAATGAAAGCCCTTATCGATAAGGAGATGAGAGCCGGAGGCCTGGGCTTTTCCACCGGATTAAGCTATCTCCCCGGAATTTATTCCAAAACCGAGGAGATCGTTGAGCTAGCTTCCGCTGTCTCACCTTATGATGGAATCTATGCCAGCCATATCCGAGACCAGGCACAGCACATCACCGAAGCCATTGAAGAGGCCATAACAATCGGTGAGAAAAACAACCTGACTGTCCAGATCTCGCACATCAAACTCGCCGATGATGAGGTTTGGGGAGAGACCGAACGGATCACAAAACCCGTGGATGACGCGCGGGCACGCGGTGTGGATGTTTATCTTGACCAGTATCCATACACTGCAACGAGTTCTGGCTTCACAAGCAGTTTTCCCTCCTGGGTGTTCGAAGGGGGGAGAGATCGATTTCTTGAGAGGATTAAGGATCCGGAAATCTACGCAAAGATCAAAGCTTACATCATCGATCGAAGGCTCACATCAACAAAAGGGATAAACAAACTGGAAACGATCTATATCGCGAACTCGAGGAATTATCGGGAATATGAAGGGAAAAACCTTCAGGAGATACTTTTAGCCCAAGGCAAGGAGCCGACGATCGATAACGGAGTCGATCTTATCGTCGAAATTGAAAAAAACGGCGGGGCAAGCTGTGTATTTTTCCAGATGGATGAGAAAGACGTGGAGGATTTGATGAAGTTACGCTACAACATGGTTGGCTCGGATGGTGGAGTGCAGGAGGTGGGGAGGGGAGTCCCTCATCCACGAAATTATGGAACTTTCCCCAGGGTGATATCTTACTATGTGCGTGAGAAAGGTGTGCTCTCTCTTGAAGAGGCAATCAGAAAAATGACTTCATTACCAGCACAGGTCTTCAAACTCAAAGACAGAGGATTGCTCAAGGCAGGGATGTATGCGGATATCTGTGTCTTTGATCTTGAAAATTTCAAGGATAAGGCGACGTTTGCAGAGCCTCATCAATACAGCCAAGGTCTTTCCTATGTGATCGTTAACGGTAAAATCGCGATCCAAGACTACAAACACACACAAAACAGGAGTGGAATGATCCTCTATGGAAGCGGAAAAGCACAAGGAGAACAAAGTGATCATTAAAAATAATGCTGATGTTCCTGAGGGGAACGTTCAGGAGGATGATGTAACTAACGTCACCCAGCAAATCCTTATTGGCCCGAATGATGGATCTCTGAATATTATAATGCGGAGATTTCGTGTTTTTCCCCAAGGTCACACGCCCTATCATGTCCATGCGCATGAACACGTGGTCAAAGTAGAAAAAGGAAGCGGGATCGTTATAGACGAGGATGGCCACGAAAATCCTGTCCGTGTTGGGCAGAGTCTTCTGGTCAAGGGAGGAGAGAAACATCAGTTCAAGAATCCTCATGATGAACCCTTTGAGTTTCTGTGTGTTATTATAAATCCAGAAAAAACAATTTGATTACTTTTAAAACTCCATGAAAGCGGAAACAAACAAAGCGATCGAGTTCCTACTCGCTAGGGGAAATCTGCCAATCCTTTATTGGATGAAAAAGGATATCCTTGAAGTTCCGATCGATCGCGAGCAGAAAAATCTGAGAAAATTTGCAGCACGCATCCGTATCTTGAACAGCCAGCGAGAGAATGGTGGTTGGGGAAAACGTAAGTACGAAGGCCCTCCTCGTTGGGAAAAAACATATTATATCGTAGAAACTCTAAAAAACGCCTTTCGACTCTATGACTTTGGCTGTAGTTACGAAGAAAAGGGAGTACAAAAATTGGTTCAATTTTTGTACTCCACCCAGACCAAAGAAGGGGACTTTCGCGGAGCCTATCTCAACGAGTATGCACCGACCTACCATGCCCTCACGCTCCATGCCCTGTGCCTATTCGGCTTGGACACCGATGAACGAACACAGAAAGGCTTCCGCTGGACCATGAGACATAGACAGAATGATGGGGGTTGGGTCATTCCTTACAGAACGATAGACAAGAAGGAACTCAAGAGCCGATACAATTTTGAGTCGCAGACAACGCTGACTCCTGTGAAACCGGATAATACACAGCCATCGTCACATCTGGTGACTGGAATGATCCTTCGAGCTCTTGCAGCATCACCCACATGGCGAAAAAGGAAAGAACTGAGGAAAGCAGGAGAATTCTTGACGAGCCGGTTCTTCAAACCCGATAAATATGAGGACAGGCGACATGCCTCTTATTGGAAAGAGATCACGTATCCGTTTTGGGCTACGGACATTCTGAGCAGCCTGGACGCACTGTCACAGATAGGATTCACACTCGAAGATCCCAACACCCGAAAAGCCGTAGAGTGGCTCATAAGGAAACAGAACCCCCAGGGTTACTGGGAAGCCCCTTCAAAGAAATTGAGTCTCGAAAATCACCTTTGGATCACTCTGGTCGTGCTGCGAGTTCTTAAACGGTTCGGGCTCCTCGAACTCTAACGCGCTCGTCATTTTATTCGTATCAGCCCCTTAAAAGATATAGTTGGGATCGGACAGAGCAACAAAAAAATCCGAATCAATGAGTGTATATCGTTGTACGACTATCGATCTCAGAGAGGACAGCCAGGAGACGCATTTTTGTCTGATTAAAATCATGGTTCAACTCAGACCCTGAATCGGAGTCCTCTCTCCCCAAAGATAGATTCGTGAACGAATGAAATCCATCGAAACAGTTGACGATGTTATGAATGAGCCTTCTGAGTGCTTCTACGCTGAGCTCATCCCTAGAAAGAATTTTGACCGTTTCCTGATGGAAATGCAAAAATACGTTGGCCCATTCGCTGTTGTTCCCTTTCATCAACAGTTTATAAAGCTGCTGAAGCAGCAGGGCTAGTTCCTGGATGCGCCATTTTTCGACTCGTTGCATGGTTTATCTATGATGCCAGAAAAGGACGTAAAAATCGAGTCAAATTTAAAAAATCAGTATGAATAGTTTAATAAGCTTGCCTGAGAATTAGTGTGTGTGTATCATAGAAAGTTAAAAAGATATGGGACAATGAGATACTTTTTGAGCCTGGGAAGCAATCTAGGAAATCGTGAGAGAAACCTGGTAAAAGCGGCTGAACTGTTGAGCGAAGCGGGAATTCGCATCGTATCCACATCATCTGTGTATAAAACAGAGCCTGTTGAGATTGTTACTGAATTTTGGTTCTACAACCAAGTCTTAGAAGTTGAAACAAACTTTGTCCCAGAAGAGCTTCTTTTTCAGGTTAAGCGTATCGAAGAACAGATGGGGCGAGTTCATGCGCAGTGTTTCAGTTCTCGTTCGATCGATATAGACATTTTATTGGCTGGAAAAAAAACGGTGAGCACAAAAATTCTGCAGATCCCTCACCCTCGAATGGCCGAAAGAAACTTTGTGCTTTGCCCACTTGCAGAAATCGCTCCGGAAGTCAAACATCCAGTCCTCAATGAAAAAATCAAGGACTTGTTGGAGAAATCCAAAGATCGATCATACGTGAAAAAATTATGATCGCTCTGAATGACATCAACACAGGTTTGGAAATGCTGACTCGACGAATGGAATCGCTAACATGAATATTTGATATTGTTGTATAATAGCTATTTCTATGTGGAAAACTACCGGACTGTTTCTTATATTTTTGCTTTTCGTTACAACAGCATGGACCGCTGATGTCAGGGGTATTGTGCAGACGGCGAAGGGCAAGCCAATCAATGGTGCTGTTATTCTCCACCGTGACAGCGGGAAAAAAACTCTCTCCGATGAACAGGGTGTATTCAAACTCTCTCTCCCAGATCGCGAGAAGATTATACTGGAATTCATTCACCCCGATTACATCGAACAAGAGATCTCGATCAGTAAAAATGATCTCAACAAGAAGCTCCTCGTCACACTTACGGCCTATATCCGGCAACAAGAAGAAGTTGTCGTGACGGCATTGAGATATCCGGAGTCATCAGCTACAATCCCCGCCGCGGAAACGGTGGTCACAGAGGAAAGCCTCGAGGAGAAGATCACACCCAATATCGCTCAGGCCCTGCTCGACCTGCCCGGCGTCTCCAACATCGGTGCAGGCGGTTTTTCTCTGGTACCGAATATCCGGGGTTTGGCACGACACAGAGTGTTGATACTGATCGATAATGCCAGAGTCACGAGTGATCGAAGGACAGGTCCGAATGCCTCTTTCGTGAGCCCGAAAGACATCAAGACTATCGAGGTCCTGAGGAGCCCATCGTCTGTATTTTACGGGTCTGACGCCATCGGAGGAGTGGTGCATATTCTGACGAAAGAGGCACCATTGTCCGATACGATCGGTGGAACATTCTCTGCAAAATACGGAACTACAAGCCAGGAGAAGGGGCTTGGATTTTCCCTGGGGGGAAAGAAAAATCACACGGGATTTTATCTCTCTCTGCAGGGGACAAGTGCACAAAACTACAGGTCGCCTGAAGAAGAGATCCTCATGTCAAAATTCACACAGGGAAGTCTTTTCGGAAAGATCTCCCATAAGATAAAAAAACGAGAGCTCCATATCAGTTTCCTCGGAGCACGCGGAAAAGATGTCGGCAAACCAAACCAGGACAGTCTGACTAATCCTACATGGTATCCCATGGAATCACAGAATTTTATCCAGCTCCAGTGGTTAGAAAAAGATGTGGGTGGCCAAGGAGATATCAATTTTCAAGCGTGGCTGAATCCCAATTCTCTTGAAACACAGAAGGAAAAACTGAAAAGTTACAAAACCAGCGAATCTTACAGCAAAACAGAAAGTCTGGACTATGGATTTCATCTCTCTTACGGAAAAAGAATTGGGAAACATTTCAGGCTCAAAGGCGGTGCTGACTGGTTTGGAAGAACTCGATCAAGAGCGATAAATAAAAATACTGAGTTTGATTTCTCTGGAAATGCCACAGACATTTATGAGGAATCACCTTACTCCGATGGAAAACGAAGAGACTTGGGAATATTTATTTCCGCCGATTATGAAGGGATAGAAAAACTGGATCTTGTCACAGGTATCCGGGCAGATTTCATTCATCTAGAGGCTCTGCCAGGTGGCTATACGGCGAAAGAGAAAAGCTCCTATTCCGCTTTTACAGGATTTGTGGGAGGAAGCTACAAAATTGCGCCTTCAGTCGTTGTCTTCACAAACTTGGCGCGCGCTTATCGAGTCCCGAGTTTGAACGAGTTGTTTTATTCAGGGATCACAGGAAGAGGCTTTATTATCGCCCAACCTGGACTCAAACCAGAGATGAGCTATAATCTTGATTTCGGACTGAAAGTCATACAAAATAGATTTTTCTTGGGTGCGTATGCCTTCTATTATCTGATCGATGACATGATCGAGAGATATTTGATCGAAGAGGCCCTTTACACATACGGAAACATCAATCGTGGAGCAATCAAAGGATATGAGATCGAGCTGGAATATTATCCCATGCCAGGATGGAGGATCTTTGGTAACTTCTTTTCGTTCAAAGGTAAGAGTCTTAACTCGGATGATTACTTGAACGATATCCCCCCCCATCGCCTTTATCTCGGGACAAAGTTTTGGATTGGGCGGCTTTCTCTAGAATTGAATGCAACCATCCAGGGAGAGAAGAGCAATCCAGGGCCTGCAGAGGTGGCCATCTCCGGATACGAAACATTCGGCCTTAAAGCCAGCTATTTCATTGCGTCAACTGTCCAGTGTTATCTTGTCCTCTCAAATATGACTAACTCACTCTTTATCTCAAGACCTGATCCTACTGCGGTTGAGGAACCTGGCAGAAACTTTTTGATTGGCCTTAACTTTTCTTTCTAATTCTTATACAGGAGGAAAGAATGAAAAAGAATCTGTATTCTTTTAACAAATGGATGTGTGTTGTCTTACTTATCGGCATATTTGTTTTCTCTCTTCCACTAGGAGCAGATTCTTTTACGCTCGAGGGCATCATGAGTTTTGCATTTCCTTCCCATTTGATTGTATCCCCCGTGGGTGACCGGATCGCTTGGATCTTTAACCAGGAAGGCCAGAGAAACATTTGGGTGGCAGAAGGACCAGATTATAAGCCACGCATGTTGACTCAATACACACAGGATGATGGACAGGAGCTGGCTGGTCTTACATTTAATTTTGATGGCACATTCATAGTCTATGTCAGAGGCGGAAACACAAATCGCGCAGGCGAGTACCCAAATCCGACATCTAATCCTGATGATGTCAAACAGCAAATTTGGGTTGTCAAATTTGAGGGAGGTGATCCTTTGCTGTTAAGCACAGGACGTAATCCGGTGACGTCTCCTGTAGAAAATAAAGTTATCTTTAACGTTAAAGGAGGCTTCCATGTGGTGGACATTGCAGAACACCCCAAAGCAAAAGTGCTGTTTCAGGCACGAGGAAGGAACAGCTCCCAAGTTTATTCCCCAGACGGCGGGAAGCTGGCGTTTACCAGCTCCAGGGAGGATCACAGCTTTATCGGGATTTACGAATTCTCCAATCATACGATCAACTGGATCTCTCCATCTGTGGATATGGATGGATATCCGGTTTGGTCTCCGTGCGGAAAATATATCGCGTTCATCCGTTTTCCGGGCAGATCCGGACTTGCCTTCGGAGGGAGTGGCAGTCCCTTTGCCATATGGGTAGCAGATATCGCAAAGGGAACAGCCGCACAAGTCTGGCAATGCCCTGATGATTCCGGAGGTTTCGCCCAATACTACCCAGAAGATACACTGAGATGGGCGGTGGATGGGCATCTTGTCTTTTATTCGGAACATGAACATTGGATGCATCTCTACTCTCTGGCGCTCGAAGACAAAAGCGTCATCTGCTTGAGCCCTGGAGAGTATGAAGTCGAAAACAGTTTCCTTTCCAAAGACGGAGGAACTGTGATTTTCAACTCCAATTCCGGAGATATCGACCGTCGACATCTGTGGTCAGTTCCTGTCACCGGAGGTAAAACCAATCTGCTCACTCCGGGAACTGGGCTTGAATGGTCGCCTAGATTGACTTCTGAAAGCAGCGATCTCGTATTTTTGTGTTCCACGGCTATTCAGCCAGCAGCGCCCGCGATCATGAAAAAAAGCGTAAAAGAGAAGCAACTTATTGCATCCGAGGCAATACCTGAGAATTTTCCGTTGAATAGCCTGGTAGAACCCGAAAAAGTCGTGATCAAAGCCCCAGATGGACTCAAGATCCACTGCCAGCTATTTCTGCCTAAAGATGCGAAATCCGGAGATAAACGTCCTGCAGTGATATTCATGCATGGCGGTCCGATTCGACAGATGATGCTCGGGTGGCACATGCGAGGCTACTACCACAATGCCTATGCCATGAATCAATATCTTGCAAACAAAGGTTATGTGGTCCTTTCTGTGAATTACCGCTCGGGCATCGGATACGGTTATGCATTCCGGACGGCTCCAAACCAGGGTCCGCGTGGAGCATCAGAATACCAGGATATCGTAGCAGCCGGCCGTTATCTTCAAAATCGGCCGGATGTAAACCCAAACAAAGTCGGCCTTTGGGGGGGGTCGTATGGGGGATTCTTGACTGCGATGGGCCTGGCCCGCGATTCCGAGATGTTTGCGGCCGGCGTTGACCTGCATGGAGTACACGACTGGTCCATGCGTGCTCGTCGACGCGATGGTGGAGGATGGGACATTCAGGGTGAAGATCTCATGAGTGTGGCTTACCAGTCCTCACCCGTTGCGGATGTTGATTTCTGGACGTCTCCTGTCCTTTTTGTCCATGGTGACGATGACAGGAACGTGGATTTTATCCAGACAACAGATTTGGTGCTGCGTCTAAGAAAACTTAACAAAGCGAAGGTTGAATTGCTCATCATTCCTGATGAAGTTCACGGATTTTTAAGGCACGAAAATTGGATGAAAGTCTTCAAAACCTCTGCAAATTATTTTGACCGGTTTCTTCGATCCGGAAAGCAGTAAGATATAAGATTCAATCGAAGTCTTTGAGTTCGGCTTCAAAAATAACTGAGGCCGTCCCCGTGAGAAAGACGGAGTGATGGATATCCTCCCAATCGACTCTGAGCACTCCGCCGGAGGTCTGCACTTCAACAGGTGGCGAAATCCCCTTATTTAAATGAGCTAAAATGGCAGATGCCGTTGACCCGGTCCCGCAAGAAAGGGTCTCATTCTCAACTCCGCGCTCGTAGGTGCGCACCTGAATGGTGTGTGCATCGATTTGTTGGACAAAGTTGACATTTGTCCTGTTTTCAAACAGCGGATGATAAGAATACTGCCGTCCGACATAAACAACGTCAATGGATTCGAGCGCTTTTGTGAAGAGAACGAGATGGGGGACACCCAGGATAATAAACCCTCCTTCTTCTAGTCCTCCTTCTGTGACAATTTCTAATTTGTTTTGGATCGTGCTAGGTGGAGGGAGCCTCAATTTGACTTTCTCTCCAGCAACCCAAGCTTCATGGATCTCCTCCTCGATCTCAAAGGTCAAATGGGGAGGGGCAATTTTCTGAGACACCGCAAAATAACAGAGCGAACGGGCCCCGTTACCGCACATCTCTGCAGGACCCCCATCTGCGTTGATGTGGCGGTACTTTAAGTCTGCCTTCTCACTCTCTTCCAGCAGTATAACACCATCAGCGCCCACGCCTATTCTGCGTTGACAAATCTTGCGAAAGAATTCTTTCTCTTCACCCGAGAATTGCCTGCTCCTGTTGTCAATAAGGATGAAGTCATTGCCAGTGGCTGACATCTTTACAAACTTCATTACTGAATTATTCATAAAAGCTGCCAATACTCACTTTCAAAATGCATCTGTGAAATGTTTGACTGTGTATCCTTCGAGCTCATCAAAGGTCAACGATAACACGTCGAATCGACATTCCACATCCTGGATGTGATTTCGCAAAAGATATCCTTGAGCGACTCTTCGCAGCTGTTTCCTCTTGGCAGGAGTGACTGATTCTTCAGGTTGATTAAACCTAGTGCTTTTTCTTGTCTTGACCTCAACAAAAACGAGGGTTTCGTCATCATAGGCAATGATATCGATCTCGCCTCTTAAAAACCGGAATCCTTTGTCAACGATCTTGTATTTCTTCTTTTTGAGATATTCGGTGGCAACGTCTTCCCCAGACCTTCCAAGTTCATAGGCGAGTACTTTTTTTGCTTTTTTCAAACCTCTCATTTTCGTTGAATACTCTTCCAACGGGTGCCATCTTTGGTGTCCTCGAGCAGGATGCCTTCCTCGACAAGTTCCTGGCGAATCTTATCAGCCATCGCAAAGTTTTTTTCTAAGCGCGCCTTTTCTCTCGCCTGAATTTTCTGAGCAATTTCCAGCGGCAGGTCTCCCTCATACCTGTCTGACAGGATTCCTAAAACCTCATCCACAGACTGGAGTGCCGAAAGCAAGTTTTTCGCATCATCCTTGTGGATATTCCCCTGAGATATAAGGACATGACCCTTCTTAATGGCCTCAAAAACGGCTGTTAGGGACACAGACATGTTCAAATCATCGCTCAGGCCCTTGGAAAAGTTTTTTTTCATATCATCAATCAACTCGACAACACTCTGTTTTTCACCCTCAGGGAATTGTGTGTTCTCCAGCTCATAGACGAAATCCTTGATCCTTTGCAAGGACGCGTGGGCTTGATCTAATGCGTCGTTTGTGAAGTTGAGTATTTTCCGGTAGTGTGTCGAAAGCAACAGCAAACGGATGGCCATAGGATCGGCCTTTCGCCCGTTGATGAGATCCCGGAGAGTGACCGTATTCCCCATGGATTTGGACATTTTTTTCCCGTTCCTAATAAGGTGCTGACAGTGCAGCCAGGTATTGACGAATTTTTTCCCTGTATAAGCTTCGGATTGAGCGATCTCATTCTCATGATGAGGGAAGATGTTATCCACCCCTCCACAGTGGATATCGAACGTTTCTCCCAAATATTTGGCGCTCATGACTGAACACTCGATATGCCATCCCGGCCGTCCCAGCCCCAACACTGTATCCCAGGCAGGCTCTCCCTCTTTCCGGGCCTTCCAGAGTGCAAAATCATGGACACTCTCTTTTTCGTATTCATCCGAATCTATACGTACGCCCACCTTCCGCCCGCTCAAATCGATCTTGGACAGCTGGCCATAGTTTTTAAACTTGGAGATGCTGAAATAGTAGCTCCCGTCCTTCTCATAGGCATATCCCTTTTCAAGAAGACCCTTCACCATTTGTGCCATTTCCTGGACATGTTCTGTCGCCCTCGGATAAAATTCCGCCCTGTCGATGTTCAGGATCTCAATATCATTAAAAAACGCCTCTGTGAAATCCTTGGTGTACTCTTGGAGCGATATCCCCTGTTCTTCAGCTCCCTTTATAGTTTTATCGTCCACATCAGTGATGTTCATAACGTGGGTCACTTTGAATCCCATGTACTTGAGAAACCTCTTCAGAAGGTCCTCGAACATGTAGGCGCGGTAATTTCCGATATGTGGATAGTCATAGACCGTCGGACCACAGGTGTAAAGTTTCACTTCCCCTTGTATCAGGGATTCGAATGGTTCGATCCTGCCACTGAGAGTGTTAAAAAATCGTATCATAGCCACATTATGAAAATTCTCCCCAAAAGAGTCAATTGTTAAAATGTGTAAATTCATTAAAGATATGATTGACCAGTGAAAAAGATTGTGCCATAATTCTGGACCTCATAAAAATGGGATAGATCATGACGAAGAGGATTGGACTCCGTCGAGAGGATAAAAGTCCCTGGGAAAGAAGAGTTCCCCTCATTCCGACTCATGTCAGGGAGTTGATCCGCAATGAATCCTTGGAGATTCTGGTCCAGGCATCTCCCATACGAATTTTTCCTAACTCCGATTATAGGCGGGAAGGAGCCCAAGTCGTAGAAACTCTGGAGTCATGTCCCATCATTTTTGCCGTGAAGGAAATTCCCCAGATATTTTTTGAAAACGAGAAGACTTACATATTTTTCTCTCACACCATAAAGGGACAATCCTCAAATATGCCCATGCTCCAGAAGATACTCGATCTCGAGTGCACGTTGATCGACTACGAAAGGATTGTCGATGAGAATGGGATGAGGCTCCTCTTTTTTGGCACACAGGCAGGCCAGGCTGGGATGATAGATACACTATGGGCATACGGCCAAAGGTTATGCCATTTTGGGATCGAAACCCCTATCTCCTCTATTAAGCAGGCTTTTCAATATCCAAGCCTGGTTGCTGCAAAGGAGGAGATCTCAAGAGTGGGATGGAACATCAAAAATGAGGGATTGGATCTTTCCGAAGTGCCACTTATCTGTGGCTTTGCAGGATACGGCCGTGTCTCCCAAGGTGCACAAGAGATCTTCGACCTTCTCCCGTTTGAAGAAATTGCACCAGAAGAGATCGAGAAACTTATCAAGAGCAAAAGTTATTCATCCAGCACGGTGTATAAAGTCATTTTTAAGGAAGAGCATATGGTGAAACCCATCTCTTCAGATTCCCCATTTGAACTTCAAGATTATTATACTAATCCACAAAGGTATTCATCAGTTTTCGAAAAATATCTGCCCTTTCTATCGATCCTAGTGAACTGCATCTTCTGGACACCTCAATATCCCAGGTTCGTCACAAAGAGTTTTCTAAAAGAGCTGTGGACACAGGAAGCTTCTCCAAAATTAAAGGTCATAGGCGACATCACCTGTGATGTGGATGGCTCCGTGGAGTGTACTGTGCGTGCCACATCCCCGGATAATCCGATATTTGTGTATGACCCACTCGAAGGCGATGTGAAGGACGGCAATGAGGGAAGGGGCGTGGTGGTCATGGCCGTGGATAATCTCCCCGCAGAGATATCACTAGAATCTTCCATCTTCTTCAGCCATTCACTTTTGCCTCTTGTCAAAGGAATCACAGACGCAGATTTTTCAGATGATTTTGAGGGCAGCCGATTGCCAGATCCCATAAAAAAAGCTACGATCGTTTTCCGGGGGAAATTCACTCCTGATTATGAGTACATGAGAGAATTCCTCAAACTATGAATGATAAAACATAATTCATAAAGGAGTCATAACAACATGAAAAGAGTATTAATTCTCGGCGCAGGGCTTGTGGCGAAACCCTTGGTCAGGTACTTGCTCGATCAACCTGACTTGGAGGTCGTCGTAGCCACACGTACGGTGAGCAAAGCTATAAAGCTCATCGATAATCATCCGAAGGGAACTGCAAAAACACTGAACCTTAAAAATGAAGAGGAACTCAGGGACGAAGTCAAGGATGCAGATTTGGTCATCAGCATGGTTCCTTATGCATTCCACACTCTTGTTGCCAGATTTTGTATAGAATTCAAAAAACAAATGGTGACCACATCTTATGTCAGTGACGAGATGAAAGCCTTGGATGGGGACGCCAAAAATGCCGGCATCCTTATCCTGAACGAAATCGGTTTGGACCCGGGTATCGACCACATGGAGGCCATGAGGATCATCCATGAGGTGGAGGCTAAGGGGGGAGAGATCACAAGTTTTACCTCTTATTGTGGAGGATTGCCAGCCCCTGAGGCGAACACAAATCCTTGGGGCTATAAATTCTCCTGGAGTCCGATCGGAGTGCTCCTGGCCGCTAAAAATTCTGCCAGATACATCAGAGATGGAAATGTCGTGGACATCCCATCCGCAGAGCTCTTCGATAACTATGTGATCTGGCCCATCGAAGGATTGGGTGATTTCGAGGGATATCCGAACCGGGATTCTGTCCCCTATGTCGAGCTCTACGGTATTCAGTCGACAAAAACCATGCTTCGGGGGACTCTGAGGAACATCGGCTGGTGCTCCACATTGAAGAAAGTGGCAGATATCGGTCTGCTCGACAAAGAGGAAAAGGATTGGACGGGCTACACGTACGAAAGTTTCATGAGATCGTTGATGGACAATCCCGAAGAGGCAGACCTCAGAAAAGCTCTTGCCGCTTTTCTCGATCTTGAGGAGAATTCTGAGATCCTCGATCGATTCGAATGGTTGAGCTTATTGAGTGACGAATCTGTCCCTGTGGAGACAGGAGGAGCTATTGATATCTTGGCCGCACGAATGGTGGAAAAGATGTCCTTTGCAGAAGGGGAGAGAGATATGATCATCCTCCAGCACACTTTCGAAGCCGCATATCCTGAAGGACATGGAGAACGTATCACGTCAACTCTCATTGACTATGGTATTCCTCGTGGTGATTCTGCCATGTCAAGGACAGTGGGTTTACCCCCCGCTATCGGTACAAAACTCATCCTCGAGGGAAAAATCGACAAGTCTGGTGTGTATATTCCTGTAGAACCGGATATATATCTTCCTGTCCTTCGAGAGCTTAAGAGCTTGAATATCGAGTTTTCAGAGAAAAAGGAAGATATCTAGGGAGTGCTGAGATAGAATCAGAGGAGATGTTTTCGCTCTAGCCAGATTTTTATCGCCCCCCTCCCACCCATTGATTTATTTGAAGGTTGGCCCTTCTTTTTCTTATTAGGCGTTTGCGGATCTGCGCACGTTTAGCTTTATCCTGTTCTCGAGGCCTCGACTTTGAAGTGCTACATATCTTTATTCCTCTAGTGCTAATACAGTCCTCAACGTCCGACTTCGTCGGATTCCCTCGGCGGCGATTTCAGAAGGCTAAATCTTACTTTATGTCGCTCAATCCATCACTCCTGATTCTATATAAGCGATTACACACGAATTGCGTAT
>Ga0307379_10003515_pt1 | contig 22753 bp, 21 predicted proteins | sample UN2MG_FD_202237 | JGI IMG/M metagenome (GOLD analysis project Ga0307379, IMG submission 202237) | Soil microbial communities from Risofladan, Vaasa, Finland - UN-2 | ecosystem: Environmental > Terrestrial > Soil > Coastal area > Acid sulfate soil | place: Finland: Risofladan, Vaasa | collected... | reverse complement strand
CTGCCCGAAACCATCGGTTCGGTGGCTTATCTCAGCCACCACGAGGAACTGATCCCGAAAATGAACGGTGGCCTGTTCCTGGAAATGCTGGGCGCCGACATCCCCCATATTTTGCAGCACAGTTTCATGGTCGAAAGTCAGGTCGACAAATGCTTTGCTGCCGTACTGGCGGACAGTGATCCGCCCATCGTCCGCAAACCCTATCGGGAAGTGATCGGCAATGACGAACGTCAGTTCAATGCCCCTGGAGTGCGGGTGCCCATGCTTTCCCTATCCCGCTGCATCCACCCGAGCACAGCTCCCAACTATCCGTTTTATGAATATCACAGCAGCCTGGATACTCCGGCGCTTGTTTCTCAGGAGCGCCTGGAAGCTTCCCGGGATCTTGTATTGAAAATGCTGGATGCCTGGGAAAAGAACCGCTATGTGGTCAATGAATTCAAAGGTGAAATTTTTTGTTCCGGCCAAAATATCTGGATCGACCCTACCGTGAATAGAGCAGGACATGATAGTTTATTTAAAATAATGGAGCGCTGCGATGGAACCCGAACGACTGCGGATATCGCCGTTGAACTGCAAATTCCATTTCAGGCGGTCTGGGAGATCATCAGCTTATTATTGGATCGGCAGCTGGTACGCCTCAGTCCAAAACCAGTGCCTCCCGCACTCACAAGGTATTAGTTGATAAATCGATGAAAGTTATTTACAACACTTGTTTTGCCGATCCTTGGTTGGAAGTTGCGAAAGAACTAAAAAAGAAGCATGGTTTTGAACCAGTTTATTGGATCGGTTATGAAGATGATGATTCGAAAAAACTGGTCCCGAGAACTTTTCCCAATATCATCTACCACGATACTTACGATGCCTGGAAAGGAATATTTCCTGATAAGATAAGCCATCATTACGCCGACTCATGCATCAATGTTGATTTTATGAGAAATTACGCAACCTATGAATTGCAGGCTTTAAAAATGATGGAAAGGATGGATCCCATCCACCATAGTTTTTCCTTCAATGAGCGGCAAAGGCATTACAGGAATTTTTTAAAGAACTGGACGACCTGCATCGACCTGCTCAGGCCGGAACTTGTCATAAGCGCTACTGTTCCCCATCGCGTTTACGATTATGTGCTGTATCTGTTATGCCGATACCTGCATGTTCCGTTTATCATGTTTCATATTACGGCCTTTCCAGGGAGGATCATTCGTTCGCGAGATATCTATGACCTTGGCAATGAAATCAAAGACGATTATGATGAGATTTTAAAGGGAATGCCGGATATCAACAAGCTGCAAGCCAATCTCGCCCCGGATATCTTGAATGGGTACCTGAATGTTCAAAAAGATTATGAGCAGGGCAAGCCCGCTTATATGGAAATAAACGAGCTGCAGCATAAGCAAAGTTCGAATGCCGTGGCGCTTTCGATCAAGTTCGTAACCGATTTATTTCAACATCCGGCAAAGTACTTTGGAAGTAAGGGATACCTGTGCCAGGGATTTCCAACGTACCTGAAACAAAAGGATATAAGTATAGAAGCAAGCCATCTGAGTATTTTCCAATATTCTGTCAATAAAATTAAAACGAATAAACTGAAAAGAATATTAAAAAAATACTACGATTCCCGAACCGAAACACCTGATCTAAACGAGCCGTATATTTTTCTATCTCTTCATTATCAACCTGAAATGACATCCAATCCTTCAGGTGATATTTTTGTTGAACAGTTCCTGTGCGTGGAAATATTAGAAAAAAATATTCCGGACAACTGGAAAATCTATGTCAAGGAGCATCCTGCGCAGTATCAATCGCATGGAGAAGGTCAAGCGAGCAGGATTAAGGAATTTTATGATGATCTATTGAAATTTCCCAATATTCGTCTTGTGCCGTTGCATATCGATTCATTTGCATTAATCGTAAAAGCAAGGGCCGTTGCCACGATTACCGGGACCGTGGGCTGGGAAGCCATGGCCCGTCACAAACCTGTTTTGTTATTCGGTTCTTCCTGGAATGAAAATTACCCTGGAGTGCTGAAAATTTTCAATGAAGAAACAGCCGGCAAAATCTACGACTTCATCAGGAATTATACCTTTGATGAAAACAAGTTGTTGATCTATCTTGCGGCCTTTGAAAAGAACTCACTGCGGGCTTATTATTATCGGGGATTAAAAGCCCAAATGAATCAGACCGAAAAAGAATGTATTAAAAATTTGGTTGTTTCCATCACAGGCGGCATAGACCAATAATGAAATTGAACGCCGATGTGCGCGGCTTGGTTCATTTGGGCAGGATGTCCGGCGGCTATTTTGTTACAACCTTAATAGACAATGCCATCCCGTTTCTTTTTCTGCCGGTTCTCACCAGGTATTTGCCGCCGGCCCAGTATGCGAACGTCGCTCTATTCAGTTTTTGCCTGGCTGTTTCCAATTCATTGACCGGTGTTTCGATTCATTCGGTCATCAACAAGAATTTTTTTGACCAACCCAGGGAATTATTAAAAAAGATCATCGGGAACTCCATCATCATCGTTCTCTGCTTTTCGTTACTGGTCATGTCGCTCATTTTAATTTTTTATCCTTTATTCAGAACGGCGTTGGACATGCCGCTGTTTTGGCTGCTGCTCATCCCCCTGGTTTCTTTCTTCTACATCGTTTTCAATATGGGCTTGAATGTGCTACGGAACACCAATCAGATGTTTTCATACAGCGTGCACCAAATCGGCAATACGCTGATGAATGCGCTCATATCCATGATATTAGTGGTGGTGTTGCTATACGGGTGGCAAGGCAGAGTGTGGGGTATTATCCTGGCTTTTTTTTTGTCGGCTTTATGGTCATTTCACTATTTGCAGACCAATGGCTATATCTCTTTCGCCGTTTCCAAGGATGTGACCAAGCGCATTCTCAAAGTTGTAATGCCGCTTATGCCGAATTCTTTTCAAGCGGTGGTCATCTCTCAGGTTGGAATCTTTTTTATCCAGTATTTTTTCACAAAGGAACTGCTGGGAGTTTATTCTGTCGGCTTCCAAATTGCCTTTGCCATCAAGGTGTTGATAGATACGCTTGGCCTGTCCTGGTCGCCTTTTTTGTACCAGCAGCTGTCCAAGGTTAGGGAGATCAACAAATTATACATCGCCCGCCTGTTTTACAGCTTGATGGGAATTGTTTCTCTCGGGATAGTTTTTTTAAACGTGTTTTCGCGCTTCATTTTGAAGGTCATGACCACGCCGAAGTTTTTTGGCGCAGCTGAATTCATTCCCTGGTTCACGTTGGGCTTTTTGTTCCATAGCATCTATATTTTTTTAACGCCGATCCTGATCAAGTACGAGAAGCAAAAATTCATCAGCGCGGTTTCAATATTGAACATGCTGGTCATGATCGGATTGAACATCGCTTTCATCAAGTGGTTTGGCTATATTGGAGTCGCTTACGCGTATTCCCTGAGCTATTTTTTAATGTTCCTGGCTTTGGCCAGGCAATCCCAAAAAGTTTTCCCCCTGCCTTGGCTAAAGGCCTTGAAGATTTGGAACTAACCATGACTGGGCACAGCCTATCCCGGCAAATAAACTAATCATGCTGCTTAAGTTAGCCGCATACTACCTGTCATTGCATTATTGGTCAGCCGCTTCCAGCGCTTCTATAAAAAAAATGCAAGTAAGAAAATTCAAAAAACTCTTCGAGAATGCGCGGCGAAACTCGATATTTTACAGGGAATTTTATGGAGACCACGGGATACTTGATTTGAAAATCGAGAGTTTTGATGACATCCGTAGAGTGCCGGCAACAAACAAGGCGTTGCTGAAGAATTATTCCATCCGGAATATCATGACCCACAACATGGATGAGAAAACACGCGTGCACAGCACCAGTGGGTCTACTGGAGAACCTTTTAAAATTGCATTTAGTAAATTTGAGGATTATTCGGCGCATGTCCGATTGACAAAGGCTTTGATGGAAAATAGATACCTTCCTTTTAAAAAAATAGTGCTTTTGTCCCGTTATGAACCAGGCCATGAATTTGGAATCGAGTCGGACCTGAAAAAAATCGGCTGGCTACAAAAAAAAATTGGATGGTTTCGTTATGAGCTGATTTCGATATTCGATCCAGTTGAAACCATCATTCAAAAACTGGAGCAAATAAAACCTTTTGTAATATGGTCAACGCCTTCCATAATTGAGATCATTGCTTTGGAACTGAAAAACACCAGTAGGAAACTGGACATCCCATTGGTTTTATTGATGGCAGAGAACATTTCACCAGCTCTTCTGCATTTATTCAGGGAAAGAATCGGCAAAAACTTTATTGACCTCTATGGATGCGCGGAATCGCCTTCAATCGGTTTTGGAAGCAATCAAAGCGATGTAAAAAAAATATTCTCCAATTCAACCCTGGTCGAGGTAATCAACAAAAGGCAGATGGGAGCTATAGTCATAGGAGATATTATAATAACCAACCTGATCAACCATTCCATGCCATTGATCAGATACGATCTGGACGATTACGCGGAAGTACTCGATAATGATTCTTTTCCAGCCAGACGAATAGGTAAAATATTCGGAAGATGCGAGGACGTGATTCATTTTGGGGATCATTACATTTTGGCTTTTCATCAGACTTATCAATTATTCAGTGATTTCCATGAGTGTGAGCAGTATAAATTTGTCGAAAAAACGCCCGGAAAAATTGTGTTGCAACTTAAAGTCAATGAAAAAGCCGATAAGGAAAAAGTGAAAAGTATGGCCATGCGCAGATGGGCAGAAAAATATCCAGGTTATCCTTTGACCATCGAATGGCGAAAAGCATTTCCAATGGACAAGAAAACGGGCAAATTCAAGGTGATTGAAAAAATCGGCAATCCGGCATGATGATCCAGCAAGCTGAAATGAAAAAGAGCATCGAAAGGCGCGTCGCCTTCATGGCCAGGTCGGGCCGGAGGTTCGATCGGATCGCTATCTGCCTTCGCCGCTATATCGGGATAAGCCAAAAGCATTCCTATCAGCGGGTGCCGGATAAACTTTGCCACTTCCTTTTTGATTCCGCGCTGTATTTACGATATGGGAGGATGATCGACAACAGAGGAAATGCCTTTGCTTCGCTGGCCGATTTTGACAGCTGCTTCGAGCAGCATCCCCTGCATCGTGGATTCTTTTATGACAAATCCAGGCATGCGCTCGTTGGCACGGCAACAGGCGTGGATATCAATGTCAGCTATGGTCGGCACCATATTCTGGAACTGAACCGCGCAATCGGAATTCTGGAAATAATCAGGCCCATTTATAAAACCAAGTATGGGCCCGAGATTTACCGCATCGTCGATTTTGCCAAGAAACATCAATTTAAAAAAGTGTATGTGATGTACAGTCGCCTACATTTGTACAAGCAGGAAATTTTAGCGGCAGCCGCTGAATTCGGCATCGACATGATCCCGGTAAGTTATCCCTGGGTGGAATTTGATGAAAACTACAGGCGTTATTTCATGCCGGACCAATTGGAGCGGGACACCCTGTACATGCGTCTGGAACCTGGATACAGCCCCATTATGCATTATCTGAGCGACAAGTATGCTTCGTATCAATGGCTGAAGGAAACCACCCGGCACGCTCCACATGCCTTCCCGCTAATCCATATTCCTGAAACCGACAAAAAGTTGCATATCCCCAGCAGCGACGGCTCGGCGCAATGGCCGACCTTGGTCATCAAACCGAATGGAAAACAACAAGGCCAATCTATCTTTATGCTGAAAGCCGATTCGCTCGAAAAGGCGATGGCGGCGCTGCTGCTCACCCGGAAAGACCAGGTGCCCTTGATCATGGCTTCCCGCGGCCTCGACAAGCTTTTGGACCCATTGTTCGGTTCTCGTCAAACTGTCATCTACCAGGAATTTGTGCCACCGGCGTTGAAGGATGGCAAAGCGGGAAGGATTCGCTTGAATGTATTCGCCAATCCGCTGGAAAGTTTTTCCTTGTCGGATTATTATATGTGGACAGTTTTTGAAACCCCCAAGAAATGTCCCGAAGGTTTACTGAAAGATGCGAGGCCGTATATCGTCAACTGGGCTTTTTCCGGGAAAAAAGCGCAGTTTGCTGAATTGACTGATTCAGAAAGGGATTTGACAGACCCGGCTATTCCGCAAGTCTGCAGGCTGATACAGGCGGGCCTGCAAAGAAAATTCATTTCAGAATAAGGAATCCATATGAAAAAATATTCAGGCAAATTAAGTATCCTGATCCCGGTGTTTAATAACCAAGGCGTCTTGGACGAGCTGCACAAGCGCCTTGCCCAAGTATTGCCAGAGATTTGCGACGCATACGAGATCGTTTTGGTGGATGACGGCAGCATAGACAATTCCTGGGCCAAAATTGAAACATTGAAAAAACAATATGAACACATCGTGGGCATCAAGCTGATGCGGAATTTTGGCCAGCATAATGCGATTGCTGCTGGCTTGGAGCATGTTGCAGGCGATATCGTTGTGCTGATGGATGCCGATCTGCAGGACAGACCCGAAGATATCCCCAGGCTGGTGGAAGCCCTATTAAAAAGCGATGTGTCCATGGCCATTGCCAAATGGAAAAGCAGAAAAGACAACTTTTTCAAACTGTTTGTGTCACGCCAATTCTTTAAAGTCTCGCAGCGAATTACCAAGATCAAACATCAACCCAATCTCGGTGTTTTTCGCGCCATGCACAAAGAAGTGATTGAGGAACTGAAGAAATACCAGGAGAAGACATCTTCCACCCTGAGTTTACTTTATTGGATAGGAATGGATTTTACTACCGTTGAATTGACAAGGGAAGAAAGATTTGCTGGTAAAAGCAGCTACACCTTAAAAAAAATGTTCAAATTGGCCCTGGACAGGATTTTCTCATTTTCCATGTTTCCCATCAGGGTGGCAATTTATTCGGGATTGACCATTTCAATTTTAAGCTTTCTTTTCGGGCTGGTGCTGATTATTAGGTATATATCCGGGCTGGTTGCTCCGGGCTGGACATCGATTATTGTTTTGGTTTTGTTCTTTTTCGGCGTGAATTTTATATTCCTGGGAATTATTGGTGAATACCTGGGCAGGGTTTTCATGGAATCAAAGCAGCGGCCAAAATTTATTATAAAAAAAATATTGAAGTAATCGATGTCTAAAAAAGTAATCATATTGGGTGGGATCGGCAATGGCAGTGTGATCGCCAATGCCATTGTCGATGCCAATCACCGCAGCGATCATGAATGGGAGTTTGCCGGCTACCTGAACGACAGGATCGCTGTTGACAACAATATTGAATCGTATCCGGTGCTGGGAAAACTTGTTGATTGGACTAAGTTTGCCGATGAGGGCTGCTTTTTTATCAACACCATTTTTAGGATCGACGGCCAGCAGCAAAGGATCGACCTGTTCGAAAACCTGAATATTCCTGATGACAAGCTGGCCACATTCGTTCATCCCATGGCCTACGTGGCTCCAAACGCGCTTCTGGGACCGGGGACAGTGGTAATGCCCAATGCAGCCATTTCATCCGCTACATCGTTTGCCAAGGGGTGCCTGATCATGGTGGGCGCCACGATAGGTCATGATAACAAAATTGGAAAATACTGCCATTTTGCTGCCCAATGTTGTGTTGGCGCTTATATGAACATTGGTGACGGTGTGCATATCGGTTTAAATGCGACCACCCGGGAAAACCTTGCAATAGGAAAGAATTCAGCCTTGGGTATGGGTTCCGTGTTAACAAAAGATATAGGTGATAACGAGATCTGGGTGGGGAATCCGGCAAAATTTTTAAGGAAAGCGAAATGAAGAAATTGGTCATCATCGGTGCCAACAATTTTCAGTTGCCCCTGGTAAAAAAAGCAAGACAGCTTGGACTGGAGACCCATGTTTTTGCCTGGGAAAGGGGCGCGGTAGGAAGAGAATTTGCTGATCATTTTTTTCCGATCTCAGTAATTGAAAAAGAACTGATATTAAAAGAATCGGAAAAGATCAAGCCCGATGGCATCATTTCCATTGGTTCCGACCTGGCAACCGCCACGGTAAATTATGTTGCCGATAAACTTGGTTTGATCGGCAACTCGCTGGAGTGCACAAGAGTGACGACAAATAAATTCGCCATGCGTGAATGTTTGTCCCAAGGCGGGCTGCAATGTCCAAAATATACAAAATCTGCTGATTTACAGGAGATTCTTAGTGATTGCGGTGATTTTCCTTTGATTGTCAAACCAACCGATCGTTCTGGCAGCAGGGGAGTTACCAAAGTTTCCAGCGAAAAAGAGCTGGAACTGGCGATCGTGCGAGCTGCATCTGAATCTTTTATTTCCGAGCATATCGTTGAACAGTTTATTACAGGGCGGGAATACAGCGTGGAAATGATAAGCTGGCAGGGTGAGCATCATTTCCTGCAGATTACTGAAAAAGAAACTAGCGGAGAACCGTATTATGTGGAAAAAGCCCATCATCAACCTGCCGCTCTTCCGGTGGTTATGAAAGAAAAAATAATAGCATTGATAAAAAAATCGTTAACCTGTTTGGGAATAGAGTTCGGCGCCAGCCATTCCGAGATTTTATTGACAGCGGAAGGTAATATTTACATAGTTGAGATCGGGGCCAGAATGGGCGGCGATTACATTGGTTCTCATCTGGTCCAATTATCAACCGGCTATGATTTTGTGCAAGGTGTGATCGATATTGTCCTCGGAAATTTCAACGGCGTTGTGAAAAGCCATGCGATGTACTCCGGCATTTATTATATTTTTGCCAAACCGGGCATGTTAAACAGGATCACCGATCACACAAAAAATTATCACGATATAATATTCAGTGAAGTGTATTTTCGAATAGGTGGCAAGATCAGGGAAGTTAAAGAAAGCAATGACCGGACGGCTTGTTATGTTTATCAGTCTGCTTCGGGAAAGTTTGTAGCCCATGATGAAATGATCATCCTTGAATAAAGTAATAAATATGATCCCATTAAAAACAAATCAAAAAAAAATGGCAGTTAGTAAAGCCCCGCACATTTCCATTGTCTCTCCGGTTTATGGCTGCAAAAACTGTTTATGTGAACTGTATTCCAGTTTGAAGGAAAACCTTGAAAATATAACCAATGACTTTGAAATCATCCTGGTAAACGACGCCAGCCCCGATAATGCCTGGGAAACTATTGTTGAGCTTGCCAAAAAGGACAAACGGGTCAAGGGTATTAACCTCTCCCGCAACTTTGGCCAGCACTATGCGATTACCGCCGGCCTTGATCATTGTAAGGGCGAGTGGGTGGTGGTCATGGATTGCGATTTGCAGGATCAGCCGGAAGAAATTATTAAACTTTATTATAAGGCTCAAGAAGGTTTTGATATTGTATTTGCAAGAAGAATAATGCGGAAAGATCATTTTATTAAAAAAATAATTTCAAGGTTATTTTACCGGGTGTTTAATTTTTTATCTGATATAAAAATAGATTATACGATTGCAAATTTCGGGATTTATAGTGGAACGGTGATCAAGCATTTTTTGAAGTTTAAAGAAAATAATAAGGTTTTTCCTATATCCATTAGATTAATTGGGTTTAGAACTACCGCAATTGATGTTTTACATAAAAAAAGACTTGTAGGAAAATCTAGCTATAATTACACAAAACTAATTAGATTAGCCTTGAAAATAATCGTTTCCCAATCAGCCAAGCCTTTATTTCTCTCAATTTATTTTGGATTCATTATTGCTTTTTGTGCTTTTGTTTATGGAATGATACTTATAATAAGATATTTTGTTTTTGATGTACCTTTAGGTTACACAAGCATAATTATAACTGTATTGTTTATTGGAGGATTGTTATTCTTGAACCTTGGATTGATAGGAATATATTTAGGAAAAATATATGATGAAGTTAAAAATCGTCCAATATATATAATCAAAGAAAAAACATTTTAATAAAAGGCAAATCAATGAAATCATATTTAAGTGAATTAGACACCATGAGATTTGGCTTTAAAATTGCGAAGGTCAACAATTTTGATTGTCCCCCAAATGAGTTAATTCAAAAACTCAAGGCTGACGGCATTAAAATGATAATTAGTAGAGTTGAATGTGAAAAAATCCAATTAATCCATCAGCTCGAAGAACTGAATTTTTTAACAATGGATTTTCAAATCATATATAAATACGATTTGGAAAAATATTCTATTAATGAAAAGAAGATAGAATCTGATTTTATTGTCAGAGAAGCCAAAACTGCTGATATCGAAATGCTGGTTCAAATTGCAAAAGAGTCTTTTGAATTTTACGGTCACTATTTTGCTGATAAAAGATTGGCTCAAAAAAAGTGCATGGAAATTTATATGGATTGGATTAAAAGAAGTTGCGAGAGTAAAGAGATTGCAGATATTGTTTTTGTGGCTGAAAAAGAAAAAGAGATTGGTGGGTTTTTATCTTTTAAATTGAATAATGACAAATCACTTTATGCTGCAGGAGTTCAGGGTGCTGTTTCACTAAAATTTAGAAACCAGAATATATTTAGGCTGCTTGCGCTTCAAGGCTTAATCTGGGGAGTAAATAAAGGATGCAAGTGGGAAGAACACAATGTCCTTGTTACAAATTATCCAGTCAACAGATCGTTCTTAAGCATTGGATTCAAACCCTATAAATCATTTATTACAATGCATTGCTGGCTGGATTAACTCATGATTATCCCCTTCAGCAAATCCTACCTTATGAAATCAAAACTGCTGGCATTATTAAATAAAGTATTGAGCCATGATGTTTTAATTATTGTTGTTGGCTGTGTGTTATTTTTGCTGGTCGAGATACCGATCCTTACCGACGGTCGTCCAATCATGGCTGATGAAGCCTGGTATTCCAACCCTGCCTACAATTTCTCACAAGGCAATGGGCTCATTAATACCAACGTGGGCTCCGGCGGCAATCTGAATTTTATATTTCCCGTTATCCAGGGAATCCTGTTCACAATTTTTGGCTATTCCATTTTCATGGCCCGGTTTGCATCTGTATTGGCGGGTCTTTTTTCAATATTAGTTCTATTCAAATTGCTGAAACACTTGAAAGTACCCAATAGAGCGATTATTTTCAGTCTATTCGCATTGATCGCCATACCTGTTTACCATTCTGTTTTTCGTTATGCCAGGCCCGAATCCTGGGCCATTCTTTTCGTACTGCTTTCTCTGTTCTTTTTTATTAAACACATGCAAAATCCATCCAATATACATATTTTACTGACCGGATTTTTTTGCGGCTTGGGCTTTTTAACTCATCCATTCACTTTGAGTATCTCATTTGCAATGGGTCTTATTTTAATTTATCAATTCTTAATGAAGAAAAAAATACTACCGCTTGTTGCTTTTTCAATTCCTCTTATTGTTTTTTATGCGATATTTCATCTTAATTCCATTTATTTGATCGGATATACCAAACCATATAGGGGATTTAGGAGGATTAATACACTTGATACGCATTATTGGGATCGCATTGGTTTGAACTTAAAAGTCATTTTTAATTCCTACATTATGGATAAAAATGTTATTTATTTTATACCCATGATTTTACTTTTACTGTTAGGTTTGTTTCTTAAAAAGAATAATCGACTGGCTTTTCAATCATCCTTGCTGGGTTGTCTTGTTTTTGGCATATCATTGGCTTTTTTCTCCAGTGGCGGTTTTGAAATGATATTCTATTACGTGTTTATTTTCTCGATACTGAATATTGCCTTCCTGGTCAACGCCATAACCGGCAAGTCCATCCTCGTTGCCTTTTCTGCTTATTTCACGCTCATGCTTCTGGCAAACATTTATTACGATATGAAAAAGTATGAACCGGTAAATTCTTTACTGGAGCGGAAGTTACAAACCATAATACCTGAAAAAGCAACCGTGATGGGGCCAACTGAATTTTGGATGTTTGTGCCGAAAACACAGTTCAAGTCCACCGGGTTTAGATGGAGAGGTAAATTTGATATTAAGCAGTTGCCTTCAAAAATTGACTACTTCTTGATGTTTTCAAAGGATAAAAGTAATATCCATAAAAAATATTTTGACATTGCCTGCGCGATCATGGAATATCCAGGTTCCAAGCTTGTATACGCAAGCGATTCGAAAAATTACGGAAAAATTGAACTGTATTCAATAAAGGACCAAAATGATCCCATTCAATAAACCCTGGCTGACCGGCAAAGAACTGGATTACATCAAAGATGCCGTGACCGCCGGAAAAATCTCCGGCAACGGTTCCTTTACCCAGAAATGCCATGGGCTCTTTCAGCAAAGATACGGTTTCAAAAAGTGCCTGCTCACCACGTCCTGCACCGACGCCCTGGAAATGGCGGCCATTCTGTTGAATATCCGGCCGGGTGATGAAGTGATCATGCCCAGCTACACGTTTGTGTCCACCGCCAATGCGTTTGTACTTAGGGGCGCGAAAATAGTGTTTGCCGACAGCCGTCCCGATCATCCAGGGATCGACGAAAAGCGAATCGAAGAATTGATAACCTCCAGAACAAAAGCCATTGTTCCGGTGCACTATGCCGGCGTGGCCTGCGACATGGATCATATCATGGCCATAGCGGCCCGCCATGGCCTTTTTGTCGTGGAGGATGCCGCCCAGGCCATTGATAGTTATTATACTGGCAAAGATGGGATTAAAAGACCACTCGGCAGTATCGGCCATCTGGCCGCATTTTCTTTCCATGAAACCAAAAATATTCAATGCGGCGAAGGAGGTATGCTGGTGGTTAATGACGAGCAATTCGCAGGCAGAGCGGAGATCATCTGGGAGAAGGGGACCAATCGCGCCGCATTCTGGAGAGGGGAAGTCAATAAATATGGTTGGGTGGATGTGGGATCATCTTTTTTACCATCTGAAATTACTGCTGCCTTTTTATGGGCGCAATTGGAACGCCTGGAAGACATTCAAAAAAGGAGACAGGAGATCTGGAAAACCTATTGTGATGGGTTGAAAGATTGGGCCGAAGCTACCCATATTCAACTACCGTTTATCCCTGGTTATGCAAGCAAAAACGGTCATTTGTTTTACCTGGTTTGCCAGGACCTCGACCAGCGCACGAAACTGATCGATCAATTCAAAATAAACGATATTCTCGTTGTTTTCCATTACCTCAGCCTGCATAGAAGCCCGTTTTTTCAAAACAAGCACGATGGCAGGGAACTGCCGGAATCTGACCGGTACTCGGATTGCCTGTTGAGATTGCCGTTTTTCCATGAGCTCACGGAAAAAGACATGCGTTTTATTATCCAAACATTAAAATCATCGCAGGATCAATGTTAACAATTAAGAAAAAAATGAATGTTTCTTTATGGTCAACAATAGAAACAGGTGAAGTTCATATATAAAAAACTTATAAAAAGATGATAGAAAAAATCATTGATTCTTTTAAGCTGTTTTCTGAACGTAATGCTTTTTATATAAAAAATAAATACTATACATATGGTCAAGTTGCTCAGAAAGTGTCTGACATTAGAAATTCATTTAAACAATATTTACCCGAACTTAATCCAAAATATATCGGCGTAATAATCTATGACGATATTGAGTCCTATAGTTCCTGTATCAGTGTCTTGCTTTCAGGTTACGGATATGTGCCATTGAATCCACTCAATCCAGTCGAACGAAATGTTGAAATTATCGTTCAGTCAGATCTCAAATTAATCCTTTCAAGTGAAAAAACAATTGCAGATCAATTAAAGATCAATCCATCCGTGAATTTCATTTTTACAAAAGAGTTGCCTATATCTCCAGTCGATTTAGATTTTCCAATTTGCAAAGATGAAGATCCGGCTTATTTAATTTTCACTTCAGGAAGTACCGGCAGACCAAAAGGCACTCCTATCAGTCGGGGAAACCTAAACGCATTTCTCGATTCGGTTTGGCATCTCGACTGGAAGATAAGTGAGAACGACCGTTTTTTGCAAATGTCGAGCATGACCTTTGACATGACTATAATTACTTTTTTTATTCCTTTATGTATAGGCGCCTGTGTTTACATAGTGCCCGAGGTCGAGATTAAGTATTTCTACGCTTACAAACTCATGCTCGAAATGAATATCACGGTAATTGGCATTGTCCCATCTACTCTTTCCTATTTGGAGCCCTATTTCCCCGAGATTGAGTTGCCCTATATTCGATACTCGCTGCTTGGAGGCGAGGCACTGCCGATCGATTTGGCAAATAAATGGCAACATTGTGTGCCGAATGCCGTCCTAATCAATATGTATGGCCCGACTGAAATCACCGTTTTTAGTCATACTTATGTGTACCAGCATAAATCTCAGGAGAAAAGCCATAACGGAATTTTGGCTCTCGGGAAGTTGGTGAAAAATGTAAAAGGGCTGATTGTTGACGAAACCATGCAACCCATCGACACCGATCAACAAGGGGAATTACTTTTAACTGGAAGGCAGTTGATCCAAGGGTATATCAATGAGCCTGACCGGAATAAAAATTCTTTCATTACGATCTCCGGGGAACGGTATTATAAAACCGGTGATATTGTATACAAAGATAGGGATAACGATTTCTATTTTGTTGGCCGACTTGATCAGCAGGTAAAAATCCAAGGGCATCGTGTGGAACTGGGTGAGATTGAAAAACATGTCAGAGATTTTATCAATTTTAAACCTGTTGTTGCCCTGGCTCAAAAGAATCGTTTTGGAAACCAGCAAATCCATCTGGTAGTGGAAAAAAATGAAATGCAAAGAGAAGAAATAATTGAATATCTCAATGATAAAATTCCTTATTACATGATTCCATCAAATATTACGGTGATTGAAACCATGCCCATAAATGCAAACGGGAAAATTGATCGTAGCAAGCTCGCAAAACTCATAAACCAACATTAATAAACGATCCCGAATGGAAGAATCAAAAACTGTTTGGATGCAAAACATCAATGAGGATTCAATAAAATTTATTATAGAAGATAATTTCAACGATCTGTTTGTTTTTATGGCGAATAAAAACGGTTTAAAAAAATCATTTTCTGTAAAAATGAGCTGGGTGAATTCAGCTCCTTATTGTTGGCCAAATATTATTTTCAATAACCAATTCGAAAATTCCACACTCGCCAATGATTTAAAAGACATGGTTGCTAGTATAAAAAATAAAGTCGCCCCGCCATTCTGTTTGATCGGACCAAAAAATGGGATTTCTGATTTGGGCGATCGCTTGCAAGAACATGGATTAAGACCAATTGATTCCTGGCCAGGAATGGCTGTCGATTTAGAGAAGATCAATTCTTCAATAGATGATATCAAGCTTTTTAAAATAAAGATTGTTGATAACAAAAAAGATCTTTTTGATTGGTTCACTTTGGTAAGCAAAGAACTGTTTCCTAAAAAAAAGCTTGATTTGAATATTTTTATGAATGTTTTAAATGAATCCAGTATAAAGTTTTTCATTGGATATTATAAAGATGAGCCGGTCTCAACGGCCATGAATTTTTATTCTTCGGGAGTTGTTGGTACATACATGATTTCCACTTCACTAAATCATAGAAGTAAGGGATTAGGAACCGCGATCACCGCTGCTGCCTTATCTATAGCCAAAAAAGATGGATATGGTATAGGAATTTTGCAGTCTACGCAATCAGGGTTCGGCGTATATACTAGGCTGGGTTTCAAGGAATATTGTCATTTCGATGTCTATTGGATGCTGGGAAATGAGTTCAGATAATTGTTTTTATTGGTTTGACACATGAAAATATTAGAAGAATTTCCAGTAAAAATAAACATTACCGTCAATTGGGGAGAGATGGATGCCTACGGCCATGTCAATAATGCCAACTATTTCAGATATTTCGAAGCATCTCGTGTTCGTTATTTAGAAGAGATCGATTTTTATGAATGTTTCCGAACGCAGGGACTTGCTGGGGTTTTGTCCGGGGTATCCTGCAATTTCGTTGCGCCGCTTAAATACCCAGATACTCTGACCGTAGGTACCCGGGTGACGGAAATAGGAAGCGACAAAATTGTGATGGAGCATTTTGTAGCGAGTTCCCAAAAAGGCCTCGCGGCCTTCGGCGAATCGGAGTTGGCGGTCTATGATTTTGGCAAAGATAAAAAAATAACAATTTCCGATTTATTAAGAAAGTCGATCGAAAAAATAGAAAATAAAACATTTTATAAGGAGTCCTAATGGAAAGAAGTGAAATCGTCGCTGAATTGACAAAAATATTCCGCAAAACTTTTCAAAATGACAAAATATCAATTGATGAACAAACCACCCCTTCCGATCTAAAGGAGTGGGACAGCTTGAACCATGCACAACTGATTTACGCCATCGAAAAGCATTTTATTATCAAATTCAACCTGAAGGAAATGGTTAAATTCAATAGTGTCGGGCAAATTTGCGACGGCATTGAGGTAAAAATCAAACTTTAACTCATTTTCCCAAATAGATCACTCATGCAATTCAATTCATTTTATTTTTTGTTATTCTTCACTGCCATTATTCTTTTTTACTATTTAATTCCAAATAAGAACTATCAGCGAACATTCCTTATTGCAACCAGCTTGTTCTTCGTTTTTCAAGCCAATTATCTTTCATTGCTTGTTATTTGCCTGATCGCAATTTTGAATTATTTTTTCGGCATTGGTATTGAAACCAAAAAAAACAATTTTGCAGGAAAATTTATTTTTTATCTGGCAATTCTGATCAATATCAGCAACCTGTTCTTCTTTAAATACTATGATTTTTTTCTAGAAAATCTGAGTGGTTTCCTTGGCCTCTTTAATTTCAAAAACCCCCCCCAGGTTTTAAAACTCATATTGCCGATCGGCATATCCTTTTACACTTTTCAAATCTTGGGATATCTGATCGATATTTGGCAGGAGAACCTCAAACCGGAAAAGGACATTTTGGTATTTCTGAATTATGTCTTCTTCTTCCCCAAATTGCTTGCCGGTCCCATCGAAAGGGCGCAGAACTTTTTTCCCCAAGCGAAAGAAAGCAAATATATTCTACTCAGTAATTTTTCTGCGGGTGGAAAGTTGCTCATATGGGGGTTTTTTCAAAAGCTGGTCATCGCGGACCGCATTGCAATCTATGTGGATTCGGTTTATCACAACTTTGATCAGCATTCCGGGATTACATTGTTGGTTTGTTCGGTACTTTATGTTTTCCAGGTTTATGCCGATTTTTCGGGCTACACTGATATAGCTCGCGGGTTGGCGAAAATACTAGGTTATGATCTGATGATCAATTTCCGCCGACCTTTGTTGGCATTTTCTATAACCGATTTCTGGCGCCGCTGGCACATATCGCTGTCGTCCTGGGTCAATGATTATATTTACATGCCTCTTTCCTTGAAATTTCGAGCCATTGGTAAAGCTGGTGTGTTCATCGCACTGTTTGTAAGTTTTATTATCGTGGGGATTTGGCATGGAGCCAAATGGACTTTTGTGGTCTTTGGTGTCCTTCAGGGAATATTTCTAGTTGTGGAATTGATGACCTTGAGAAAAAAGAAAAAATTAGCTACGAAAATTCCTGCTTGGATATTGAATGGAGCGGGGTTGTTAATGACTTTTATTTTAATCACCGTTTCGCTTATATTTTTTCGTTCGCCATCTTTGAAAATAGCACTATCCGTATTTGCTAAAATCAATATAAATGGAAAATTATTTCTCGGAACTGCTTCTTTTTTTCTTTATTCGTTAATTGGAATATTGATTCTCATGATGCATGATATTTGTTTAGAGATCTTCAAGAAAGATATTTTCAAGTTTAAATCAGATTATTTCATTTTAAGAGGTTTTCCATATGCAATGTTGGTTATTATTATTTTAATGATCGGTGTTTTTGACGGAGGACAGTTTATTTACTTCAATTTTTAATGAAGAATATGCAAATTGAACGAAATAAGTTTCAGTCGATTCAGCTGTTTTATAGGATTTTTATCTTTGGCCTTATGTTGTTTATTTTAGATTATCTTGTTGGTTCAGGATTATCTTGGATATATAAAATTCAAAAAAATGGTGTGTTCTATCATACTACTTATGGATTGGAAAGGACCGTAGCAAACATATTGATTTTTGGCTCATCCAGTGCAAATCATCATTACATACCGGAAATCATTTCTAATCAACTTAAAATGTCTGTATATAATCAAGGGCATGATGGAATTAATATATTATATCAATGGGCACTACTAAAGGGAATTCTGAAAAGATATAAACCCAAAATAATCCTTTTAAATTTAACTCCAAATGAATTGTCACTTCAAGATAATTATGACAGTCTTTCAGTTCTTTCTCCTTATTATAAAAAACATACTGAAATGAGAGACATTATCAACCTTAGAAGTAAATTTGAACCGATTAAACATTTATCAGCAATTTATCCATATAATTCAACAATTCTCACAATGTTACCCAATTTAATTAGCAAAAAGGGAGTTCGTTCAACAAATGGATATTATCCGATTTATGGTTCTGCAAAAAAAATGAAAATTAAGATGAGAAATTTCAAAAACAACACTAATTTAGATCCTTTTTTAATTGAAGCTTTAGATAATTTCATGAAAAAATGTAAGCAAGATGACATTGCTCTTTATTTAGTATTTTCACCTTGGTTCAGTTTTGAGATCTTTGAAACTGCAACAATTATTAAAGTAAATGAACTCGCATTAAAATATAAAGTTCCTGTATATAATTTTATTAAGGATCCTGAATTCAATGGGCAAGATGATATATATCAAGATTCGGGTCATTTAAATCATTCCGGCGCTTTGATGTTTTCTAAAAGAATCGCAAAAGAAATTTCCATTTCTTTAAGAAATTGAGAGAGGAATTGAAGTTAGTCAAAAAATTATTTGCCATGAAGCCTAAGTGCAAAAAAGTCCCAGAAAGATAGTCATGAAACATTATTTTTTGAATATTTTTAGAAATGATGAATTGAATGCATATCAACCTTCTTATTCGAAATAATACGCATTTTAAGAATGATAATTTAAATGATATCCATAAATAATATAGAAAGAAATTTCATTATGTCGAATAAAAAAAATATCAAAATCATCCAAAGGCGAGCAAAAAATGAAAAAAGAAAAAATCCCATTTCAAAAGGCACTAGTCACTGGTGGCGCAGGTTTTATTGGCAGCCATATAGTTGAAGAGCTGGTTTTGAGGAATGTAGAAACGATTAGTGTTGACAACTATTTTGCCGGGAAACATGAAAATTTAGCGCACCTGAAAAATTATGCGAATTTCAAAGAAGAAAAATGTGATATTCTTGATTTTGAGAGGTTGGACAAGCTGTTCCCCGGCGTGGAGGTGGTGTTTCATAATGCCGCGTCAAAGAAAACGATTTGCATGAACAATCCGAAACTCGATCTCGAGATTAATGCCAAGGGAACTTTCAACCTGCTTGAATTATCATTGAAGCACAAAGTGAAAAAGTTTGTCCAGGCTTCCACGGGATCGGTTTACGGGGAGGCGCAATATTTCCCACAAGATGAAATGCATCCGCTGGTCCCGACATCTTTCTATGGTGTCAGCAAACTTGCCGGGGAGAAATATGCAAAGGTTTTTAACCATCTTTATGGATTGGACACGACGATCCTGAGATATTTTCACGTGTATGGTGAAAGGCAGGAATCCAGTGATGTGGGTGGCGTCGTATCCATTTTTGCAAGAAAATGTCTTGAAAATAAACCGATTACAATATTTGGAGATGGAAAACAAGAGCGATCTTTCACCTATGTCAAGGACGTGGTTGAAGCGAATTTGAAAGCGGCGATAGTTCCGCAAGCAACCGGCGAAGTGTATAACTGTGCATCGGGCATCAAGGTAACGATCAATGAACTTGCGAAATACGTCGCTGAGGCTGTGGGCGTGAGCAACCCTGAAATAATTTATGACGACTGGACTCCCGGGGACATCAAAGTGTTCAACATAGACAATAAAAAAATAATCCGTGACTTGAAAATCAATTTTGTCACTGATTTCCAGCAGGGATTGAAAAAAACCGTCGATTGGGCAAAGTCATATCTAATTCGGTAGCCAACATGTATAAGGGAAAAAAAATCGCAGTTATTATTCCGGCTTTCAATGAGGGCAAGCTGATCGAGGATACCCTAAACGGTGTTCCGGCAATCGTTGATCGCATGTTTGTGGTGCACGACGGCAGTAGCGATGATACCCTGGACAGGATTCTCAAGCTGCAGCTCAATGACAAACGGATCATCTTGATTAACCATGAGAAGAACATGGGACTTGGTCAATCACTCATCGACGGATACGTGGCCAGTAAAAGCATGAGTGATATTGATATTACCGCCGTGATGGCGGGGGACAACCAAATGGATCCGGAAGATCTCCCGCATCTACTGGACAGGATTATCGATGATGATTTTGATTATGTGAAAGGCAATCGCTTGTTGCACGCGGATGTAAAAACGAGCATGCCGCGGTACCGGTTGATCGGAAACTCGATACTTACCATTCTGACAAAATTCGCAACCGGATATTTTTTCCTGATGGATCCCCAAAGTGGTTATACTGCGATTAAAAATAGCGTATTGATTAAAATCCCAATCGAAAAAATGACGAAGGGATACGGTTACAACGCTGATATTCTATGCATGCTGAACATTCAGGGCTTCAAGGTGACCGACCAAGAAATACGTCCCGTTTATGGAGATGAAAAGAGCAAGATCAAGCTCCTAAAATATATCTGGAAATCGACCTTTTTACTCCTACGACTTTTTTTCCGCAGGTTATGGAGAAGATATGTCGTCCTGGACTTCCATCCATTGATATTGTTTTATCTATTCGCTTTTTTTAACTTAATATTTTTAATTATTCCTTTTTCAATCAGGTTTGTTTACATGTACAAGAAATATGACCAGTTCCCGAGAACCACATTGACCATTTTGATTTTTACCGTTTTAATGACATTGCAATCCGTACTCTTTGCCATCTGGATGGACATGGATTACAACAAAAAAAAGAAATAAAATGCTGGAAGAAATCAAAGATCGGGAACTGTTTGACCGAATTGCCAAAAAATATTCCCGGAAGGATTACTATCCGGTATCAAGAGCCGCAAGGAAATTTCAATTGGACTCATTGATTGAATTGTGTCCAAAAAACAGATTTGCAAAAATATTGGAACTTGGTTGCGGACCGGGCTACAATAGCGTATATCTGGAAAATAAATTCGAAGCATATTATGGAATAGATATTTCAAAGGAATGTATAGAAATAGCAAGGCAATTGCAAGTCCCTCATGCAATTTTTAGGCAAGGAAATGCTAAAGACTTGTCTCAATTAAAAAATGAGAAGTTCGATCTCATTTTGGGGGTGGGCGTTCTTCATCATGTGGATGATGTAAATGAAGTTCTTCGCAATATTGAAATGTTGTGCACTCAAGATACTCTCGTTGCCTTTATCGAGCCATTTTCTGGAAATCCGTTGGTTCAAATGTTGCGTTTTATAAGAAAGGTTATAGACAAAAAATTCAATAAAGAACAAAGCTCTTTTAAAAAAAGCGATATAAAAAAGCTTTTTGCTGCGCCAGGTTTTAAAATCGATAAAATCAGATATCAAGGTTATTTTTCACCTCCTTTTGCTCAAGTGATTTTAAAGCCAATGGTTCTTTTTAAACCAATTTGCGCCCTGGCAATTTTGGTTGACAAATTCATTCAAAAAAGACTGAACAACCCCTTGTCTTGGAATATTATCTGGACGGCAAGAAAAATAAGTGACTAAAAGAATCAATATAAAACTGATTTCCAATATGATTGTTTTGGCATCCATCATATTCGTTCTGATTTATCTTTATAAAAACCATTTATTTGTGCCCCTAAAAATATTTAATTATTTTTACCTCTTCATCAGCATTGTGATTTTGACGTTGGGCTTTTTTATGGATGCGTTCACGATCAGGTTGTTTTTGAAACTGAATGATATCAAATTGACTTTAAAGGAATCTGTTTGTCTGTCTGGAAAATTCATATTGGCAAAATATATTCCGGGAAAAATCGGCGTCATTATTGGCAAGGCGGCTTTCATTTACGAAAAATCACCTGTCAGCAAATACCGATCGATTGAGATCGTTTTTGTCTATCAATTCCTGTTTTTAATCTCTGCCGCCATCTTGTCCATTATCACATTGTTTGAATATTTGAACATTCAATCTGCAAACCTGGTATATTTCCTACCCTTATCCATTGTTCTTGTTGTTTTGTTTTCTTTTAAAAAATCACAACAAATGATCAGGTTTGTATTAGGGAAAATAACCAAAAGGAATTTTGTAGAGACTTACTCTCAAAAATCGATTTTGCTCGTTGTCGTTGGCACCATGATCTGCTGGCTTCTATGGGCCTTTGGATTCTGGGTGATGGCCGTCAGCATCGGAATCGCCATTTCAATTCATGCGGCACTGTTGTTTCCTCTGGCGGCCATTATCGGAGTCATCATTATCATTTCTCCTGGTGGTCTCGGAGTAAGGGAAGGCGTGATTTCGGCCGGACTGATATTCTTCGGTCTGGCTAAAACCGATTCAATCAGTTTAAGTGTTTATTCCAGGCTTTGGTTCTTGTTCGGCGAGATTATTTTCTTTTTATTGGCCATATTGACCCCCGGAATATCTAATAAAAACCGGCATGAAGAATGGCATAGGCTTTCTTCGGGAATCCATTCGACAAAAAAATGATTTCTTTTAACTATTTGCTAAAATAGTGATCATCATGAGCAACCAACCAAAAAAAGCAAAATTGAAAAAAATGATTCCAGTCATTTTGGCAGTAATTTT
>Ga0307379_10003510_pt1 | contig 22769 bp, 25 predicted proteins | sample UN2MG_FD_202237 | JGI IMG/M metagenome (GOLD analysis project Ga0307379, IMG submission 202237) | Soil microbial communities from Risofladan, Vaasa, Finland - UN-2 | ecosystem: Environmental > Terrestrial > Soil > Coastal area > Acid sulfate soil | place: Finland: Risofladan, Vaasa | collected... | reverse complement strand
AATGCTGATTTCTTTCGCTTTCTTCACTATACACCTCCTAAGTTCTTATGTTCTAAAGGTCGTCTCGTCCGCACTTTTCCTATAAACCTTTCACGACATTATCACCCCCTCGGCTATTTTCATTCACCACCAGGTCTGATTCTACATCTCGTCACGTCATTGATTACGTCCAAAAACAAAAACCGACCCATCGCGGGTCGGTTTCGCTGTTGGCTCAACACCGGTCAAGCGACCATCTTAGGACCGATATCTCAATGCCCCCCTACCTAATGAATTTCCATCCCGTTAGTGCAGAAAATTCACTCCTCTATAAGACTTACCCCAATGTTATTATACAACTTTTGTCAACCTATCTTATCCTACTTTTACCTCACTCGTTTACCCACTGGATATAAATGTCCAGGATGAACACTTTCCCGGGTAACTTCGTTTGAGAAACACCCGGACTTCTGAATAGCATGTCACAAACCGCCCAATTGTGTGATTCTATTAGCCCTTGTGCACTGGTTCAAATACAATTGTTACCGATTGGTTTTTCAATCTCCTCATATCTCCACGCCTGTGAGTATCACCAACAACAGGGTAATCGAAACAAGAATCACACTAAAGTAATAAAGCCAGGATTTCTTTGCTATAAATAAATAAGATAAGATACCTAGCGAGAATAGGGCACCAAGTGAATAAATTAGAACTGGCTGACGTTCAAAATAAATACCGATAAAAGCCAAAACAGTTGCTACTGGTACAGTTGTGTAAATAGCCTTGAACAGGGTGACAACTTTTGAACGAAAGACAAACCAAGAAATAATGGCTAGAATCACAAGAAGAGTAAATGGCCTGAGAAAGAAATATGGATTAGGCCCGTCTTGTTTTAAAGGTATCAATATATCATAAAGATTGAAAATTAAGGCATAAAAAAGAAAAAGCAAAGTCAGCAAAATAGGAGTTGACACCACTATCGATAGACCCGAGAGGATATTTCTTAAAACAGGATTTTTGCTCATCATACTCTTCCTGTCTACTCCGCCAAGCCAAGCAGTGAAGCGGTTCCTCCTATTAGGCTGTATAAGCTAATTGCCATAGCCACAAAGACGAGAATAGCCCGCTCCTTTCTCCTCATGATACTGATGATCCCTGTCACAAAGGCAGCTACTGCTATGCCTGCAACAACGGCTGTTAAGGCATAAGCAAGAGCCATATTGTAATCAGGTCCTGGACCAAGTATAACTTCGGACAATACGAAAAATAGAATGTTAAATACAACCAAGCCGACTGACCACCAACCTAATACACTCTTAGTGAGAATACTAATCCGCATTTTTATCATCTCCTTCTACATTTAAGTTTAAGGCATGAGGTTTTTAACTTTTGCCCACTGGTTCAAATCCAGTCGTTGCTACTTTCCATTTATTTCGATTTCACTATTTTGGGTATTCCTAACCATCTTGGAGTCCTATTCATATATTCATGGTAGGCTTCACCGTATTTCTCAAGGCAGAAGCGTTCCTCCGCAATTGTGGGAATAGCTGCCAAAATTATATATACAATTGAAAACAATAAGAAAACCCATGAGGCTGAAGCTATACCTGCACCTAAAAGTATCAAATAGCCAGCGAGAGTCATGGGATGTCTTGAATATCGATAGAGTCCCTTGTTCCAAGGCTCACCGAGCGGGATATCGACAATATTTACTATAGCTAACGTCCAGGTAACTATCCCTAATACACACAGAGTAAGGCCTACATAAAACCATGCAGTTCCTAATTGTAACGGCAGAAAAATAGAGTATATGAGGAGTGCAAAAAGTAAAACAAAGTTACTAAGAATATTAATTGTCTTCTCAGTCTTGTTAAGATTAGGCTCTCCCATTTTCTTAAATATGTCCCCGGTGCCCATCAATTTATCAATCAGTATCATTATAAGAGGGTGCAAAGCAACATATAGTGTGAGAATCCAGGCATTCCATACACCTATTTCGAAAGCTGGTAGCAGTGACATAATTCACCTCCTTTTCACAACGTTCTGGAGGTAAAGATATACGCTGTAAACTGAGTATAGTCCTCGGTGATTTTGTTATCAAGAATCCAAAGTTTGAGAACTTGGGAGACCGAGGATATTTTTTAATAAAAGATAGGGCACTATATAGTTGTGGATGTAACAAAATGAGTGTTTGTTGAATTGGCCCTCCATGACCGCTAACGTATTAAGTAATTGTGCCATTGCTGAAGACTATATTTTCCCCTCCAGCACATACAGTCTATGGCGAATAGGCTCCAAACCATAACCCGGTAAGAAAATGACGGGCGTTGATGCCGAGCACCCTCGTATCATAGCCGCCTTCCTGGACAACCAGCGTCGGCAAACGAAGCGAGCCAATCATTTGCCCGATGGCTTCAAAGTCCTCGGCTTCCAGGCTCCAGCTGCCGGTTGGGTCTTCCTTGGCTGTGTCCAACCCCAGCGCCACAATAAGGAACCTGGGTTTGAAGCGGCGTACCCGGCTTAATGCACCCCGGAGAACACGCCGGTAATACTCACCGTCAATATCTTCCGGCAGGGGAATATTGATATTATAATTCTTACCGGGGCCTCTCCCCTTCTCACTAACAAAGCCGCTGAAATATGGGTAGGTGAAACTGGGGTGACCGTGAATTGATATGGTCAGAACATCGGGGCGGTCGTAGAATATCTCCTGCTGGCCGTTGCCGTGATGATAGTCAACATCAAGGATAGCGATCTTACCATACGTGCTGAGAAACTGAGCTGCCACCGCTGCCGAATTGAAATAGCAGAAACCTCCGAAGGTGGCGAGTTCGGCATGGTGGCCTGGGGGACGTACCAGAGCATAGGCCAAGCGGTAGCCTTCCAGTAGCTTTTTAGCTGCCGTCAGAGCACAGTCCACCGCTCTTTTAGCTGCCAGGTAGGCATTACCAGTCAGTGGCGTAAAGGTGTCAATACAGTAATAACCAGCACGTATCGGCAGGTCCTTTGGGGGGCGTGTCCGGTTGCGTACCGGGAAAACGTAGGGATATATTGCCGTACCCGTGTCAAGTTTGGTACATACCTTCCAAAGATAATCGACAAATCCGTGGTCATGGACTGCCCTGATGTGTTTCTCCGAATAGTGACGTGGCGGCACTCTCTGAAACAGGGTAGTCTTGCCAAGCTCCTCCAGAATGACGTCTATTCTCACCGGAGATTCAACGTAACCGCGTTCTTCTACATGGTGAACCCAGTGACGGTCATTAACGACCAGCATGATGCGCTTGTCTGCCGGTGTAGTGTGCTTAATCGGGACGGGAGGCTTTTTCACATACCTCGGTTTTCTCAGACGTATCGGGTCATCCTGGAAAGAATCAACTACCATTTCCACATAGTCAGGAGAACATACACCTTTATATTTACGCTCCAGAATGGCCTGGATGATCGCTCGGGCGCTTTCACGCGGCAACTCAATATCCTGTCCCAAATCGTCGTAGACCAGGTACGGGGGGTTATCGTCTCCTTGCTTTAGGGGTGTTTCATATGCAGTATTGATGATGGGGCGCGCACCGTACCTTTCGTAGAAGCGCAGGCGCGCCGCGTTCTGCTTCCTGATTTCAGGGTTGCGGCTTAACGCAGGGTCGTCGGGGAGGCACTCAAAGAAAAGACCAAGAGTATTCAGGTCAAGCGCTTCCTCTCGTACCCTTTCGTATAGAGCCCCTCCAATGCCACCGCCCGTCTTTCGTTCAGCAGCGGAGATATAGTCCAGATAGCAGAATTTCAGAGCCGGCTCATGAAACAGGAGGGCAAAGCCATCGACGCGTCCTTTTATGCCCTCAGCGATGAAGAGTATCGAGCGGAAGCGGTATTTAAAGGGATTACGAAGCTGTTCCGGTAGTTTATTTATTTCTTTTTTAGATAAAGATGGAAACTGGGACCGCAGGATATCCTGTACCTGAGCTAGGGCATCCTGATTGGCCGGGGTTATATCATCATAAACACAGCGAATACGAAACATAAGAATTCCTCTCATCACTACGGCGCAAGTTCTAGCCGGTAATACTGACAATACCGATAGAATCAAGACCGTGGATAATCATACTTACGGCGATGGCCGCCAGCAGCAAACTGAAGACTCTTGAGACTGCCCGCAGGCCACCCTGCCCCATGAACTTCATGATATAGCCGCTTAACATGAACATACCCCAGGTAATCAGCATATTAAGCGCAAAGGATATCAGCACCATGTAAAGGGGGAATTGCGTCGCCAAGAGCAGCAGGGTGGTTATGGTCGCTGGGCCCACCGTTAGCGGCGTGCCGATGGGTACAGCAGCTACCATCTCCTCTTTTACAGCGGTGACCATGTGACCTGTTGACATGTGCTTTACCGACAACACCAGTAGGATAATCCCGCCGGCAATGGCAAATGCTCCGACGGAGATACCCATCACATTCAGGATAAACTGGCCAAAGAAGAGAAATACCAGGCCAACCGCCGTAGCTGTAATGATGGCGATATGAACCATCTTGCGACGTTCCTGCTTATTCATATCCTCACCCATCGAGATGACGAACGGCAGATTGCCGAAGGCGTCGATAACAATGAACAGGGGGACGAAGGTAAGCACGAAATATTGCAGATATTCAGCCATGACGCGGTCTTTCCTAAAAGCAATTCCTGTTGAATTCTATCTCAGACGCTTTTGTAGGATTATCTTGTCATCTCCGGGAAAATAGAAGTCGGGGATGCGGGCAATCACCTCGTATCCCTGCGTGAAATGAAAACGCCTTGTCTTTTCATAGGCCGGCGTAGAGGATGTTTCGATAAGAGCCAGTCTCCCCTCAGCTTTCCTGGTTTCCTCCTCTGCCGCCCGCATGAGGGCACTGCCGATGCCCTGCCCCCGGCTTGCCTGAGCAACTGCCTCCCAGTACAGGTCCCAGGTGCCTTCGGTCAGCGGGGTAGGCCCGTAGGAAATATAGCCCAGTATCCCAGAGCCATCCTCTGCAACCAGGGTATAATATCCCGAATTCACGGGGTCTTTCAGGCAGCCGTCAATGACTTCCTCGGCAACCGCCACCTCAGACGGCTTGAACTCGGGCGTATGTCGCAGTATTTTCATTATAGCCGGCTTGTCTTTTTCCTGTAAATGACGAATCTTGATAGCCATGTTCTTCCTTCTCCAGCGCAATTCGTACAATCTTCTCGATAAAGCATGTGTAATCCATTCCGGCGGCGGCTGCCTGGCGGGCAGCGCCGGCGTCAGGGGATATATCTGGGTTGGGGTTTACCTCGATAACGTTCAACCGCCCTTCCCTGTCCATACGCATATCCACCCGGGCGTAGCCCCGGCAGCCAAGCAGTCTAAAAGCTGCCAGCACCAGTTTATTAATGCTTTCCCTCTCTTTAGCCGTGATTTTAGCCGGGCAGACTACTTTCGTTCCCCGGAAATACGGACTATCCGGCTCCCACTTGGCGGCGAAGGTGAGGATTTCCGGCATCTCAGGAGGCAGCGAATAGATTATTTCAGAAACAGGTAAAACACTGCACTGAGAGTTACCAATTACCGTAGCATTGAACTCGCGTCCATTGATAAACTCTTCCACCAGAGAGTTGCCGTAGGCGCCGCTTACCAGTTTCACTTGCGATAGCAGCGAGGTTGAGTCATTGACAACACTCGCTTCGTTGATGCCATGGCTGGCATCCTCGCTGAGGGGTTTAACGATACATGGATAACCGAGCTGGAACATGTGCAGTGTCTCCGGGTTAAGTAACTGAAAATCAGGGGTGGAAATTCCGGCGGCTTGCAGCAGCACCTTAACCTTGGCCTTGTCCAGGCACAGCCCCAGTGCCGTAGCCGGACAGCCGGTAAAAGGTATCCCGATACCCTCCAGGTATTCTGGCACCAGGGCTTCTGTTTCCGGCTGGCCACAGAAGCCCTCGAAGAGGTTGAATACCAGGTCCACATCCTTTAAACCAAGTTTCTCCACAACGCGCTCAAACGGCGGTGTTAGCGGTACGCGGGTCACTTCACAGTCAAGTTCCAGCAGGGAACAGCGCACGGCGGCCACAGCATCAAGAACACCCTTTACCGCCTTTTCCTCGCCGGCGGTGTCATAGCGCGACGGAATCGGCTCATTATATACGATGGCTACACGCGCACGCATTGCGGGTACCTCTCCAGTGCCGCATCAAGCACGGCGCCGATTACTTCTTTATGCTTCCAGCCCATCATTTTGGCCATAATTATCAGGTCGCTGTAAGTGCCCAGCCCGGGCAGAGGATTTATTTCGATAAAATATGGTATCCCCTCGGGGCTGACTCTGAAGTCCACCCGGGCGAAATCCCGGCATCCCAGCGCTTTAAAAACCTTGAGGCTGGATTCTGCCAGCTTTTCCATAGCCTCCGGGTCGAGATGAGCGGGACACTCATAGTCAACCAGGTTAAGGTAATCACGTTTAACTTCCAGCGAGTAGATAAAATGCCCGTTTTTCTTTCTGGGTACGACGCGCATGATGCCGACTATCCTGGGCGGAGTATTCCCGATGATACCTACCGTGACCTCGTCGCCGTCTATGAATTCCTCGATCATCACCGGTTGCCGGTAGCACTCCAGTGTTCTTAATGCTTCTTTCTGCGCCTGTTTAGCGCTGTATGCCAGAGAAGTAAAACGAATACCTTTACTTGAACCTTCATATGCCGGCTTGACAATGGCCGGGTAGGGAAAATCTTCCCATGAGATACAGCGGAGTTCTTGCTCGGAAGCCATGGTCAGCCACTTCGGGGTTATGATGCCGTCCGCCGCCACCAGCTTTTTGGTGACGGGTTTATCCAGGCATACAGCAAGACATTGAGGACCAGAGCCGCTATAGGGTATGTCCAGCATTTCTAAGATGGAAGGTATCTGGGCCTCACGACTGCGGTGGCTGCCCCTGCCCTCGGCGATGTTGACGACGATGTCCACTTTTTCATGCCGGACATTATCGAGGAATTGTTCCCCACCACCCAGCCTGACCACTTCGTGGCCTCTTGACTCAAAGGCTGCGGTTATCAGTTCCACCGTGTCCGGTGAGTCGTATTCTTCCAGAGCATCATCGACGGTATGTTGGCCGGTGACACCCATTTTAAGGTCATAGGATAACCCGATTCGCATCAGCTTCTCCTTTTATTTCCAACGTTAACTCGGCATCCACCCGCAGACTTTTAACAATGCCGCTGACTGTCGCCACCGCTTCCTCCCGACACTCCTTTGAACTGGGATTACGGTAACGGAATACCTTCCCCTCGTAGTTTTTCAGCAGCAGTTCGTCCTCCGTCATCGAAAGCACATAGTTCGGTTGCAGTGGCACCTTGCCGCCGCCTTGGATCAAATCTATCACAAAGGTAGGTACTGCCAGCCCCGACGTATGCCCTCGCATCCCTTCGATTATTTTTATGCCGGTTTCTACCGGTGTACGCAGGTGCTCTGCCCCCTGCACCTCATCGCACTGGAACAGGTAGTAGGGACGTACCTTTATTCGGAGCAGGCCTTGGCAGAGCTTCAGCATAGTCTCGACATCATCATTTACGCCGCGCAGGAGAACGGACTGGTTGTTTACCGGGATGCCACTGCGCAGTAGCCGGTCACATGCCTCAGCTGCTTCCGGCGTTATCTCGCGGGGGTGATTGAAGTGGGTGTTGAGCCATATAGGACCATATTTTGATAACATGGCACATAACTCATTATCAATACGCTGCGGCAACACCACGGGTAATCTGGTGCCAATACGTATAATTTCAATATGCCCTATTTCTCTGACCCTTGATATAATACTTTCCAAATGGCTGGTGGAAAGCGTCAGGGGGTCGCCGCCAGATATAATGACGTCTCTAATAGCCTCATTCCGGCGCAAATAGTCCAGCATCGCTTCTATCTCTCCCTCGGTGCGTACCCAGCCCCCGTGTCTCCATTCTCGCTTACGGGTGCAGTGACGGCAGAGCATTGGGCAGATATTAGTAAGCACCATAAGGACTCTGTCTGGATAGCGGTGCACCAGTCCGGGAACTACGGAGTCCTCTTTCTCCGCCAGCGGGTCTTCCAGACCCATTGTGCTCATAGTCATCTCCAGGACGGAGGGCACCGCCTGCTTCCTTATCGGATCATCAGGGTCATCAGGATTGATTAGCGATAGATAATAGGGGGTGATTGACAGGGGATAGCGCATGGTTACCAGCCTGAGTTGCGCCTTTTCCTCGGATGATAACGGAATGAATTGATCAAGCTGGTTGATGTTGGTTATCCGGTTGCGGAAGTGCCACTTCCAGTCTTTCCAGAGACTATCGGGTACATCTATTAACAAACTGTAGCCGCTGGCGGCGGTTTTACCTGGAGGCTCTTCCTCCGTTTCCAGAATAATAACAGATTTGCCAGGAGGCTCCTCTTCTGCCTCATTTGTGTTATGACCTTCGACGGAACGCTTTTTGGTTTTGGATACAGATTGAGTCTTGGTGGCTACAGATGGCGTTTTCACTTTACCTTTCTCTTTGCTCCTCTTCTATCTATATTAAATTATACTTTATTATGGTAAAATAACTAGGTAAATAGTTGTGATAACAATGTTTTCCTGTTATAATGTTACGATATTATTATTCCTAAATTAATATTATACACCAAAGTCCGCAATTGTCAATAGGTTTTAGGCTGAAGATAGCCTAAAATCAAAAGAATATTTTAAGAAAATTCCAGCAAGGAGGTGCAGGTATGCCGGGATGGAAATTCCTTACCAATCATGCCCTGGTGTTATGTTTGATTGCCCAGCAGCCACGAATCACCGCCCGGGAGATTTCCTCGACAATAAACATTACGGAAAAGGGAACACGCAATATTATCAATGACCTAGAGGTTGATGGCTACATCACCAAGAAACGAGAAGGGCGCCGGATTAAATACAGGGTTTATACCGACTTACCGTTCCGCCACGTAATACATCAGGACAAGGCAATTGGCGACCTCTTGGAGCTTCTCGGTTGGAAGCCCAGAACAAGGAAAAGGTCAGCCGAAACACTGCTAAAGAATGCCTAGAGATAATATTTATTAGTCCTTCGCTATTACGGCGATAAATCATACCCCCGTGAATCTCTTCAAATTATTCAAACCCAGACCGACTATCTCTGACCGGGAGTTAACCGCAGGACTTCGATGGTTGACTTTGGAGGGAACGGTTTCTCTGGGCTTTAACAGTATTACCACAAGTGGTTTCCTGGCCGCATTTGCCCTGGCCCTCGGTGCCAACAACTTGCAAATCGGTATTCTGGCCGCCATTTCTTTCCTTATGCAACTCATCCAGTTGCCGGCTATCTGGCTGGTCGAGAAAGTAAGGCGGCGTAAGGCCATCGCCGTGATCCCCATTTTGATTTTCACTCCCGGCAGGACTGCCATATACCTGCTGCTGGGGCTAATGGCATTTCGGGGGCTTCTGGCTGCCGTATGCAACTCCGCCTGGAATGGCTGGATTCGTGACCTAGTGCCCCAGTCTATATTAGGGCAGATCTTCTCCAGGCGTCTGGCGTCGGCAACTGCGGCCGGCATTGTCTTCAGCCTGGGTGCCGCCTTATTCGTCGACTACTGGCGCGGGCATGTACCGGGTGAAAGCGAGATACTGGGCTACACCTATGTTCTCCTCTTTGGGACTTTGTTTCTTGGTCTGGCCAGTCCAACGTTTATGTCCCTGATGCCAGAACCGCTAATGCAACCCATAAAAGGACAGCAGCCCCCGCTATGGCAAAGTCCTCACAGTCCCCTGTGCCGAGTTCGAGAGTTTCTGCTGGCAGTTGCCAATAGTTACTGACACCGTGTATCTCCTTATCAGACCTATAGGAAACGTGTGCCTGTACCCACTGCCGCAGGGCCTCAAAATCATCATAAACCCATCTCCAGTATCCTGAGAGTATATCCTGCACTGCCGCTCTGACCTTTGGGTCATTGGGAGTTATGTATTGCTTCACTACTTCTGGCAGTCTCCACGGACTCCTGGGCAATATGGATACAGGAAGAGTGCCGACAACTTTCTTGACCTGCAGGTTTTGGTTTAGGATGACCTTGCTGAATAGAAAACTTGAGGTAATCAGCTAAGTTTTGCCGATAGAAGCGGATTGTCTTGGCTGTTTTATTCTCGATTTTCTGGTCTACCAGATACTCATTTATAGCATCAGCCAGCGATTTATCGGGAATCATCTGGCCTAAAAGCGACATTTTAGCTATAAGCTCCGAAAAAATAAGCTGGCCTAGAATTGTTGTTTTGCTTAGATTTTCTGTGACTTAGCTTCATTTTGAGCCGCCAGGGGCTCGAACCCTGAACCTGCTGATTAAGAGTCAGCTGCTCTACCTGTTGAGCTAGCGGCCCAAGCAAAAGCCATGTTAGCATCCACGAATAATACAAGTCAAGCTAGTCCATAATTTATTGATTCATTCGGGACATGATATAATGAAGCTAAGCTCAGCCTGCGTGGTGAGGACAGTGGCGAAGCCTTTCGAAATCATTGACCATACCTCAGATATTGGCGTTGTTGCCTACGGAATTGATATTAAACAACTCTTCGCTAATGCTGCCCTTGGACTTTTTAGCTTGATAGCAGAGTTAGATGATATCAAGGAAGACGTCCGGCGTGATTTGAAGCTAATGGCTGAGGATGCGGAGGTTTTACTGGTAGAGTGGCTAAACGAACTTATTTACATTTTTGATGTCGAACATATCATCTTTAAAAAATTTGAAATCGATGAGCTTACCAGCAACCAAATCAGAGCCAGGTGCTTTGGGGAAAAGATAAAACCTGGGCAATATAAGCTAAAGAGAGAGATTAAGGCAGCCACTTACCACATGCTAAGGATAAATAAAGATAGTAGCGGCTATCAGGTGCAAGTCATCTTTGATATCTAGAGGGTGAAAGCATGTCAAAATGGGAAGGACAGCTTAATAAAATAGATGACTACCGCTGGGAAATCCCGCGAAGCTATAAGCAGGGAATGAGAGTCCCCGGCTTGGTCTATGCTGATGCGGCGATGTTGGAGATTATCAAGGAAGAGCAATCGCTGGAGCAAATAGCCAATGTAGCTTTCCTGCCCGGCATAGTTGGGCGCTCAATGGCAATGCCTGATATCCATTGGGGCTACGGTTTCCCTATAGGTGGGGTTGCCGCTACTCGAGTAAGCGATGGCGTAATTTCGCCCGGGGGCGTCGGTTACGATATCAACTGCGGTGTAAGACTGCTGCGTACCAATCTCAATGAAAATGAGGTAAGGCCCAAAATCAAGGAGCTTATTAACCACCTATTCACCAATGTCCCTTCAGGTCTAGGCTCTGAGGGAAAAATAAGAGTAGGCGAAAAGGAAATAAACGAGGTGCTGACTGAGGGAGCTCGCTGGGCAGTAAAACGTGGCTTTGGTTTGCCTGAAGACCTAGAAGTTACTGAAGAGGCAGGCTGCATGAAGGGAGGCAACCCAGAGAAGGTAAGCGCCAGAGCCAAGAAGAGGGGCACTCCCCAATCAGGAACCCTGGGCTCTGGGAACCACTTTGTAGAAGTGCAGATAGTAAAGGAGATTTATGACCGAGCTTTGGCTAAAGCTATGGGTATTGATGGAATTGGTCAGGTACTACTCCTAATCCATACCGGCTCTAGAGGTCTTGGACATCAAGTCTGCGGTGATTATCTGAAGATAATGGAGGAGGCGGTGCGGAGATATGATATCAACCTCCCCGACCGACAATTAGCTTGTGCTCCGATAGAGTCAAAGGAGGGGAAGGATTATTTAGCAGCTATGGCTTGTGCTGCTAATTATGCTTGGGCTAATCGCCAGTGCATTGCTCACTGGGCGCGGGAATCGTTTATCAAGGTCCTTGGCAAGAGCCTTGAGGAGCTAGGCATGGAGCAAGTTTATGATGTATCTCATAATATCGCCAAGATAGAAGAACATAGCGTGGATGGCAAGAAGGTTACACTTTGTATTCATCGCAAGGGGGCTACCAGGGCTTTTCCTGCCGGGCATAAGGATGTACCACAACGCTATAGAGAAATTGGACAGCCAGTGCTCATCCCTGGTGATATGGGGCGCTGCTCCTATATTGCCATAGGCACAGAGAGAGCAATGGCGGAGACTTTTGGCTCTACATGCCATGGGGCTGGCCGAGTACAAAGTCGAGGGGCAGCCAGACGTAGCTTAAGAGGTGTAGATATTGCCAGAGAGCTAGCAGCCAAGGGTATCACTGTAAGAGCTGGCAGCATGGCTTCGCTATGTGAAGAAGCATCACAAGCCTATAAAGACGTTAGTCAGGTAGTTGAAATAACCCATCGGGCTGGAATCTCTCTCAAGATAGCCATGGCAACCCCTCTAGGGGTCATCAAAGGCTAGCAATATAAACATGCCGAAAACTCCACTCAACCTTCCTCCCCCAAGTCTCAAAGGAAAGGCATCGATAGAAGCGGCTATCTCGAGCCGAAGGTCGGTCAGAAAATTTAGAACTCAGCCATTGTCTCTGCTACAGCTATCTCAAATATTGTGGTCAGCCCAGGGCATCACCAGTACCGGTGGGCATAGAGCAACTCCCAGTGCCGGGGCTACCTACCCCCTAGAGATTTTTGTCGTCGTTGGCGAGCGGACAGTAGAAAACCTGAAAGCCGGCATATATCACTATCAAGTAGACAGCCATTCCCTGAGTCTGCACCTGAATGGTGACTTAAGACAGGAACTAGCTGAAGCTGCCTTAGGCCAGGGGTTTATTGCCGCTTGTCCAGTCAATATAGTTGTTTGTGCTCTTTTTCCTAGAACCGCCTATAGATATGGCAAACGAGGTGAGAGGTATGTCCATATCGAAGTCGGGCATGTTGGTCAGAATGTCTCCTTACAAGCTATAGCCCTGGGCTTGGCTACAGTAATGGTTGGTGCTTTCGAGGATGACGAAGTAAGGAGGATTTTGAAAGTCGAGGAGCAAATTAAGCCTTTATACATAATTCCAGTAGGCAAGCCGGTGTAAGCATCGAGCCAGTTGCCTTTTCCTATAGAGCATAGTAGAATTGAACGGTTATCAAGGAGGTCTAATAATGTCACAAACTAGAGAAGCAGTCATAGTAGACTACCTGCGGTCTCCTTTTTCAAGGTCGAGGCCAAGAGACCCAGAGAGAGACGTGTTCAATAACCTCAGAATGGATGAGGTGCTAGCGACACTGATAAAGGAGAGCATTAAGAGAACGAAGATTAAGCCAGAAGAAATCAACGATGTCCTGACTGGTTGTGCACTTGGATACGGTGAAAATCACACGTTAGGAGGAAGAACTATAGGGCTTCTGGCAAAGTTGCCATACAATGTCCCCTGCCAAGGCACTGACCGGCAATGTGGGTCCTCAATGTCAACTATACACCAAGGTGCCATGGAGATAATCCTTGGATATTCAGACATCGTCATTGCAGGCGGAATGGAGCACATGACACATAATCCAATGGGAGGTACTTCTGAAGGTGCCAGAAAATCACCCCCTGCTCTAATTGAATCCGGCGAAATGGTGACTATGGGGCAGACAGCAGAAAAATTGTTGTCGCAAACGACTTTTACCAGAGAGGATATGGATAAATGGGCACTCAAAAGCCATCAAAAGGCAGCGAAAGCACTTAAAGAGGGATTCTTCAAGGGAGAAATAGTACCCATCGAAGTGACATTAGCGGACGGCACAAAGAAAGTTATTGACCATGATGTAAGTATTAGACCAGATACAACGCTAGAAGGCCTTGCCTCGCTTAAGCCAGCGTTTACACCTGATGGTCAGATAACCGCGGGGAACTCTTCGCCTCTAAATGCTGCTGCCACTGCCATGATGCTCATGTCAAAGGAAAAGGCGAAGGAGTATGGGCTTAAGCCTTTGGCTACGATTGTATCCATGGGTTGGGCAGGCGTAGATCCAACCGTGATGGGATTAGGACCGATTCCCGCCAGCAAGATGGCCTTGAAACATGCTGGTTTGGAGGCAAAGGACATTGATTTTTGGGAGATAAACGAGGCATTCTGCATTGTAGCCCTCAACGCAATAAAAGAGTTGAGCATTGACCCGGAGAGAGTCAACGTAAAAGGTGGGGCTACTGCGATTGGTCATCCACTTGGTGCCACTGGAACCAGACTCGTTGGCACACTGGCCAGGATACTGAATATGGAAGATGGAACTTACGGCCTGGCAAATGCATGTATTGGAGGTGGACAGGGGGTAGCTACAATTCTTAAGAGAGAGAATTAGTGAAAGGGAGTCAGGTGGCCGTCATCTGGACGCTTGATAAACTCCCTACGTTGTTTAGCTTTGGTGAGAAGAGAACTTCGAACCTACGCCATTTAGCGCATTGTTTGTAGACAATCACTATATTTGAATTTCCGTCTATCAAACTCTAGGCCATCGCACATAACTCAAGGAGACAAGCTGGTACAAGTATCAGCTGAGTTGCCTTTTTCTACAGAGAATAGTAGAATTAATCAATTTAATTAAAGGAGGTCTAAGAATGCCACAAACTAGAGATGCAGTCATAGTGGACTATCTACGGTCATCATTTTCAAGGGCAAGACCAAGAGACCCGGAGAGGGATGTATTCAACAACTTGAGGATGGACGACGTTGCTGCAGATTTGGTAAAGGAACTTATTAAAAGAACAAAAGTTAAGCCAGAGGAAATCAACGAGTTACTGGCCGGCTGTGCCCAGCCGTGGCTTGAGCAGTTCCAGTACGGGGGGAAAAACATCGCATTCCTGGCAGAGTTGCCAGTTAGCGTTGCTGCTCAACATATAGACCGGCAGTGCGGGTCTTCAATGTCAACCATACACACAGGCGCTATGGAAATAATGCTCGGATTCTCAGATATTGTTCTCTCGGTTGGAGTTGAGCATATGACACATGTCCCAATGCCTGGCCCCGGTATTGACCCGAGTCGGTCGCCAGCAACACCAAACGAAAAATTGTTTACAGACCCTCGCTACAAGAAATATGACATGATGACAACTATGAACATGGGGCTAACAGCAGAGAAATTGTTCAAGCAAACGACTTTTACCAGAGAGGACATGGATAAATGGGCACTCAAAAGCCATCAAAAGGCAGCGAAGGCTCTTGAAGAGGGATTCTTCAAGGGAGAAATAGTACCCATCGAAGTGACATTGGCGGACGGCACAAAGAAAGTTATTGACCATGATGTAAGTATTAGACCAGATACAACGCTAGAAGGTCTTGCCTCGCTTAAGCCAGCGTTTACACCTGATGGTCAGATAACTGCCGGAAACTCTTCACCGCTGAACGCTGCTGCCACCGCCATGATGCTCATGTCAAAGGAAAAGGCGAAAGAATATGGGCTTAAGCCTTTGGCTACGATTGTATCCATGGGATGGTCCGGCGTAGACCCGACTATGATGGGGCTGGGACCAGTTCCTGCCAGCAGACATGCCTTGAAAAACGCTGGACTGGAGGTAAAAGATATTGATTTCTGGGAGATAAATGAGGCTTTTTGTATTGTAGCCCTCAACGCGATAAAGGAGCTAGGTATTGACCCGGAGAGAGTCAACGTAAAAGGTGGGGCTACTGCAATCGGTCATCCACTTGGTGCAACTGGGAACAGACTTGTTGGCACACTAGCCAGGATACTGAATATGGAAGGTGGAACTTACGGCCTGGCAACTCCGTGTGTTGGAGGTGGACAAGGTGTAGCCACCATCCTTAAGAAAGAAAATTACTAGGTGGAAGAAGCTTTAAATCTCGATTTAATGAATTACCCCTCAGAACTCTGAGGGGTAATTCATTTTATTCAACCAGCGAATAGCCCGGATCGTTTGCCACAACCAACCCGCTAGCCCATCTTTTTAAACAGGTTTCTCTCAATATCTTTCAGCTTGTCTATTCTTTTTATCTCGCAAGGGAGCTAAAGAGAGGCATCCCGTTTAATGAGCCAGTATTCCATACTGTCTGCCAGAGCTAACCAGCTAGCCTCGATGATGTCGGTTGAGCTACCTACAGTCCGCCATTGCTTTCGCCCATCGCTGGATTCGATTAGCACTCGCACCTGAGATTCAGTGCCACTACTTTCTTCAAGAATTCGAACTTTGTAGTCAACAAGCTCGACTATGTTCAAATCAGGATAAAACTCAAGCAAGGCCTTCCGCAAAGCCTGGTCGAGAGCATTCACTGGGCCATTGCCCTCCGCAGCAGTGTGAATTACCTTGCCACCAACTTTAACTTTTACAGTAGCCTCCGATAGTAGCTTGGTCTTGCTCTGGTTAGTTGGCAGACGACGATGCCTTTCCACTATTACCATAAAGTCAACCAGTTCAAAAGGAGGCTTATATTCAGGCTGTGCCCGGTGCAGCAATAGTTCAAAAGAGGCATCAGCACCCTCATATTGAAAGCCACGGTTTTCCAGCAACTTTATTTGCTCCAATATCTGGCGTGCCTGTTTACCTTTTGGAGGCAAGGTTACTCCCAGTTCCTTAGCTTTATAGAGGATGTTGCTCTTGCCTGACAGCTCAGATACTACTACTTGAGGACTGTTGCCTACCAGCTCCGGATTGATGTGCTGATAGCTATCTCCCCATTTCGCCAGAGCGGATACATGCAGGCCAGCTTTATGTGTGAAAGCGCTGGCACCTACGTAAGGAAGGTAACTGGCCGGGGCGAGATTGGCCAGCTCGGCTACGTAACGGGAAACCTCGGTGAGCTTAGTTAGTTGCTCATCATTAATGCAATCAATGCCTAGCTTGAGCTTTAACGTCGAGATGATGGAGCAGAGATTGGCATTGCCACAGCGTTCACCGTAGCCATTGATGGTCCCTTGCACCTGAACTGCCCCAGCTTGAACTGCGGCCAGAGAATTGGCCACTGCCATCTCAGCATCATTATGAGTATGAATGCCCAGAGGAACAGCTACTGCTTTCCCAACAGCCTCGATGGCGGCAACGATTTCAGAGGGCAGAGCACCGCCGTTAGTGTCGCAGAGTACCACACAGTCAGCCCCAGCCTTAGCTGCAGCATTAATAGTCTGGATTGCATATTCGGGACTTGCTTTATAGCCATCAAAGAAATGCTCGGCATCAAAAAAGACCGTGCGCCCTTTGGACTTGAGATAGCCTATGGACTCACTGATAATACGCAGGTTATTTTCCAAACTGGTTTCCAAAATCTGGGTCACATGCAAGTCCCAGCTTTTGCCAACGATAGTGACTACGCCAGTCTTAGCTTCTATTAAGGCCTGGAGATTAGCATCTTTACTTACTTTAGAATCGGGGTGCTTGGTGCTGCCAAAAGCAACTAAAGCCGAGTGCTTCAAATTCAAGTCCTGAGCCTTGATAAAGAACTCAGTATCTTTGGGATTAGCACCAGGCCAACCGCCTTCAATAAAATGGATGCCCAGCTCATCCAGCTCCTTGGCAATCTTGAGCTTGTCGGCAACGGAGAAGGAAATACCCTCCTGCTGGGCACCGTCTCTCAAGGTTGTATCGTAAAGTTGAACTTGCGACATTAGCCTTCCCCATGCTTAGCTGATTATTTTTTCGGCAATCAACCTCCCCATCTCACTCGTCCCCACCTGGGTTTTGCCTGCCTCCATTATATCATAGGTACGATAACCGTCTTCTAAAACAGCAATCGCTGCTTGCTCAACAGCCTCTGCCTCAGCTGCTAAGTTAAAGGAATAGCGAAGCATCATAGCTATGCTTAGTATAGTAGCAATCGGGTTGGCTATATTTTGCCCAGCTCGTCTTGGGGCGCTACCATGAATCGGTTCATACATACCGAAGGCCTTAGATGCACCACCCTTAGGAATTCCAGCCAAGCTAGCTGAGGGAAGCATTCCCATAGAGCCGGCCAGCATCGAGGCTTCATCGGTGATAATATCGCCAAACATGTTCTCTGTAACTACAACATCGAAATATGCCGGGCGCTGGATAAGACGCATGGAGCAGGCATCTACCAGCATGTGCTCCAGCTCAACAGCAGGGTAATCAGCAGAGACTTCTGTGGCAATCTGCCGCCATAGCCGGGATGACTCAAGGACATTGGCTTTGTCCACTGAAACCAGCTTCTTCCGGCGAGTAAGAGCTATTTCGAAACCGACCCTTACTATACGCTCGATCTCCGGCTCAGAATAGTCCATGGTATCAACCGCTCGCCTGCCTTCAGGGGTCTGCCACTGCTTCTTAGGCTGGCCGAAGTAAAGCCCTCCTGTAAGCTCGCGGACTACTACCATATCTACATCCTTTATCACCTCAGGCTTGAGGTTTGTTGAGTCGACAAGCATGGGTAAGACCTTTACCGGGCGCAAGTTGGCGAAAAGACCCAGGCCTTTGCGTAAAGCTAAAAGCCCATCCTCGGGGCGGACTTTAGCCTTGGGGTCATCCCACTTCGGTCCACCAACTGCCCCGAGCAACACAGCATCACAGCTCCGGCACATCTCTAGCGTCTTATCAGTCAGGGCAACACCAGAGGCATCTATCGCCGCTCCACCTATCAGACCATGATGAAACTGAAAGCTGTGTCCAAATCTCCTGCCTACAGCTTCCAGTGCTTTTATGGCTTCTGTAGCCACCTCAGGACCAATGCCATCACCAAGCAATACTGCAACATTAAATTGCACTTTACACTCCTCCAACTAATTTTGTTCTGGTATACTCAACCAGCCCTCCGACACTTATTATACCCATCATGAAGTCTGGATATGGTTCAGCAATAAAAGCCTTGTCACGAGTAATATTCTTTATTTCTCCAACAGCTAAATCAACTTCAAGGATATCACCAGCTTCAGTTTTATCTACAGCCTCACTGCATTCCAGGAGTGGCAGCCCAATATTAATGGCGTTCCGAAAGAAAATGCGGGCAAAGCTCTTGGCAATGACACAGGATACCCCAGCAGCTTTAATAGCTAGAGGAGCATGCTCCCGGGATGAGCCGCAGCCAAAATTGGTATCAGCCACGATAATGTCTCCAGGCTCGACTCTGTTCAGGAATTCGGAGTCAATATCTTCCATGCAGTGCTTGGCCAGCTCCTCAGGCTCGGAGATATTAAGATAACGAGCCGGAATGATAGCATCCGTGTCCACATTAGCACCATATTTATGAACTTTACCTCTCAATCTCAAATCATCACCTCTCTTTGCAACCAAATAGACCGAGCTCCACGTAATTCACTATGAAGTTGTGGCTTACCCATTACAACCATAGGTAGAATCTGCACCTATGCTCCACCCATCCAGCCAAACCATGTTCTTTAATCTTTCCCAAATTCTTCCGAGGAGTATCACCGTGTAATGGTTTAAGAAACTCAAACTTCCCACATGCCTCAAATTCATCGCATTCCCAACAACCTTCAAGGCCTTTCAACCGAACACATGCTTTGATCTCACAAGGTTGTAAGCAGCCATCACCACCAGCTCTACAAGGAGCATCGCACTTTAATTTAACTATTGCATCCAGGACATCATGAAATTCGTCATACTGTCCAAGCTCTTTCACAGAAGCAGTCTCGGCTTCTGCATATTTATCAAACACTACTCTCTGCAGTTCACTATTCAAGTCGCGTGCCAAATCGGCAAATTTGCTCTTATAGCGGATGCAATCACCGCAATACAAGCCACAATATGCAGTCAGTTCAATTTCCTTGTTGCTCATTTCTATTCCACACCCTCTTAATTTAGCTGTCTGCACCTTTCGCCTTTAATCTCTCCCGGGCTAGCGATCCATACCATTTCTATAGTGAGCACAAACATCCTTATATACTCGCCTTGTCTTCCTTAACTATAAAGTCAAACAAGGTAGGAACATTTTGAACATAAGTAAACCGCCTAATTCTTCTCTCGGCTAATCTCACGTATTCCTCACTGATATCATAGCCGACATAGTGCCGTTTGGTCTTTATTGAAGCTAATGCTGTTTGCCCACTTCCGATAAAGGGATCCAAGACGACTTCCCCTTCATAAGTATAGAGCTGAATAAGCCTGTACGGTAGCTCTATAGGGAAAGGCGCTGGATGCCCGATACTCCTTGCCTGCTCCGCCGGAAAAGTCCAGACACTTTTAGTAAATTCGAGGAATTCTTCCCTGGATATAGTATTATCCTTTTCCGGGAACTTTCGCCGTGTAAATGTTCCCTTAGAAAAAACTAGAATATACTCATGAATATCTCTCAATGTTGGATTAGACGCCGAAAGCCAGCTTCCCCAGGCTGTAGACGGACTAGAACCTGAAGCTTTATTCCAGATAATCTCGCCTCTCATCAGTAAGCCCAGTTCAAGCATATCTTCGATGATGAAGGAGTGAAGTGGAATATATGGTTTCCTACCCAGGTTGGCAATATTTATGCAAGCTCTACCCCCTGGCACAAGCACCCTATAAACTTCCTGCCATACTCGCTTTAAAAACTGACGATATTGCTCGAGAGTCAAGTTTTCGTCGTATTCCTTGCCTACATTGTATGGTGGCGAGGTGACCATCAAATGGACACTGTTCGCCGGCAATTCTTCCATGCTCTCGCTCGACTTACAAAAGATTTTGTCGATAAACTCGTTAGGTACAGGGGTCTCCTCATACTTAGCCTTTGTTTCCTGCGGTAGTCCTTCATATAGCTTGCTGGAATAGAAAGATGTAGAATCATGATTTATTCGCCCAGGTGAACCAAAGGCGCTTGTTTTAGTTCCTCGTCTTGCCATCTTATCGTTTACTCCTCTCTCCAAAGGTCAACCCATCTTTTGTAAAGGTTGAAATCTATTTTTCTCCTCTCCCAACTTATTTCGATGAGTTGGGACTCACTGTCTTCAACCAAACTGGCCAATGCTTCCTTGGTAAACTCAACGCCTCTAGGATTTGTCCCTGGTTTAGGAAGCTTAATATAATTTCGTCTGCCTATTTTATCAAAGAGCCTCCTCTGGGCTTCTAAGGGGACGTAATAAAACCCTCCAAGGCCCTCCCAGTTAATCCGAACAAGCAAAATATCGCAATAGGGATAATAGCTCTCACGAAATTCTTTTGCCTTTTGGATGTCAACAGTCCACACAACCTTGACGCCACTGAAACCCTTGCTTGTAATCGTCTTAATAGATACAGGTTCTCCAAATAACTTTACATCCACTTCTGGTTCAGTAATTGGAATCTCGGTCTGTACGCTTGTCTCTCCAAACTTATAAATGAGCAACCCAATTACCACCCCTTCGCGAGCGGAACCTACTTGCATTCCGATTTGACCTGCTCTTGAGCTTTCCAATTCTGCAAGTTGAAACAAATAAGGCAAACGCCTTTTGACCTTCCCCACAAGTTTTTCATCTTCAAATATTTCTATCAAACGGCTGGACATTCTTATTCCCTCCGTTTCTTCACAGCCCAAATGGCGTAACAGTTTCAGTGTTTGTGAAATGCAAGGCATAGCCAAGTACTTGGGGAAGCGTAGTCTCCCACAAACACCATGTTATATGCCGTTCGAGCATTTCTTACAGCCTCTCAAGTGCCCGAGTAGAAAGTCGTCTTGTCTATCTGACGATACAGGTAACTGACCAAACTCAGAATATCCAATGCATCTTCTCTGGTAATCGGCCAATCAAGTTCGGGTTCGTGGCTCTCAGGATTGCGAATTGCTCTCATAAGTCCCATGCAAAGATGCATTAGCCCTTCTTGCTCATTCCGTTCTGTCTCTGTTTGTTGAGAATTTAGTTTTAGGGGGCCTTTGAGCGATAAGGCTGTACCCATCAGTTCGGAACCATGCTTATTTAGTTTGGATTTTTCACCCACGTATTTATCAAAAGCCTTACAACACTCAAAGGCTGCATGAAAATGGTGACCTTCAAGAAATAATAATCTAGCGTGTTTCCTCACCTCCGGATGTAACCCTCTGGAATCAAACAGCTTGGCCTCTTCTGACTCCCGTGAACGCAAAGAGGCATCGGCCTTATCAGTCACAATTATTTTGCCAGTTTTCACATTTACCGTGAGGCCATAAAAACTCAAGATTTCGTTTATCACATTCACAATTTGCTTATGGGCTTCAGCGTTGCCAAAGTACTCCTGAGGATTACAGAGTTGTTCAATAACCTTGGCAACCTGATATGGTCCATATGCCTTACTCTGAATTTCTTCCAATGCACTATATACAAACCGCCACTTTGTTGTGCCGTCGTGCCGAACTTGTGGGGAACCCACCTTACGAAAGAACTCGGTAATTTCCGAGCCCGTGTAACGGTCTCCTATAATCTTTGCTATATGCTCCAAAGCCGATAAACTGAAAGGCTCGATCTTTGGCTGGTTCATGCTATCCTCATCTACTTTCCGAAATACCACCTGCCACTATATAAACAAACTCAGAGCACATCCAATCCAACTTAGTCGCTCTCACACCTTCAGTCCTACAATCTCTTCCGGGCTAGCTATTTTCCCCAAAACGGCGCTGGCAGCGGCTACTGCCGGGTTGGCTAGATAGACTTCAGACTGAGGGCTGCCCATTCTGCCGACGAAATTCCGGTTGGTTGTCGAAAGGCAGCGCTCACCAGCAGCGAGTACCCCCATATATCCACCAAGGCATGGGCCGCAAGTAGGCGTGCTGACCGCGGCACCGGCTTTGATGAAAGTCTCTATCAAGCCTTCTTTCAATGCTTCAAGATAGACCTGCTGGGTGCCGGGGATAACGATGCATCTCAATTCAGAACTGACTTGTCTGCCTTTAAGTACCTTGGCAACTAATCTCAAGTCGTCGAGACGCCCGTTGGTACAACTGCCGATTACCACCTGGTCAATCTTTATGTCAACTAACTGCCCTACCGGCTTCAC
>Ga0307379_10003507_pt1 | contig 22773 bp, 7 predicted proteins | sample UN2MG_FD_202237 | JGI IMG/M metagenome (GOLD analysis project Ga0307379, IMG submission 202237) | Soil microbial communities from Risofladan, Vaasa, Finland - UN-2 | ecosystem: Environmental > Terrestrial > Soil > Coastal area > Acid sulfate soil | place: Finland: Risofladan, Vaasa | collected... | reverse complement strand
CGCTGATAATTTATTGGATAACACAGCGGCCATAAGTTTCATCCACGATGCCTCTACAGAATGGAACTTGTTTTCCCAGCACAAGACTACGGCTACCCAATCTCGTTTTGTTCTAAGGAACGATAAACCTGCCCCAGACGAGTTTGCAATGACTATAGACTGGGACAGCGCCGCTGGAGCGACTGTGGGTGTACAGAATTACACCACAAAATTCCATAATTCTGTTATCCAAGCTAACGCAGGGTTCTTTGGTGGCAATTCAACAGCAGGAACTGGCCTGTATGTAGATCAGGTTGTGTTTGGTCCTGCATATACAAACACTGTAATTCTTACCGCTGGAACGGCCCGTAATGTGCCTACTACGCAAATGTTTTTGGAAGCCACAAACCTTGTTATGACCGCCACAAGTGACTTCACAGTTAATGCTGTATCTGCGGGTGGGCTTGTGACGCTGACTGCGGATAATGCGGTACAGCTTATCTCTAACTCGGGAAGCGCCACAGTTCGTGGTGATGTAAATATAATTTTAGACGGTGGGACAGGAGCGGCTAATAGGCTTAGAACTACAGGGGTTTTAGAAGTTAGCTCAACCAGTACCCTGAACCTGTCTGGCTCTTCTATCCTTGCAACCGGAATCTCAACTGCTACAGGTGTATCGAAAAGATTGCATTACATTGTTGGTGATGCCGCTTCTGGAAATCTCAATGGAAAGCGTGTTTTATGTATAACCCCATAAACTCAGTAGCATGAGGGAGTTATAGAAGTTATGTTATCCCAGGTTTATACTGGAAAAGCCAAAGTCACGGATAACCTGTGGCACGGCAAATGAGGAAGGTCACATGAGAAAAGTATATTTGAGAGTTGTCGATAGGAACAACACTGAGGCGTCCAAAGCGCACATTGGTACCCTTATAAAGGGGTATTCCGAACTGGACACTAAAGGCAGTCTTTCAGAGAACACACTGGCCGAAGTCCAGGCTTGTGGTGATTTACTGGATTACCAAAGAACCCTGCTTGATATGGTAAAGCGGGCCAGTAATCCCCAGGCTGGAATTGGGTATGACGAGAATGAGAAAATTCGCGGTCTGGTGAAGAAGCTGAAGGACGCAGGCGTGGGCGGATCGCTTCTCCTGGAGGAGGCGGAATTCCAATTCCTGTGCGAAAAGGTAAAGGCCCCGTATCGAACTGCCTACAACGAGGTATTTGACTCGTTTATGCAATCTGTACTGGATTCGAAAAGCGTCACTGTGTCGGCGGTAGCCGGCGAAGAAAAGGCAGGTTAAGGAGTCTCTATGGCAGGCGCACTGGGTTCAAGCAACGTAAGCTACACGGATGAACAATTAAAGGCGTATTGGGAGCAAAATCCTGATAAGGCGCCAGTTGCTCCCACGGCGCCTGCCACAACCACTCCCCCACCAGGAGAAATTGGCTCAACGGCGGAGCAGGATGCAGCGGCGGGTCAGACGGCCACGGCTCCACCGACCACGGCTCCACCGACCACGGCTCCGCCGGCTGCGGCTCCGCCAAACTACACACCCGAGCAAATCAATCAATATTGGGAGAAAAATCCTGATAAGGCGCCGCTACCCGATCCGAATTTAAATCCTGAACTAAAATCCCCAACGGCTGAAAAAGTCACGTCTTCCCAGGTAACAATGGACAAGGGTGACACGGTTGAGGGCCGGGTAGAGGGGATTATTAAGTCGGATAGCCCGCTGATGCAACTGGCCAAGACCCAGGCCAAGCAGCAAGCCAACCAGAAAGGGCTACTGAACAGCTCAATGGCGGTAGGTGCGGCCCAGAATGCCGTGTATAACGCTGCGACCCCGATTGCCCAGCAAGACGCCCGCACCTCTGCGGATATCAAGCTCGCCAACCAGAAATCGGCCAATGAAACCGGTATGTTCAATGCCGGCGAACAGAATTCCATGTACAAGCTGTCCCAGCAGGGCCAGATCGACCTGAAGAAGATTGCCGCCAACATCGAGGGCGATTCCAGGCTGTTGAATGAGAAGGGTGAGATCGACATAAGAATGTCTGAGCTCGGCCACACGCAAAACCTGGAGCTGGAAACCCGGAAAGGGGAGATACAGGAAGGATTGATTGGCGCTGATGCCGATGCAAAATCGAGACTCCAGGCCGAAGCTGCCAATATAGCTATAAAGCAATCGGCCATTGACCACATATTTGCCCGCGATCTGACGAACCTTAAAGGCAAGATCGATCTGATGATGCAAACTGCCAGTGCGGAAGACGCAAAAGAGCTGGCTAAACTGAATGGCGAAATCGATATAAAACTGAAAAATATCGATGCGGCCAATGCTATCCGGCTTGAGACTATCCGCTCTGCTTCTGACGAAAGGCAGGCCCAGATCAGTGGTGAATACCAAGTTCTGATCAACAACAACGGCAATGCTGCGACGGCCTCCAGAGAGTTTAACGCTGCGGCTGCTGCGATATGGGCTGACCCGGATATGACGCTGGAGGCCAAGAACTCACAGATTACAAAACTGGAAACCAACTACGTTGATACGCTGGAAATGATCAGCATGAGCGGGGATGAAGACTACACGGCAGCATTGGGATGATCAGGAAGGCAAAGCCGTCTGATGTAAATGCCATTGTCAAATTGACGCTGGAGCACATAGAAAAGAACGATCCTTATCCCTTTTGCAGGGCAGATAAGGACAGGATAAAAGGCTCGATCAAGGTAGCTGTATCCGGGCCTGGGAATTTTGCATGGGTGAATGAGGTAGACGGGGTGGTGGAAGGGGCTTTGTGTGCTGCAACACACGATTTCGCCTTCTACCAAAGGAAACAGGTATCGGTACTGGTTTTCTACAACCGCAAGCCTGGGGGTGCAATTTTGATGAAGAAGTTTGTGAAATGGTTCATTGGGAGGCCGGCAATCCGGGCCTGTACCATTATCATGGAAACTGCTAACCCGAGACTGGACAAGCATTTAATGAAGTTGGGCTTCAAGCCCATGACAATGTATGTAGGGGAACGCTGATGGGATTTTTTAAGAAGATCAAAAAGGGCATTAAGAAGGCCTTTAATGGTGTGAAAAAGGTCTTCAAGAAGATCGTCAAGAGCAAGATATTCTGGGCGGCTGTTGTCGTTGTGGTGGCTATCTACGCGCCCCAGATTGCGGCCTGGGCCGGGAACCTCGGGGCTGCGCCTGCTGCTACCGGTAGTGCTGCGATACAAGCGGGTGCTGGATCGGCCAGTGCTACCGGACTAAGCGGTGCGGTCAGTGCTGGTGTTACCGGAAGCGCCCAGACTGCTGCGCTGACAACGGCTGCGGGTGCTGCGGGTGGTGCTGGTACTGCGCTGGCTGCTGTACCTGCTGCTGCGGGTGGTGCCAGCACAGGCTTCAGCCTGGGCGGGATCGCCGCTGGCCTGGGTGACGTTGCTGCCTGGGTAGGGGCAAACCAGTGGGCCGTCCCGGTAATGACTTCGGCCCTGGGTGCTGGACTGACTCAAAAGGCGGAGCAGGATGCGGCGGAAGACGCCCAGAAGCGCTTCGACAAGAACACCAATGTTGGCGGGACCGGCACTGGGGAGTTTGGCAAGCGAGAGGATTTCAGTCGCCAAGATATTCCTGATTATCGTGGTGTTGCTTCTGATTTGCGGCAGTCTGCGGATCGTGGGGACACCGAAACAGCCGCTACTCGCCGTGATATGACTTCAGTGAGAAGGCAAAGTACCCCGTTGAGCAACAGCATGACGGAAGGAGTCGCCTGATGGGCAGCACTTTAAGCAATAACATGGGGCTTTCTATTCTGAGAATGCAAGACAGTATAGTAAAGAGTGTTACCAAGAAAGCGGAAGCCACAAAAGCCAGTAATCTCAATGTGTCCAGCGCACCGGCATCGACGACACTCAAGCCGAGCAACCTGAACAAGTCAGGAAGGGCGAAATCTGATTTCAGGAAATCAGGCGGTTTCAGGAAATCAGGCGGTTTCAGGAGTAAAAAATAATGGCTGGATTACTCGGACAACAAGCGGCGGGTGCTGCGCCCCCGGAAGAAGCGGTTCCTCAAGAAGCTCAACAGGAGGCCCAGGCAGACCCGACGCAACAGCAAGCCGGTGGTACGCCACAGCCTGAAGAACCGACTCCCGAGGAGCAGAAGGAATTCACGCAGATAGAGATTGGTGCGAAGCGGGTTATCCATGAAGACCCGAAGCGCTTCAACAAATTTGCAACAAGGCTGAAAAGCGGTACTGATGATCTGGTCAACACGTTGGCCGATACCGCATTGATGCTGTTTGGTATTGTGGAAAGCAGCTCGAAGAAGGGCATTTCAGACACCGTATTCATCCGGGCCGCTGAAGTTTGTCTTGATTTGATTATCAAGCTGGCTGACGACATAGGTTTGCAGACTGACGAGGCTATGGCTGAAGAAGCCTTGAAAATCCTCACAGAGCAATTGATTCAAGACTACAATATCCAGGATGAAGAAGGTGCTGCCGCCCAGGAAGCTGGCCCGGATATGGAAGAAGCCCCGGCTGAAGAAGCGGCCCCGGCCGAGCCAGTCCCGGCGGAAGGCGAAGCACCCCCCCCAGGGAGTAATGTGATATGACCAATTGGGCAGGCGTTTTGGGCGCTGCGGCTACGGCCGCCACACCTGTTATCCAGGAGAAGATAAACAACGATCTTGACCAGAAGGAGGCCGAAAACCTTCGGAAGTTCAATGCCGAGCAGAAAGGCCTTGATCGTGCACAGGATGAAACCCAGAACCAGCGGGCTTATGATCTGAGTGTGAAGCAGGGCGAAGACAAAATGGCCCAGAGTGATCAGCAGCACGAAGAAACTATGGCCAGGATGGATAAGCAGGACAGGCAGTACAACCAAACTCGGGAAGATAATCTCAATCCTGATAACCCGAAGTACCAGTCCAGGGCACAAAACAAGGGGTCATGGGTCGATACCTACGAGTACAACAAGGATATTATTGGCGATGAAGTGAAAAAAGTGACCGGCAAGGTAAATACGGTCACTGGCGAAAGAATGACGCCTGATGGAAAGATATTGCCGCCTGCCGCCGACTGGCAGCCGCCTTCTCCGGGAGCAGCCGTTAATGAACAGGCTCCAGCAGGGGGTACGGCTCCGCCAGCAAACAAGCCCACCATGCCTACCGATGAAGGCGGCCTGGAAGCTATGATCAAAAAGGCAAATCCGAACATAGACCCGGAATTGCTGAGTAGGAAAAAGGCCGAGCTTAACAAAAAGTACAACCTGGGGATTGATCTTGGCACAACAGCGAGAAAAGAAGCCCCGGCAGAGAAGCCAATGGCTGAACCTGCCAATCCTAAGAAGATCACCTCGAAACTGGGTGACAACAACGCTGCCGCTACCGAGTCCAGTAAGGTAAAAGGCGATGAAGTCTCCGAGAAAGAATGGGCGGATAGGAAGTCTGGTGGCGAAGGCAAAATAGAGTCTGCCAACAAAGCGGCCAACAAGGCGCTGAAAGATGCGGGTAACTTTATCTCCGAAAAGGCTGGTGACGCTGTTGATTCCACCAAGGGTGCTTTGGATAAAAATGTTGTCGACATTCTGGCCAAAGAAATCGCTGCCGGCCGTGATGGTGAGAAACAAATTGCCAATTTGGCCAAGTTACCGCCGGAAAGGCTTGAGAAATTAGATATTCCGCCTTCGATTCTTGCTAAAATAAAGGCCAAGCAAAAAAAATAGAGTCCACCAATGGCCTACGATGATGAAGACGGTTTCATTGATCCCTTCGCGGTTGGTGCGTTCGATACTGCCCCGGAAGACGACTTTGTAGACCCTATCGCCGCAGAGGACGACTTTGTTGATCCCTTTGCGGAAGATAACTTTGTTGATCCTTTTGCTGTCCAGGCTGAAGAAGTAGACCCATACCTTGAGCTGTCCAAAGGCCTTGAAGATAGGATCGATGGTCCGGACAAACACGCCTTATTTAGCGATTACCTGAAAACTGGCGCCCGTGGCGGTGCACAGATCGGCGCGGGTGTTGGCTGGGCATTAAACCGGGCTGGCCTTGACCCTGAAGGCAAAATTCAGGCGTTAGGCGAGAACGCTGCCGAGTATTGGAGTGATTCCCTGTCTCCTGGGGCAAAGTACCAGCAGGGCAAATCCTACGTTGAGAAAGACCCTGATTCACTGACCGGGTACAAGCTGGGTGATTTCACCCTGGAAACGGTTGGCTTGGCTGGCGCTGAGTCCATTCTCGGTACCGCTGCCGGCATGGGCGCCGGTGCTTTCCTGACTAAAGGCCTGTCATTGCTTCCCGGTGTAAGCCGTGGGGTGGCTGCGACTCTTGGCTACAGCCTGGGTGAGGCCGGAGTATCAGCCCCGTCCAGTGGCGCCCAGGCGGAAGAAGAAGTTCGCGCTATGTCGGACGATCAGCTTGGAGAGCATCCCGAGTTCAAGGCCCTGATCGCCAAGGGTGAAACGATCGAGTCTGCCCGGTACATTATCGAGCGGGCGGCCGGCGGAGAGGCTGCATTTGATACCCTGATCACAACAGCCGTACTGTCTGCCCCGTTCGGTAACATGTTGGATAACGTCATAAACCCGAAAATGCTGTCCGGATCGGTCGCAGGCAGAACTATCAAGGGCGGTCTGACTGAAGGTATCCAGGAATTCTTCCAGTCTGCGTCGGAGCAGGCGTCTGTCAACTATGCTATCCAGAAGTACGCCGACCAGCGCCGGGAGCTGGGTGAGGGAGTGCCTAACGCTGCCGTGGGTGGTGGTATCGCTGGTTTTGGTATGGGTGCCGGGTTTGGTGCCTTCGCCAAGCCGGAAGTGGGTGGGGACAACATCGACACGACCCCGCCTGATCCGCTGCGTACCGCTGATGTATTGAATGCGCCTGACATTGACACGGCTATCAACTCCGCAGAACGGGCCACAGGGAGCTCAGACGACACACCACCCCCGACATTCCGGCCCCTGGACAACACTGGCGGCATTCCGACCGAGGGTGAGCCCGAGTCTTCACGTCTTGCCCGCGATCTGCCACCTGACGTACTGGACGCCCTGAACGCCCTGCCGGCACAGCTTTCCAATGTCCACATGGATGTACTTGATTCGATCGACGCGAAGCACGGTGAAGGGATAAGCGATCTGGCCGAGCAGTACATGAACGCCCGCAACAATGAGTATGTCCCAACCACAGACGAGGCCTTGCAGCAGCCGCCTGGAATGACCCCGGCCGGGGAGGTAATTAGCTCAGAGCAAATTACCACGCCTCTGGAAACCGAGCCGACCACCTTCAAGCCACCTGAAGGGGAGAAAAAGCCCCGTCCCGAGTACAAGCCTACTGACCTGAATATCAAGGAAATACCTCTTGATAAACTGGAAGTAGCGGAGGAGCTACCCCAGTTTAAAGAGGGCGCAGACCCAAAAACAGGCGTTGTAGAGCCTCTGGCTGGCAAGTTTGATCGGGTAGGCGTAAGCCCCATATTGGCCTGGGAGCGCCTGGACGGAAGCCTGAAGATCGTTAGCGGGCGTCACAGGCGCGATCTGGCGATACGATCCGGTGAAACGACCATTCCCGGTCAGGTAATGAAAGAATCCGAGGGTTTTACTCTTGAACACGCGCTGACGGCCGATGCAGAGCTGAACATACGCGACAACCAGGGCGAGGTAAAAGACTATGCCAACTATTTCAAAAACGCAGGAGTTACAGCGGAGGAAGCAGAACAGAGAGGCCTACTCAGCCGCTCTAAAGGCCGGCAAGGAATCACTATCGCAAGTGAGGGAGCAGCTATCCTCTACGATTCTCACCAAGCCGGAGAAGTCACAGATAACCAAGCCGCAGCAATAGCGAAAGCAGCCCCGAATGACGAGGCCCTGCAAACCCTGGGTATCTCCCAGGCCAAGGAAGGGCGGTCCATCGATGAAGTAGTGGGCACCATGCAGGCCGTCAAGGCTATGGCTGCCCTGGAGGATGGTTCCACAGAATCCATTGATATGTTCGGGTTCGATGAAACCGCCCTGAAGGCTGCCAAGGCGATAGCCAAGCGGGTAGCGGCCAAGAAGCGTGATATTCGTGAAAACATCAATGCCGTGAAGGGTGCGGTAAACCGTCCTGACAGAGCCAAGGCCCTGGGCGTGGACGTGAAAGACCCGGAAGCGATCAAGGTCCGGTTGAAGGAATTGCAGGCCGAATCTGACGCCCTGGATAGCTGGGCGACAAACCCCAAACTACGCGCCGAGCTGATTGCGGAAGACACCTTCGAGGTAAAAACCAAACCTGGCCTTTCCGAGGATAAGCCTGTATCGGAAATCGTCGAACCATACGGTATTGAGAATGACGTTTTTCATTTAATGGACACCTACCCAGGCATACAGCCCAAGGAAATAGCGTTTCAACTGAAAATCCCGGAACAGATGGTACGGGACATTATGGCGAATGAGGACACTAACTTCATTGCTGTTGAGCCAATGAGTCTGGGGCCAAGAACAAATCCCGATATTAAAGAAACCACTGCCGCAGCCCAAGCTGCACGGGAAGACGATCGCACGACTGATGCTTTTGCCCTCGAAACCCAAACCGAAGAATCACTGGCGGCCGAGGCCGAGGCGAACAAGCCGGCGCCCGAGCCCGCCGAAGTACCGAGCCCTGAAGACTTTGTAATGACTGGCTCCACCGCTGCCGTGGATGAAGCTGAAGCGCGTGGCCAGAACAATCTATTTGACCAGCCTGCCAAAGACAAAACGAATGAGGAAATAGCCGAAAAGATAGATGAACTGTGGCCGGATAGGGATTATCCGAGCGGAATGGCTATGTCTATGCGTTTGGCAGCAGAGGGATATCTAAATATATCTGATGCACATGCAGAGCAGATAGCCAAAGGGATTCAGAGTGGCTTGTATAAGGTAGGTGCCACTGCGCCCAAGCCAGCCGATGGTCAGGACAATCTATTTGACCAGCAGGCCAATGAATCTGCCACCAGCCCGCTGAATAACCTGCCAGAGCCCACCGAGGGCCAGCAGGAGGCCGGGAACTACAAAAAGGGCCACGTCCAGGTTCAAGGGCTGGATATCACCATAGAGAACCCGAAAGGCTCCTATCGTACCGGCAAGGACGAGGACGGAACCGCCTGGGAACACGAAATGCAGAGCCACTATGGCTACATCAAGCGCACCGAAGGCGCTGACGGTGAGCATGTTGACGTGTTTGTGGGTGAGAATCTTGAATCCGATCTGGCCGTTGTTATTGATCAGGTGGACGGAGAGGGCAATTTTGATGAACACAAGGTCATGCTGGGCTTCAACACTGAAGCTGAAGCGATCGCGGCCTACAAGGAGAACTACGACGATAACTGGGTAGTGGGTGAAACCAGCTCATTGAGCATGGACGCCCTGAAGAACCTGCTCGAAGCGGGAGCCCTGACCAAGCCTATCTCCGGCGAACTCCCAACACAACAGGCCGAAACTTCGCCTATCTCCGACGAAGAACTTAGCAATCGCCTTGTCGATATGGGGCTAACTCCTGCTGAAGATTCAGAAGAAAAGCAGGCTGAAATAGTTGCTAATATCCTGGATGAAACAACCCCAACCATATACCGAAACAACGATGCAACGCTGTTCTATACCGTCACTAAGGCGGTCAACGGCGACAAAAAGTATCAGGCTACAGTATGGGATAAGGACGGACCTGTATCTGATTCCAAGCACGACACCCCGGAGGGTATTGTTCGGCACTACGGCTATGGTAGTGAGTTTGCCCAGAAGGCTACCCAGGGCGAGCTTGATTACCTTGTAACAGGTAAGTTTTCCCCGTCATGGCCAGAGGGTATCAGTCAGGCCCAGATCGATGAAGCCGAGGCCCAGGGCGTAAGCCTGCTGCCGATTGATCCCGTCGAATGGACACGGATTGTCGACCGTAGCGACCTGTTCAAGCAGCCCCAGAAGGGCGAGTACAAGAACCGCCAGCATAGATTCTACAATGGCGAGTACCTTTCTGCCCCGGAGCTGAAGGAGGTTTCCGAGGGCAAGTGGGAGATCGAGGCCGATCCTGTTATACGCGAAACACTGATGGAAACCGCCAAAGGATCGCAGGCGGATATAGACGACTGGAGTCTGCCGGAAGTCCTCAAGGTGACTGTAACCAAGATCAACGACCGCACCTACACGGTGAAAACCAATTACAACAGCCGGTACAACCATTTACCGCAGAATTCATGGCAGGCTTATTACGACAAGCTGGCCGGGAAAGTGCAGGATTTAGAGCAGACAAAAGAAGTCACTATCACCAAGGAGCGTGGCCGCAAGATTGACCCTAACAACAAGGACAAGAACGCCCCGCGCTACACTCCCGAGGAGCTGGCCTGGGTGGACGCCCAGCGCTGGGCAAAGGGTTACTGGCTGGAGATTCATTCCCAGGTAATGTTCCGGGATGTGCTGATAGATCAGGCGATTGATCAGCGTGAAGACCCGGCTATTGATAATTCCCAAAAGATGATCCTGTCCCTGTTCGATTACACCGGGCAATGGGCTTCGCCCTGGGCAGACGCCGGGTATACCGTGGTTCCTATCGATATACAGAAGGGCACCACCGCCGAGGAGGCCGTAGAGCAGGGGCTTATTTCTGAAGAAGAAATGGACGACTGGCTGAATCCGATGGATGTGCGGGATATTGCCAAGAATCCTAATCAATGGCTGGACGACAACGGCTATGGGGATATGGAGATATACGGCATTCTGGCTGCCTGTCCCTGCACGGATTTCACCAACGCCGGCAACAGGCACAAGGCCGCTAAAGTAGAAAGCGGTGCAATGCGCGAATCTATTGACCTTGTTGCTGACACCCTGGATTTGATCGAGAACCTTGATCCCCGTTTTTGGGTGATCGAGAACCCTGTGGGGCCGATAGAAGACCTGACTGGACTGCCCAACAAGCGCATGTTGTTTGATCCCAGTGCCTATGGTGATCCCTACACCAAGGGAACGGCCCTATGGGGGAAATTCAATAACGATCTTCCCGAGTACCACGTTGATCCGGCTATGGGGAGTAAGTTCTTCCTGGATGCTGGCGGCGGGTCCATTGAAACCAAAAACACTCGAAGCGAAACGCCTACAGGCTTCGCGGCGGCATTCTTCGCGGCCAATAACCATGCTGGCCTGTCTGCTGCCGATCGCCTGGAGCGGGAATTGCCTTTGGCGGCGGGTGCAGTCCGGGCGGCGGTAGAGGCTGGGTTTTCTGAAGCCGTTATCCGCAAAACAGTCAATGACGCCCTGGGCCGGGAAGCCGATGAAGAATTCGACCAATGGGATGATACCTTCGCTGCGGTAGCCAGAGTGCACCTGATGGAGCTGGTGGCTCCCGGCAACACAATGAGTGTGGCGGAACTTGCCCACCAACAGGATGTTGTCAACGCCGTCCAGGCCGAGAACCTGGAGGCCGTAGAGGAGCTGACCGAGGAAGATCGTGGTCTGTGGCTGGAAGACGCCATGAATACCCCGCTAATCCCCGGTGTGGTCGCTATGCAGATCAATGCGGCTATAGCGAAAGACGGTGTTGATCCAAGAGATATCTCTGACGCCCTGGAAGCAGCGGTTGACGAGAATGGTGAGGCCGATGCGGCTGACCTGATGATGATTGTTCTTCGCCTACGCAAGCAGGCCAGGGACGCACAAGCGAAGGAGCAGGAAGATGAAGGTGAACGTGAATCAAGTGCTGAAGATCGCGGAGAAGTCGAGGCAAGCGATCCACAAACGGCCTTTGACGATGCCGAAGCAGCCCTCCGCAAGCGAGTCGGGCACAAGCGCGGTAAGCTCAAAAAGAAACGAGGTCTACCAACAGCCTTCAAACTCGCCGGAAACAACCTAACAAAGGGTTTTGAGGAGATCGAGAAAGACGGCCTGATGGGTACTCACTACCCGGTAGCCAAGGGTGGTACACAGATCGTCCTGGGAGAGACAGTCGACAAAGACGTTGAGGTGGCTATTGCCAGCTTTGCCAATGAGGCGTCTGGTACTGTGACCCGCTTTGCAATCCCGAATAAAGCCCTTGCAAGATATGTAGGGCCTGAATCGAGGGGCAGCAAGGCGATAGACAACATAGCCGGCTGGCTGGGTGGGACCGTCCAGAAACTCCCTTCCTGGGCCGCGAAGGAACTGGATAACGGTGGTCATGCCGACCGGTACGGCATGTTCTCAATGAGCAAGCGAAGCGATCCTGTTATACGCCTACCTGACTGGGTATCCTACCCTGATATATTGCAGCGCCTTGAGAATGCCAAGAAAGCCCTGCCAGAGCGTTTGGTGTGGTTTGGTTCGCCGGAGCCTGATGTTATTGGTGAAGATTCCATAAAGGCCAAATATGCGCCCCTGGGGACCGGGTACGAATGGGGACAGCGGATCGAGCTTCTTGCCCAGCAAATAGACGAGCTCATGGAGGCCACCACCCCCGCGACTGGGTATGAGGCCGAACTTGCCATAAAGACCCCGAATCTGGCTGAAGCGCTGCGCGAGTACAAGCAAGTCGAGAATATGCCCAGCACGATCGCCGGCCGGGAACTGGTCGAGGAAGTTGCACAGGCCGAGCTGAAACGCTTGAAAGACCTATCGAAGGGCGTTGTCCCCGCCAAAGACACTGCCCCCCAGGAAACTGACCAGGAGCGGGCCAACCGTACCGGGAAGACGTTCATTTCCGAATCCGGCGAGTTTGTGACGCCGGAGGAAACGACCGAACAGCCGGCAGCCGAACCCATTGAAACAGAGGCAACGACCCCTAAATATACCCCGCCAACCCCCGAGGAAGCGGCTGAAAACCAGCGCATTGCCCGAGAGGAAAGGGCGGCATTAGAAGCCGAGCGTGAAGTCGAAAAGGCCAAAGAAAAGGCGTTCAACGACAACAGGCCAACCGTTGCCCGTGTGGATGGTGCGACCGCCAGAATTGAAGCCGACAAGCGGTATACCGCCATTGTCGAGGAGAACGATGCTGCCGATCCATACCGCATGTACAAAGATGATTATGTGGATGCGTTTATAGCCGGTGCCCAGGGCCAGCAGGACTACAAGAACCACAACTCTTACCTGGGAACCATAAGCCGTAGCAGCCAGTCCGATAAAACGCTTGGGACTCTGATTGAGAACGGGTACCGGGAAGGCCTGGAATACGGTGGTGGAGAGCCAGAGACTACGGGAGAGATCAGTGAACCTACCGAAGAAAACCCCGAGGTAATTGAAAGCACACCCGGAGCGCGATGGGGGGAGAACCCCAATGACCCGGCTGGCGGTGCCGCTATTGTTCTTTGGAAGGCCGCAGACGGATGGTACTCACAAGGCAGCATTTCCGTGAACGAAGCCCACATACAAAGGGCTGGGACTCAAAACGGGCCGCAATCAACGCGCCAGGGGGCACTTGACGCCGCTGTATTGAAAATAGAGGCAAGGGCTGGCGAGTGGGCGCACGGACTCGAATCAAAGCCGGGACTTTCCAGAACACAGGCACAGTCGATTCTGGAATGGGTTAAGGAGCAAAAAAACAAAACAGCGGAATCCCCGACGGCCCCGGACAAGAAGCACCAGATTGCCGATTTCGGCACCAAGAACAAGGTGGTTACGAAGACCAAAGCCGAGGAGGCAATAGCCCGGATCAAGGCCCGTCAAACCCGGCTGAAATCGGGCATAGACCCAGAAGATGCGGTAGATGCAGTGATAGCGGCCACTTACTATATTGAGGGAGGAGCGGTCAAATTTGCGGATTACGCAGTCGCAATGGTGGAAGGAATCGGGGAATGGATACGCCCCTATTTGCGTCAATTTTACGAGAATGTGCGCTGGAACCCAGATATGGCTGAATACCAGTCTCAACTGGACGATGGTGCTACTATAGAGGAATACCTGAAAAGGGTCACAGCTAATGATGAACGTACCACAGGAACTACGGAACCAGATCGCGGAGAACTGCCAGCACCCGGTACTGAGGAAAATCTTGTCGATGAAGGACGAGGAGGAATCGGACAAGGCGCTGATGAAACTGGCGGCGAAACAGGTGGACAACGAGGAGGATTTGATACTCCCGTGGATCAGCCTGGGAGTGATCTATTTGGAGAACCCAGCGATACAAGCGTTAGTGACGAAAAAGACCGACTTGCGAATGATGCTGCCCGAGATACTGACACCGGGGGAAGCAGCTTGGCTGGCGCAGAAGGACTATTTGCTGAACCAAGCGCAGACCCGACTGCTGATTCAATCGTTGACAAAACCCCTGCCGAAATCTCTCTAACTCCGTTAGATGCTAACAATGAAGACCTGACGACTGACCAGCGCGACATGATCATCGAGCTGGATATGGTCATGGACGAGCTGGGCGAGACTACCTACACCGAGGCCGTTGTTTCCCAGGCCGTCAACAACATTGCCGAGCAGATGGATGTTGAGATCGAGCTGGTTCAGGAGGTCGCTGACACCATACTGGCTATGGCCGCCGGGATCGATCCTGCGGAAGACCAAACTCCGATCACTGAAAAAGCAGCAAACTCTATCGTTGCCAAGATCAAGGCCGAAATGCCCTTCCTCACGGATGGGCAGGCCGAGGACGTGGCGTTTGCGGAGGCACGACTATCCAAGCCTGATGGGTTTGGTGTCCTGTTTACCAATGGCACTGGAACCGGTAAAACCTTTGTCGGCCTGGGTGCTATCAAGCGTATGTGGGAAGCCGGCAAAAAGAATATCCTGATTGCCGCCCCGAAACAGCCTATTGCCGATGCCTGGATGAAGGCTGGCGCCCAGTTCTTTGGGCTGAATATCACAAAATTGAACGATACCCAGGATGCCGGCCGGGGAATTGTCGTTACAACCTTCGCCAACCTGGGTGTGAACCGGGCGCTGATCAAGCGGGACTGGGATGCCTTCGTTATGGACGAGGCCCATTACCTTGCGGCCAGCAAGGAAGGCGACCACACGAAAGCCCTGAAGATGCTCCGGGCACTATCGTATAAGCGCGGTACCGAGTGGGATCGCGTCATGGCCAAAAATCCGGAGGACGCTGCACGGCTGGATGAAATTCCGAAACTGATCGAAAAAGCCAAAAAGGACTACGACTACGCAAGAGCTGATGCGCTGAAGAAGGAATCCACGGATATCTATGACCGGCTGCGTCCCCAGATAGAGCCGGAAAGAGAGATCATTGCCGCTCGATCCGACGAGAGCAAGGCGCGATCCATACTGCTCAGTGCCACCCCGTTTGCTTATGAGAAGACCGTGCGCTGGGCCAATGAATTCCTGTTCGACTGGGGCGCGGATAGCGATGGACAAGGACAGCGGTACAACCAAGCCGACAAGTACGAATCCTTTATGATGCAGCATTTCGGCTACCGAATGCGCTACAACAAGCTGACGGCGCCGGAGGCCGAAGTTGATACAGGGTTGATGCAGCGGGCGTTCAATACATGGCTGAAAAATGAAGGCGTCCTATCTGGCCGGGTACTGGATAGTGAATTCGACTATGACCGTAAATTTGTTCTTGTGGAAAACGCTATTGGGAAGCGGGTCGACGAGGCCCTGCAATGGGTCCGTGATCAGGCCGGCCAGAAGAACCCGCTGGACGGGATTAGCGATCTTAATGACTACCTGAAAGAGAGCTTCAACTATCACGCCAGAATGTACTTCCTGGAAGCGCTAAAAGCTCGGGATGCGGTCCCCATTATCAAGAAGCACCTGGAGCTTGGCCGCAAGGTCGCAGTGTTCCACGACTTCAAACAAGGCGGCTCGATAAACCCCTTCAGAATTGCAAAGAACCAGCCGGGGCCGGCATTCCTTGAATTCAGCAAGAAGTTTCAAGACCTGATTGATGCGTTTGACCAAATTCCGTCTGTGATTGACACGCTGAAGACGGCATTCCCTGAAGCAGGTATCTACAACGGTGATGTGAGCCCAAAAAGCCGGGTCAAAATGCAGGATGAATTCCAGAAGGACGGGAACGGCACCCTGAATATCATTATTGCCCAGGCTGATGCGGCTCGGGAAGGTATATCCCTGCACGACACGACCGGCAAGCACCAGCGGGTATCCTTGCAGCTCGGGCTGCCCGTTAAGCCTACCGCCTCGATCCAGCTCGAAGGCCGCACCTACCGTACCGGGCAGGCCAGTGATGCCATATTCCGGTATCTGACCATTGGTACTGCCTGGGAGCGCGTGGCGTTTGCCAGCACGATTGCCCAGCGGGCCAGCGCGGCAGAGAACCTTGCCCTGGGTGAAGCGGCCAGAGGGCTGAAGCAGTCCTTTATTGACGCCTATGAGGAGGCTGACACCTACGCACCGGGCCACGACGGCGAGGGCCAGGGCGGCAAGGAGCTCGATGCGGCCTATGCCAATGTGCTAACCCCCTGGGATATGGCCAAGACCTACTACTTTGGCTCTAAAAAGCAGGGCAAGGGCCGATCGTCTGCCGGCAGAGAAAACAGCGAATACTTTGCTACCCCGGAACCGCTGGGCCTGAAAATGGTTCACTGGGCCGATCCGAAGGCAGAAGACGACTTCCTGGAGCCCAGCGCCGGCCACGGGGCGATTGCGCGATGGTTCCCCGAGAACAGCAACGGTACTGCGATTGAGTACACGGACGACCTATCAAGCAAGCTGTCACTGCACTTTGATGGGAAGGTGATCACTGGCGACTACATGGATCACCATATCAGCAACAAGTACGATTCGATCATAATGAACCCGCCCTTTGGGGCTGGCGGCTCCCAGGCGCGGGATCACGTCCAGTTGGCAATGAGGCACCTACGCAACGGCGGCCGGATCGTGGCCCTGATACCCACCGGGCCTGCGGCTGACAAGAAATTTGAAGCCCTGATGGAGAGTGATGCGGCAAAAGGCGTCTATCAGGTGGGCAATATCCTGTTGCCGGCAGTGACCTTCGAGCGGGCAGGCACCTCAGTCCTTACCCGAGTGATCATTCTTGAGCGCCAGAACGATCCTGCTGTTGCTGCCACCCTGGAGCAAAAGAGCCGTGATTACACTGACGTCACGGATATCAATGACTTCTTCGACCGTATTGAAGACACTGAAATGGGTGCCCGCAAGGAAACCCGGATCGCCGGCGGCCGTGAAACACGTCCTCCTTCCCAGGTCCGGGCGGATCAGGAGCGGATTGATTCAGGTGAAGCGCTGGGAGAGCAGGACCGAGTGCCCGCACGGGAGCCGGAGCCCTGGGTAGCGGGATTCAACGCCCGCACGATGGACTCCAAGCACACCAAGACCGGGAAGCCCTTGTATGTGGTCAATCTGACCGAGGAAATGGGCGACAACTACGATACGTTCAGCTCACTGGCCAAGAAGTCAGGAGGCATGTACATCCGGGCGAGATTCCGTAATTACTACAAGCCCAATGATGGGGTGAAGGTACCGGGTACGCCCACGTTCAGCTTTGATTCTGCTGGGGATAGAGCGATATTTCTGGCTGACATAGCCAATATCCCACCACCCGGCCAGAAAGGAACCAGTTACAACCGGACCACCCGCAAAACCACGGGCGCTGGAATGAGCAAAGCCAGCCTGGATCGTATTGTCCAGCAATTCCTGAAGAAGTATCCGGGCCTGAATGACGTGAACGTGGAAATCGTCGACACAGCTACCGATCTGCCCGGAGTCACGGCGGAACACGCTGGGGTCTATAACTACTCTGCGGCCTACGATACCAACACCGATACCCTGTACATGGTTGCCGACACCATCCAGAGCAAGGCTGATGCCGTTGCCTCCTTGCAGGAAGAACTGCTGGTGCACAAAGGCCTGGGAATGTTTAACGAGACAGAGCTGAAGGCTGTTTTGTCCAAAGTCAGGGAAATGGCAGAATCCACCCCGGAAATGCGGAAGCTGTGGGAAGGCGTGAAGCGCGACTACGCCGACAAGCCGGTAGCCCAACAGGTTGAGGAGCTTTTCGCCAAGATAGCCCATACCAGAATGAATCCCATTGGCCGGGCCTGGAATGACTTTTTGCGATGGTTCCGTGGCCTCATGGCCAAGTACGGCTGGATAGACTCCCAGGCGCGTAAGGGCGACATTCTTGCAATGGTCTACCAGATGGGTGATGTGTTCGCCAGCGGGGAGCGGGCTGCGTCCAGGGCGACCAACGCCATTTACACAAAACAGGATAATGCCCCTCATGCAAACTGGACGGGCCGGCGCCTGGATAATGTCATGTGGAGCCACTGGGGCAAGCAATTGGAGGAGAATCACAGGGTTGAAGCTGCGATCGCCACCATCGATCCCTATGATTTCGTGTATGCCACTACCGGGTCAGAGGATAGCTTCGACAACATCATGGCCGAATCGACGGACAAATATCGTGATTATTTGTCCGATCCTGAAACCACCTACTTGGCTGTTGAGAAGAACGGCAGGGGTGGATACAAGATCATGGGCCACAACGGCCGGCACAGAATGGCCTATCTGGCGAAGCAAGGTGTTAAGTCTGCCCCCGTCCTTCTGATCAACCGGTACGCTGAAACTGGCGCCACCACTATGGGCATTGATGAAACCACTATTTTTGACGGCCAGGAGTACAAGGGTGACGGCGGGGAAGGCAATCGATTTGATGATACCGTCCGTGGCATGAGTATCAGTGTCAGGAATGCTATCGATGTGATCCCGGCCAACCGGGGGGATATCGATGAAGCCTACGGCAGGACCGATATGGGCGGCTTCCTGTACAACCGGATTTCCAGGGCAGCCAAGCTGACACCTGACGAGATCGTGGAGTGGCGTGAAGCGCACAAGGTCAATCAGCGCAGGGGGCGTGTGGCTGAAGTCCAGGTGGCCGCCAAGCAACTGGAGGCTGGTGAGCTGTCCCCCGAAGAATATAACAAGATCGTCAAAAACTTCATGCCGATCATGCCGATCGAGGAAGTACCCGAGCTGACAACCGTCGCGGATATGTCTGCGGCCCTGTCAGTGCACAAGGCGGCCAATATTCTGGGCGTAGACACCAATATCGAGCAGGGTACCCGAGTGGCCTCCAGGCTGGATATTCCTGCCTACGACTTCTATGACACCTGGGTAGTGACTGTCCACGATGGTTCGAAGCGTGGCGGAAATGCGATCGCCTATGGCAATCATGCCGTAATGAGCAATGTGGAGTTTGTCACCAGCCCGAAAGCGGCCCTGGGAATTGCCACTGGGAAGACGGCCAAGGCGCCGTTTGCCCGTATACATGGCGACTGGCAGGACGTAGGCGCCCAGGGAGCTCACGATATGGCCAATATGGTCATGTCTGACCCCAAGTGGGTGCAGGTTGGTATGAATCCCTTCCGTCATTCCTACTTCTACGACAAGGCCACAGGAGCCCCTGTAGTGGCCGCAGAGCTGGCTGTACAGGTAGGGCCACTGGTAATGGCCAAGAATGTTACTTACGCACAGCCGACCGATCCCGGCTTCGAGGTGGGCAGGGAGAGCGGTATTTACTTCAACCGGGTCAAAAAGCCAGATAACGGCCTGTTTGCCGGCCTGACCCGGCGCGATTTCCTGAAGGTTGGTGCTGGATTTGCGGTTACAGCGGCCCTGGGCAACAAGTTTTCCGCCCCGAATATGGAAGGGGTTCCTGTTGGGAAGGCTCGCCCCATTAGTTCGGCCATACTGAATACCGACCTGTCACCGAGCATTGTGAAGCTGATTGACGCCAACGATCTGAAAGGCGCCATAGAACTGGCCTCGAAGACCGGCCCAGCAGAGCTGAGAGGACTGGCCTCTACCATACTCGACCTGATGCCGGACACGGGCATTGATGTAGTGGTGGACCGGGACTACCCGGAATCTCCTGACCACGGCACGGCGGGCCTGAACAAGCGCGGGGGTGTAACCGTCAGTCTGTATACCGGTGATCCTGAAAATATCCTGTCCGGACTGCGATATGACACCTTCCTGCACGAAAGTCTCCACGCGATCCTCATGGCCCGGTACCGCGATCTTGATATTAGTCTTTCGAGCAACTACCGGCTATTTGGTATGGCGAAGCCTGTGGCGCTCGATGCGTTAGACCAATTCCGCGATCTGTACGACGAGTTTAAAAAGGCCTTCCGCCACGGTGGCATGTATGGGGGTATGTATACCGGGGAGGCTTTGTGGGAGTCGGACGAATTCTTTGTTCGAGCACTGACCGATCCAGAGCTGCAACTGGCTATGTCGATGGTCCCCTACAAGGGCTCTACCCTGTGGAATCGCTTCAAGGACTGGGTGAAAACCAAGCTGTTTGGTATGCCTTCCGGTACCGCGCCGTCATGGCTCGACGCCGCACTGATGGGCGCCCAGGACATTATCGATGTGATGGGCGAAGACCCGGCTGACTACATATTTGCCAATAAGGCCTTTGAATTCAACAGACAGGAACATGCCGAACAGGGTGTTAAGTTTGTTGACGAACGAAAATCAAACAGACGTACTCGAGCAGGCGCGACGGATATGACGCCGGCCGAACAGGCTGTAGTGGATAAGGGTGGTTTTGGAGTCAATCACCCTGTCCAGAACTTTGTAAGCAAGTGGAATCGGTTCCGGGCCAATATGGGCACCCGGCTCCACCAGGGCCTTGTTGACCAGTACCGCAGCTTCAAAGATATCCTGGGCGACGATCGTGCCTGGATGATGGGACACCTGACCAAGAGCAGCATAGGTACCATCGAAGCTGTAGTTGAACACGGCCGTCCTTTCCTGGACGACGGCGCCATAGGCATTGATACCACGAAGAAATCACTGAAAGAGATTCTGGAGCCCCTGGGCGAAGACCTTGACCGCTGGACGTGGTGGATTGCCGGCAACCGGGCATCAAGACTAAAGGCCGAAGAACGAGAAAACCTGTTCGACGACAACGATATTGCTGTTTTGAAGGCTATGAACCAGAACACTCCGGAGAATCCTGACCGGGAGGCCCTGTTTGAGCGGGTACGGGTAGAATTTGAGGAGCTGGCTGACTCTATCAACCGGATCGCAGTCGAAACCGGCCTGATGAACGAGGAGGAGGTCGATCGCTGGATGGAAGAAGGCTTCTACCTGCCATTCTATCGGGTCATGGAAGAAAGTGAGCAAATGAACGGCCCCAGGATAGGGGGTACCGCACAGCTCATACGGCAACAGGCCTATAAGCACCTGAAAGGCGGCAAGGAGAAGCTGGGCGATCTGCTGGGTAATTCATTGCTCAACTGGAATCATATAATCCACGCATCCCTGAACAACCAAGCGGCCCGTCAGGCGCTCGAAGCAGCCGAAACCCTGGGGTATGCACAGCGGGTATTGAAAAAGCGCAAGAGCAAGAAAGCGATCTATGTCCGTGAGAATGGTGTCGAGAAGTGGTGGGAGCTGGACGAGAGCTCCGAGGGCAAGCTGGTCCTTGAATCCCTGACCATGCTCAACAGCTACGGGCTTAACGGCTATGTCATGCAGGCCATGAGGGCCTTCAAGCGGGCACTTACCGTGGGCGTCACAGCATCCCCGGAATTCAAGATCAGAAACCTGATCCGGGATACCCTGTCTGCGATCGCCGTAACCGATATGTCGACCAATGTAGCCAAAAACTTGGCTGGCGGCCTGAAGGCTACGGGCGAGAACGCAGAGACAAAGGCTCAAATGCTGGCCGGGGGTGCGATCTTTGGAGACTCGGGCTACCAGCACGGCGCCGATCCGGAGGTAATCCGGCATGTGATCAAAAAAGGCACTCACCGGGAGACTATTCTCGATACCCGGTACGCGATCAAAAAATGGTGGGATAAATATCAGGATTTCGGGGCACGACTGGAAAACGTGAACCGGGCGGCCAATTACGTCCAGGATATTGAGCGAGGCCGTGGCCGGCTGGCGGCTAACTTCAATGCTCGAGATCACCTTGATTTCACCCGGCAAGGGTCGTTTGTGGCGATCCGCTTTATTGCCCAGGTGGTGCCATTCTTCAATGCCCGCTTGCAGGGCTTGGACAAGCTGGCGCGGGCTGCCAGAACCACCGGCCAGAAAGGCCAGTTCTTCGCGGTAGTGGGTGCCTATTCAATCATGTCCGTCCTGCTGTACCTGTTGATGCGTGACGACGATGATTACAAGGAAACCGAAGACTGGGAGCGAGATACCTATCACCTGTTTAAGGTGCCTGGGTCCGATATTCTGTGGAGAATCCCCCGGCCCTTCGAGGTGGGAGCAATTGCCTCAATGGCAGAACGCGCTGTTGAGCAACTGGTAAACGATGATGTGCACGGATCACTGTTTGCGGAGCGCATCCTGCATACCCTGGGCGAGACATTCTCCTTCAACCCCATGCCCCAGGCCGTTAAACCCGCGCTCGAAGTAGCTATGGATACCAACTGGTTTACCGGATCACCGATCGAGGGTATGAGCCTGCGTAACCTGTCCCCAGTCAACCGAAAGCGGGCCTGGACGAGCGATACCGCCATAGCAATATCGGAAGGCATGGACACAATAACCTGGGGCAAGGTGGTGTTGTCACCCGTCCAGGTACAGCACTTGGTACGGGGCTATTTCGGCTGGCTGGGTGCCACCACGCTGGCCGGCGCCGATATGTTCATCACTGAGCCTATTGCTGGCGCTCCGCCCGATCCGGCTATGCGCTGGACCGAATACCCCATTGCCAAGGCCTTCACCAGGAGCGGCCCAAACCGCAATCCCAAGCAAATAGGGCTGTTTTACGATCGACTGAATGAGATCAGTGAAGCCTATGCCGATATTCGCCTTGCTGCCAAAGAGGAAGATCAAGACGCTATCGACCGGATCAAGGCTGAGTCGGGCAACAAGATCGCACTGCGTCGGGTCTATAACAAGGTGTCCAAGAAGCTGTCA
>Ga0307379_10003506_pt1 | contig 22774 bp, 25 predicted proteins | sample UN2MG_FD_202237 | JGI IMG/M metagenome (GOLD analysis project Ga0307379, IMG submission 202237) | Soil microbial communities from Risofladan, Vaasa, Finland - UN-2 | ecosystem: Environmental > Terrestrial > Soil > Coastal area > Acid sulfate soil | place: Finland: Risofladan, Vaasa | collected... | reverse complement strand
TCTTTGTCGTTTTCGGCGTTCTTGGTGGCAAGAAGGCTGTTTTGCCGAAAAAGGTTCCTGGAACCTTTTTTACCTGGAACCCTTTTTTAGCGGGAGCGCGGCGTCTGCCCTGGCAGTTGGGGTGCCGCAAACTCGGTCAGCGTCTTGAGGTACTGGTCCGGCCGGCCGGTATCGTAGCGCCGTCCCTGAACGAGGCAGCCGAAACACCGCTCCTCTTTCCGCAGGAGCGACAGGGCATCGGTCAACTGGAACTCCCCGCCCTTGCGCAGATTCTGATCGCACAGGTGTTGCAGGTGGTCGAAGATGCCCGGTGCCAGGGCATAGAGGCCGAACAGACAGAGGAACCCGTCGTCGATGCCCTCGACCCGCAGTTTGGCCTCGGCGTAGTCGGGAGAGGGCTTCTCCGCGAATTCGGTGATCGCCAGCAGCGTCCCGTCTTCAACCCACGTGCCGCCGACCGTCCCGAAATTCGAAACCTCCTCGGGGGGCGTCACCGCCAGGCCGACGACACTCTCGCCGCTTGCCTCGTAAGCAGCCATGACCTGGGCGGCACATGGCGCCTCGATCTCGCTCCGGAAAACGTGGTCCCCAAGCATCAGCAGGAACGGCTCGTCCCCGACCCAGTCGGCCGCGCACAGGACGGCGTGGCCCAGACCCTCCTGATGCTCCTGCTCGAGAAACGTGACCCGCCGGCCCAGCGACGTCACGTAGGCCGCATGCTCCTGCAGCGCCGTCGGCAGGCTGTTCAGGTGTTGGGGCGGCAAGGGCGTCTTGAAGTATGCCTCGAAGATGGGGCGGTCCTGCGGCTGAACGATCAGGGCCACGTCCTCGATCCCCGAACGGCACGCCTCCTCGACGATGACCTGGATGACGGGCTTGGCCAGGCCGTCGCGGTCGATGATCGGGGCCAGTTCCTTCTTGACGGCCTTCGATGAGGGAAACATCCGCGTACCGAACCCGGCCGCCGGAATAACGGCCTTGCGGATCCGTTTCGGCCGCGTGATGTCCAGCGGCAGACACTCCACGCCGAGGTCACGCTTGAGGATCTCGGCCGCCCGGTCCCGCGCCTCCGGGTCGCGGGCCAGCAGTTGGGCACTGCCCTCGCCCTGACTTCCCACCCCTTTGCCGCCCCAGACCAGGTCCTGAATCGGCGGATGGGCCAGGACCTCGTGCAGCCGGGGGGCGGTCAGTTCCTCGGGGCACGCCGGTTGGAGATAGCGGTCGAACAGGGCCTGGGCCTCGGTCATCAGCAAGCCGAGCCCTTCGGCATCGCCCGCTCCGAGCGCCCCGATGGCCCGCTCGGCCATCCGCTTGTTCATCGGGCCCAGGTACTCGTGCACCTCGCGATCGAGATCGGTTGTGGCGAACGGGTAGCAGTGGTTCAGGTCGGCCAGGATCTTCTGTGTGTCCTTGCTGCGCGCGAGATCCACAATCAGCATGTGGAAGTCGCCGCCGGTCCGGATCGATTGCACCTCCACGAGGTCGGCGTCAAATACCATGAGCACGGGACGCCGTCCGAAGGCGCAGCCCTGGTCCATGCGGCCGCACCGCGACGGTGTGGTCAACTCGCCGCGGTAGGCCGCCTCCATCTCGCCGCGGACCGTCATCTTCAGGTCGTACACGCGGTTGAAGGCACGGGCTGCCAGCACACACACCGCCGCCGATGACGACAGCCCCTTCTTCACCGGCAGGTCCGTCCGGTCGTTGTCGATCACGAGGCCCCGCACGTGGTGGTTCATGAGGATCTGGTACGCGACCCCGGCGATATACGAGAACGGCCCGCCGGCCCGGGCCTCCCGGAGCAGGGCGTCGGGGTCCATCGGAATCTCGTGGGGGCCTTCCCGTTCGACCCCGCCGAGGTCGGCGGTGACGATCAGGTGACTCGGATGCGGCTCGACGTTGGCGTGAATCCCCTGGTTCGTCCCCGTGATGATGCAGTAACCCTTCTCAATTTGGGCGTTGGTGCGGCGATGGCCGCCCGCCCAGTCGGAGTGCTCACCGAACAAACAGATGCGGCCGGGAACGAAAACCCTCATTCCACGTCTCCCCCCGCAGTGCCGGCGGCTACGCACTGCGGCTGTTGCCGGCGCGGTCAGCCGGCTTGCGGCTCTGGCCCACGTGAGTCACAGTAGCCCGCGGCCCTATCGCTGTCAAGCCGGAGCAAATCTGTTGTATCGGCAGGCCGACGGCGGTATAGTCATCGCGGGTTGTGACCCGGGCACGATTCGATGCCGATCCGTCAAGCCATCAACGATATCCTTCGCGAAGTCCAGGGCACCCTGGCCGAGGTGTCACCGGAGGGCCTTGAACGCCTGAAAGATGAGATTCTCAAGGCCCGGCGCGTCTACGTGGCGGGCGGCGGGAGATCGGGCCTCATGGCACGCGCGCTCGCCATGAGGCTCATGCACCTGGGCCGGGTTACTTACGTCGTCGGCGAGACCACCACGCCGGCCATCCAGAGCGGCGATCTGCTGCTGGCGTGTTCGGCCAGCGGCGAGACCCACGTCACGGTCCTCGTCTCGCAAGTGGCCCGGGAGGCCGGCGCCCGCGTCTTTGCCATCACCGCCATGCCCGAGTCGCCCATGGCCCAACAGGCCGATGAGACGATTATCATCCCTGCACCCTCGAAGGTCACGAGCCCCGAGGCCGGCGCCTCCGCCCAGTACGGAGGGTCGCTCTTCGAGCAGGCACTGCTGGTCTTGCTGGACGCCGTCAGCGCCGAGATCGGCCAGCGGCTGGGTACGCCGCCACAGGAACTCGACTCCCGACACGCCAACCTGGAATAGAACCTGCGCAGCCGGCGGTTGACACGCCGCACGGCTCTGCTTAGACTCAGGGACACTATGACCGATACGGCCTGCGACTTGAGTGGCATCGCGGAAGCCAACTTGGACCATGCCCAGAGCCCCAGCGGCGTTCTGGGACGAATCTGGCTCTGGACGTTGCGGTTGGCAGGTCAGATTCGCCGTCAGGTGCTCAGCCGATTCCGCCCGCGTTACGTGGCCCGCATGAGAAGGCTCCGTCGCGGAACCTGCCGCAACTGCGGATCGTGCTGCAACCTCACGTTTCGCTGTCCGTTCCTGACGGCCGAGAGCCGCTGCATCATCTACGATCACCGCACGCTCACCTGCCGCGACTTCCCGATCGACACCAAAGACCTGGAACTGACGCGGGTGCCGTGCGGCCATTACTTCGACGCCGAACCGAGGGAACCGGATCGTGCGAATTCCCCTGACTAAATACGGAATTCGCGAGGTGCTCCTGTTCGGTGGAATCTCGCTGGTTGGCGCCGTCCTCTCAGGCGTCTTCCTGTGGTACCTGACACCCCTGTTTGTCCTGGCCTTGGCCTTTGTGCTGTATTTCTTCCGCGACCCATCGCGCCGCACGCCCGACGAACCGCACGTGCTCGTCTCCCCCGCCGACGGTAAGGTGGTCGAGGTCGCTGAGGTCGAAGAACCCAAGTTCCTTCGGTCGGTTACGCACAAGATCGCCATCTTCATGTCGCCCCTCGACGTGCACGTGAACCGGTCTCCGTGCGACGGGCTGGTCGAAGCGCTGGCCCACCAGCCGGGACGACATCGCAACGCGCGGGCGCCGGACGCCTCCTCCCGCAACGAGGCCAATGCGATGGTCTTGACCGGTGTCGAGGGAGACAGGCGGATCCTCATCCGCCAGGTCGCCGGGGCCATGGCCCGTCGTATCGTGTGTAGGGCGGCGGTCGGCCAGCACCTTGCGCGCGGCAACCGGTACGGCATGGTCAAACTTGGGTCGCGGGCCGAGGTGTACGTGCCAGTCGAAAGCGGTTTTGCGGTCGAGGTCCGCCTCGGCCAATCCGTCAAGGCCGGCGAGACGATCCTGGGGCGATTTCGATGAGAATCCCGCGGATCCTGATTCTGCCCTCGCTCTGCACCCTGGCCAATGCGCTGTGCGGCTTTGGCGCCATCACGCTTATGACCAGGGCCGTCCTGGGAACTCCAGATGCCTTCCCCGAGGCCGCCAAGTGGGCCGGATACCTGGTCATTCTGGCGATGGTGTTTGACGCGCTCGACGGTCGCCTTGCACGATTCGCGCGGGCCACCAGCGATTTCGGCGGCCAACTCGACAGCGTGGCCGACGTCGTCAGTTTCGGCGTGGCCCCCGCGTTTCTGATGAACCGCGTCGTCGTCGAATGCCTGGGCGGTGCCGTGCCGAGCGTCCTGCTGCGCGTCCCGTGGGTCTGTGCGGCGGTCTATCTCGGATGCACGTTGATCCGCCTCGCGCGGTTCAACGTCGAGAACGTCCACGAAGAAGAGGCCCACATGGTGTTCAAGGGCCTGCCGTCGCCTGCGGCGGCCGGGGCGCTGGTCTCGGTGGTTATCGTGTTGGCCGATTTTATGCAAGAGCATGCGCACGAAGGCACCGTCCGCGTCCTGTTGTGGACGCTGCCGATCCTCGCCGCCCTGTTGGGTCTGCTGATGGTGTCGAGTTTCCGGTACTCGCACCTGTTGAACCAGTTTGTTCGCGGCCGGCGGCCGGTCAGCCATCTGGTGATGGTGGTCGTAGGCATCGCACTGGCGACGGTGCTGAAGGAGGTGGTCCTGCCCGTGGGATTCGGTGCGTACGCCTTGAGCGGGCCGGCCGTGGGGCTCTATCACCGTATTCGCGGCCGGCGAACGCCGAAGCCGTCTTTGACCCCTTCAGATGAGGCGAACGACGAGACGCCGGACGATGCCTCGGAGGCCGATCATCGGCCGCCCGACGCCTCACCACCAGGCGGCGACGCCCAAGAGCCTTGACAGTCCCTTCCTGCCGCCATACCATCCGCCCAAGCGCTGTGCCTGGTGCCGGCGCCGCTTCCCGGGGACAGGCAGGCCGTCGAATGAGAATCCCAAGCCGTCACCACCCGAGCATCGTCGTCGCGCTCATGCTCCTTGCGTCGGCGTGCGCACCTCTGGCCGGGTGTGGGCCCCAGGTTTACGCGCGGATGTGGGCCGACACGGCGCTGCCCGGCGGCAAGTTCTCCATCATGCAGCACCAGTGGGCCTACGACGGTGAGCCCGTGACGTTCGAACTTGAAACCGATCCCGGCGGCGTCCATTTCGTCGTCTTCGGCCTCGACGGCGACGAGACCGTTGTCGCTACTGGCGACGTGGCCGGCCGCTACCGATGGACACGCACGTTCAGCGCCGGCCCCAAGCCGCAGGAGTACGAGGTCTACGCGCAGCCGTTCCTGATGCGCGGGAAGTGCGACTGGGTTTACGACAAGACGAAAGACGCATGGTTCTTCTATCCCGGCATCGCCGAACGTCCCGACATCCCGTCGGCCAAGGAACAGGTGATGCGGATCACCTGCTATCGCACCCGGATCCGCCTGCCGATCCAGCCGCGCGGCGGGCCACCCAAACGCGTCGAACTGGCCCTCACGAAGACGACCGGCGAACGCACAAGCATAGCCCGTCGCGAGGACGAGAATGCCGAGGCCGGCGGCTTCCGCCTCGTCGGTCCCGACAACAGCGGCGCCTACGAGGTCGTCTACTCGCCCGAACACGCCCAGATCACCCGCGCCGGACGCACCGGCGCCGAACTCGTCGTCGAACACGCCGACGGTTCCGTCGAGCGAATCGTGAAGGAAATCGACACGCCCTGACGAAGGACACCCCATGAAGATCCAATCGGTCAGGGGAACACGCGACTTTTACCCCGATGAGATGGCGCTGCGCAACTGGCTCTTCGAGCAGTGGCGTGCGGCCAGCCGGCGCGCGGGGTTCGTCGAGGTGGACGGCCCCGTCCTCGAACCGCTCGACCTGTATACCGAGAAGAGCGGCCCCGAGATCGCCGAGCAACTGTACTGGCTCACGGACAAGGGCGGCCGCGAACTCGCCCTGCGCCCGGAGTTCACGCCCACGCTCGCCCGCATGATTGCCGCACGCCAGGCCGCGCTCCCGACGCCCATCCGCTGGTTCAACATCTCGCGGTGCTTCCGATACGAGCGCGCCCAGAGGGGCCGCCTCCGCGAGTTCTTCCAGTGGAACGTGGACCTGATCGGCGTTGAAGGCGAGATCGCCGACGCCGAGTGTATCTCCCTGGCCGTCGATGGACTGAAAGCCGTCGGCCTCGGACCCGAGGACGTCGAGATCCGCGTCAGCGACCGCCGCCTCCTGAGCGCTCTCGTGCAGACGTACGTCGGTGTCTCAGAGGACCTTGTCCCGAGCGTATTTGCCATTCTCGACAAGCGCGACAAGGTCCCGGCCGAGGCATTGGCGGGAATGCTGGATGAGGCAGGACTGGGGAACGAAGAGAGGTCCCGCTTGGAGCGTGTCCTGACGTTCCGGGATCTGGGGGAACTGGACGCCATCGGTTCGGTTCAGACGCCCGCCGAGTCACTGAAACGTCTCTTCGGCTTGCTCGCCGACTACGGCATCGCCGACTGGTGCCGTTTCGACATCGGCATCGTCCGCGGCCTGGCGTACTACACGGGGCCGGTGTGGGAGGTCTATGACCGCAAGGGCGAGTTTCGGGCCATCTTTGGGGGCGGCCGGTATGACCGCCTCCTCGGCGACGTGGGCGGTCAGTCGATGCCCGCCTGCGGATTCGCCTGTGGCGACGCCGTCCTGGGGCTCTTGCTGAAGGAGCGCGGCCTGGGACCGCCGGAAGGGTCCGAAACCGACTACTACGTGGCCGCCTGGAACCCGGACTGGCCAAAGGTGTTGCAGATGGTGCGCCATCTCAGATCCCGAGGCAAGCGCGTGCAATTCGATCTCAAGGGAGGCAAGATCAACCGCCAGAGCAAGAATGCGATAAGTTCTGGTGCACGCTTTGTCGTTGTCATCGGCGACAAGGAAGCGCCCTGGCCGAAGGTCCTTGTGCGCGATCTGCGGCAGGGGACGGTAAGCCAGCCGATGGAGTATCGAAAAGTAGGCGACGAGGGCCAGTAGAGCCATGCCATGGCCAACCGGAAGGTCATCTACGAGGCCTCTTTCGAGGATTACCTTCGGTCGGCCGGCGTCCCGTACGTGGCGGTTGATGAGGCGAAAAAGGCCATCTTCGCCGGGGTCCACCTGAAGAGTTTCGACTTCGTCGTCTACAGCGGGGCAGGGGTGAACCTGCTCGTGGACGTGAAAGGGCGGAAGTTCCCGTATCGGGGCGGCCGCCGATGGGAGAACTGGACCACCCGCGACGACCTCGATTGCCTGGCACGATGGGAGGAGGTTTTCGGTTCCGGATTTGCAGGACTGCTCGTTTTCTGCTATCATCTGGCGCAGCCGGAGGAGGCGGCCAGGTTCGAGGTCGTGCACCACTTTCGCGGTGAATACTACGGCCTCGTCGGCGTCCACCGGAGCGTGTACGCCGACGCCTGCCGGACGCGGAGCCCCTCGTGGGGCACCGTCAGCGTGCCGACGGCCGCGTTTCGGAAACTGGTGAGGCCCGTCGCCTCGTTCTTCTGACGGGCCGCAGGGAGAGCGTCGGTGCGGCAACCTGCCTGGTGGATGCGCGTGATGCGGACGGCCGTCGCGACGGCGGCGGCGCTGCTGGTCCTCATCGGCCTCGCCACGGCGGCGGCCGGTGCCGACCGCTCGACGACCTCCGAGGGGGGGACACTACCGTCCTATATCATCCCGAACATGGTCGCATTCGGGATGAGCCTGGCGGTTCTTACGAGCGCCTGTAAACGTTTCCGCCGATCGTAACTTCAGGGGCGGTGCCGATACCGGCACCCACGGAAGGAGAACTCAATGGACGGCAAGAAAGTCGCAATTGGTGTGCTTGTCGTGCTCGCGGTGCTGCTCGGCGGCCTGGTGGCCAGCGGATTGCAGCGCGAGCGGGCGGCCTACGCGCGGGGGAGCGTGTACGACACGTACCTGGCAACGGCCATCGAGGTCCGGGAGCGTTTCGTCAGTTTCGCCATCGTCGATACCGAGTCGCGCCGGCTCATATTCTACAACATGGCACCGCCGAAGTACGAACTGCAGCCGTCGTCGGGCGTCATGCTGACGCAGGACTTTCCCGTGCGTACGGTGCCCTGACCCAGGGACTAACGGAGATACACTCATGAAGGCCAAAGACCTGATACTCATAGCGTTGCTTTGTGTGAACGTCACTCTCGCCTCCGTGGCGCTGGCACTTTACGTCGGACGCTCTGAGCCGGCGGCCGTGGCGAGCACCTCGACCCGCGCCGGCGACTACATCATGGTCACCGGTGCGCTCGATAACAACCGCGAGGGGCTGTTGATCATCGACATCGTTGCCAAGCGCGCCAACCTGTACATCCCGGAGGCGGGGGCCGGTGCCGCCGGACAGCAGTTTAAACTGGCAAGCACCCGCAATTTGGCCACCGACTTCTCCGGGGTGCCACGAACGCGGTAGGGCAGGGGCGGCACGCGGAGCGTCGGGTGGCGGCATGACCTGGTCCGTGGAATCGTGCGCGCAGCGGGTGGAGGCCGGCGAACGCATCGGCGCCGATGACGCGCTCGGGCTGCTCGCCGCCGCACGGTGTGACCCCTGGCCCGTCTGGCTCGCCGCCGACCGTATCCGGCGCAGGTTCCGCGGCCGCACGGTCCACCTGTGCAGCATCGTCGCGGCGCGTGTGGGCCGCTGCGGCGAGGACTGCCGCTGGTGCGCCCAAAGCGCCCATTGGGAAACCGGCGTTCCTCCCCATGACCTGCTCTGTGCCAAGGACGTGGTCCGCGCGGCTGAGGCGGCCGAGGCGGTCGGGGCACGGCACCTCGGTCTTGTCTCGAGCGGCGGGCGCCTGTCGGATGCCGAATTCGACGGCGTTCTTGACGCCGGACGCGCCGTTCGCGAGACGACCAGCCTGGACGTGTGTGCGAGCCTCGGCGCCGTGACGGTTGACCGAGTGCGGCGGCTCCGCGAGGCGGGGTTCGCCCGATACAACCACAACCTCGAGACCTCGGCCCGCCATTTCCCCCGCGTCTGCACGACTCACACCTGGGAGGACCGCCGGCGCAGCGCCCGGGCCGTTGTCGAGGCAGGGTTGGAACTGTGCTGCGGCGGCCTGTTCGGCATCGGCGAGACCGACGAGGACCGCGTGGACCTGGCCCTCTCGGTCCGCGACCTCGGCGCCACGGTCGTGCCGCTGAACTTCCTTCACCCCATGCCCGGCACGCCGCTCGCCGACGCGGCACCGCTCTCGCCCGCTGAGATCCTCTCGATCGTCGCCATGTTTCGCCTCGTTCTCCCGGGGCAGATCATCAAAGTGGCCGGCGGGCGGGAGAGGAACCTGCGGGACCTTCAGTGCCTGATGTTCCTGGCCGGCGCGGATGCGTGCCTCATCGGCAACTACCTCACGACCGCCGGGCGGCCGGCGGAAGAAGACCTGGCGATGATCCGCAACCTCGGCCTCCAACCCGCCGGGGCAGGGGCCCCTGCCGGGGACCGTCATGCCTGAAGAGCAGGGCGTTGCCATCACCGGACTCGGTCTGGTCCTGCCCCAGGGAGTCGGCCTGGCCGCGGCTGACGAGGTCTTCGCGGGTCGAAGCGCCGTCGGGTACCTCTCTGAGATGACCGAGGTGCCGGATGCCACGGGCGCGGCATGTCTCGGATTCGTGCCTCCCGCCGGAACGAAGCACCTCGACCGCGCCGTCCAGTTTGCCGTCGCTGCCGCCGACGAGGCGTGGGATCATGCAGGCCTTGACAGACCGCGCGACGCTCACGCGTGCGCGCCAGATCGTGCACCCGCGCGCGAGCGGATCGCCACGGTCCTGAGTCTGAGCAAAGGCGCGGTGTTTGCCCTCGCGCAGCAGGCAGCGAACGTCGGGCCTGACTGCGGCGAGCCCCTCGACGTCACACCCGACGCGGCCGCTCGAACCGTTGCGGCACGCCTCGGCCTTACGGGGCCGATTGGAGCGCCCGTCACGGCCTGCGCCTCGGGCGGGCATGCGCTGGTCGTGGGAGCGGGTTTGATCCGGCGGGGCGTGGTCGATGTGGCGGTGGTGGGCGCGGCCGAGGCGTCGCTGCACCCGTTGATCATCGGATCGTATCGGCGGATGGGCGTTCTGGCCGATGCGCGGGGCGATCCCGCGGCGTCGGTCCGTCCGTTCTCGGCGTCGCGGCGCGGGTTCGCCATTGGCGAAGGCGCCGGCGTGCTCGTCCTGGAGTCACTTGCCTCGGCCGCGCGGCGCGGGGCCGAGCCCATCGCCCTTGTCCAAGGCTGGGCCGGCGGGTGCCAGACTACCGGGCTCACGGACATGGAAGCGGACGGCAAGACGCTTGCCCACCTCCTGCGTCTGGCCCTTGAGCGCGCCGGCGTGCCCCCCGAGGACGTGGACTACGTCAACGCGCACGGAACCGCAACCGTGAGCAACGACGCCGCCGAAGCGCGGGCCATCCGAATCGCCCTGGGAGGCGCGGCCGGCGCGGTGAGCGTCTCGGCCACGAAAGGCTCGCACGGCCACCTGCTCGGGGCCGCAACCGCCGTCGAACTCGTCCTGACGGTCCTGGCCATTCGGCGCGGGGCCGTCCCGCCTACGGCAAACCTCACGGACCCCGACCCGCAGATCGGCCTGGACTGCACGCCGGTGACGGCCCGCCGGCGGCCGGTGCGACGGGCCCTGAAGATCGCCAGCGGGTTCGGCGGCCAGATGCTGGCTATCGTCCTGGCTTCGCCTGATGGGGAGCGGGACGAGTGACCGCGGGACACATCCGGAACATGGCCATGCAAGCGTGGGTGCCTGCTTAGCGTGGGTGGCACGGCAGCGGCGCAGCCGCGGCCGTGGGCACCCGGTGTCTAACACGGCCGCCCTTCGGGCTGCCGTGCCACCCGCGCTGAACACTTACAAGCGTGCCCATGCCACCCGTCCCGGATGGGCGGCTACTGGATCTTGGGCCGCTGCATCCGCTGGAAGGTGTCGGGCAGGTTCTCGTACGTGAGTTGGTTGCGAAGCGTCTCGAGTTGGCGCGTCGTTTCCTCGGCTTCGGCGCGGAACCTGCGGAAGATCTCGAGTTGCATGGCCATGATCTGTTCCTTCTCGAACCGCAGCGTCTCGTCGTGCCAGTCGCGCCACGCCCACTTCCAGGCCTTGATAGCCTCGTCGAGTCTGCGGATGCCCGTCTCGTAGGCCTTGCGTGCGTCGGCATCGCGGCCGTCGGCACGAGCCTTGACGCTCTCGGCGAACGCATCGTACACGTCCTGGGTCAATTCCTTGGCGTGGTACGACAGGTTATGGCACGCCTGCCTGTACATGACGGACCTTCCGAGACCGCGTCCGAGCGAGTTGTGGCGTTCGTTCACCTGGCGGGCCAGGTCGTACCACTCATACGCGACGAGAAAGACGCTCCGGCCGAACTCTTCCCTGACCCGTCGGCGGTAGTACTCGGCCTCCTGCGAGCGCCCAAGTTTTTCGGAGTAGATGCGGCCCATGTCGGCGGCGATCTCGGCGCTGTGCGGGTTCTTGCGGAACCCCTCGCCGAGAAACTCGATGGCCCGCCGAATCCACTGGTACCGCCGCTCCAGCGACTGCCACTGCACCGGAAGGTTCCACGCCAGGTTCCACGCCAGGAACGTCCACACCTGGGGATAGTCGCTCTGGAGCATGGCGATTCGGGTGTACCGGTGGATCAGGTCAAAGTGGACCTTCTTGTGCTTGTCTTCTTCGACCTTGACCCACAGCCACATGACGTACGGCCCGCGGAAGCCACCGAGGATGAGCGTGACCGCCTGGGCCGGCAGGTCGCTGACCTCCAGCACGGGGCGGCCGGGCACCAGCCGTATCGACGCCCCGGATGCCGTGGCGAAGCCGAACTGCGACGCCTGGGCCAGCCGCCGCCCGGGAGATTCCCGGTGGCCGAGCAACGTTTGTCGGCGCGGCTCGACCACCCACCGGCGCAGCGGGTGGACCACCGCCACCAGACCCGCCACGACGGCCAGAACCAACAGCACCGTGCCCCGCCGCGGCGGCCGGGCGCCTGAGCCGCTTGCGCTCATGCCGCCACCTCCCGCTTCCTCCAAAGCAGCGCCCCTGCCGCCACGAGGACCGCCGTGGCCAGCGCCGCCCAGCCGAGGGTCGCCGCCATCTGTGCGAGCGAAGCCACCTGGCCCGTGCTGATGGTGTCGTCGGGCAGCAGGGCCCACACGTCGGGCAACGGGATAATCAGTTGCTCGACGACATTGTCCCATCCATCCCAGTCCCAACAGGATTTGGCCCACTCGGCCACGCGCCAGGTGGCATGCTTCACCCAGAGGTCCCGGAGGAGTTCACTGCGGACGAACTCGCGCATGAAACTTGCGAACAGGAGAACGCCCGTCGCCAGGATACTCGTGTACCACGTGAACCGGGTGCTCGGCAGGACGCCGGCAGCGGCCAGGACGGTTCCGAACAGCCACACGCACAGGACGGCCTTGGCCAGGTGGATCGCGAATGGACCGCCATCCATCCGCAGCCGCACGCTCGCGGGGACCACGCCGAGGTAATCATCCTTCGTCACACACTCCAGACCCACTTCCAACGGTCCGCCATGCCAGAAGTCGCGGTCGAGATAGAGGAGCGTCGCGTGGTGGCCTTCGGGCGTGAACCTGAAGATCTGCTGCCGGCCGGTCGCAGGATTCAGGAACGTCGCCTCGGCTGCCGGCTCGACCGTGGCCGGGCTCCACGCGTCAACCGAGAGCCTGATCTCCACCGCCGTGCTGCCGGGACCGAGGGCGCCGCTCGGCACGCCGCCGAATCGGAAGATGGCGACCTGGCGCGGCAGGTCGTCGCGGCCGACCAGATAGGCCCTGGTGCGATCGGCGGCGGAAGGGTCCTGAGGTGCGGCGTCGAGATGGAACGGTTGTCCTCCCGGCCCCACGATGGAAACGGCGCCCCCAGCGGCGCCGACCAGGTAGCCGGGCGTCGCGGCGCCGACTTCCAGGACGGCGTCACCGGCCGGCGGCAGGTTCAGTACGCCTTTCTCGGGCCGGACGTTCGGGCCCGCCACGGGCACCTCGATCACGCCCGAGTCGGGGACCTCGATAACCACCTGACGCACCAGATCCGCGCGGGCCGGTGCCGGTGCAGCCTTGGCCCGAGCGTCGAGGTCCGCCGACGTCAATGCAACGTTCACCTTCAGGGGCGGCGCGTCCGCCTTCGAGGGAGGGCGAACCCGGAGGGCGATCCGCAGGTGCGCCGTCCCGGTCGCGACCCACTCGCGAAGCGGCGTTGTGCTCAGGCCCCACCTCAGAAACCTGCTCGTCTCGCCGAGGATCCAGCGGACGCCGGGCTCGGGCGGCATGTCGGGGGGATAGTGAATCCGGACGTCGGGCCCCGAGTCCGCCGTTCGGTAGCGGAACGTGGTGAGCGGCCCGTCGCGGGCCGCTGCTTCAAGGGCGTTGAGGTCGGCCGGGTGCGCGGCGCGCTGCCGCGCTTCGTCAAGACGGCTTGCCGCCAGCGACTGGATGCCACCGGCGCGCGCAAGGACGTAGGCATAGGCCCCGGCGCCGACGACCGCCAGCATGGCCAGCATGAGAACCGACATGCCGGCCGTCTTGCCGGCCACGATCTCCCAGCGGGCCAGCGGCTTGGTGACCACGCTGTAGGACACCTTCGTCTCGATCTCGGCGGGGATCGAGTAGGTGGCGAAGAAGACGCCGAGCACGACGGTCAACACCGTCATGACGAGCAAACTGGTGCCGACCGCCGCCGGGATGCCCTCGAAGACCAGATCGAATCGCGGCGACGACAGGTCGGTCAGGACGAGGACCGCGACGGCGACGGGCGCGAGAATCCACAGGCGCATCCGCATGCCCTGGCGAAGCGTGACGAGGGCAACCGCCCAAATCCGCCGCCACAGGCGCAGACGCCGTCGAATGGAGGGGGACACCTGGCCGGGATCGTCGCGTTTAGGCATGGTCTTCGGGTGGGGCGGGCTGGTCCGGCACGCCGCCGCCGGCATCGCGATCGGCGGCCGTTTGAGGCTCGGTTTCGGCGCGGATCACCCGGAGGAAGAGTTCCTCGAGCGTCGTGGTCGGATGCTCGGCCGAGACAACCTGGGCGCCGGCGTCGCGAACGGCCCCCATGATGGCCTCGCGGGCCGCGTCGGTCACGCCCGTGGCCCGGACCTGGAACACGTCGCGCAGCATGAGGAGGTCGTCCACGCGGCCGAGTTCCCGCAGTTTGCCCCGGGCAAGGATGCCGATGCGGTCGCAGACGTCGCGGACGTCGGCCAGCAGATGGGACGAGAGGAGAATGGTCTTGCCCTGGTCCTTGAGTCGCAGGATGAGGTCCTTCATTTCGCGTGTGCCGATGGGGTCGAGCCCCGTTGTCGGCTCGTCGAGCAGGAGGAGTTCGGGATCGTTGACGAGGGCCTGGGCCAGGCCGATGCGCCGGCTCATTCCCTTGGAGTACTCGCGGAGTTGGCGGAATCGTGCCCGCCGGTCCAGGCCGACCAGGTCGAGGAGTTCGGCCGTCCGTCGGCGCCGCTGCCTGCGATCGAGGCCAAAGAGGCGGCCGTAGAAATCGACCGTCTCCTGGCCGGTGAGGAAGCGGTGGAGGTACGACTCTTCGGGCAGGTACCCGATGCGCTGGTTGGCGGCGGGTGTTCCCGGCACGGACCCCAGGACGCGTGCGCGGCCGGCCGTGGGGAAGATCAGGCCCAGAAGCAACTTGATGGTGGTGCTCTTGCCCGATCCGTTCGGGCCGAGGAGCCCGAAGATTTCACCGCGTTGGAGCGTCAGGTTCAGGCCGACCAGGGCGTGGACCTTCTGTCGGCCCCAGAAATCCTTGTAAACCTTGGTCAGACCCTCGGTGACAACGGGCTGAGGCTGCTCCATGCGTGCCTCGCAGATGACCGACCCAGCGGCCCCGACGCCGCTGCTGAAAAGGGCAGGGGGTCAACGGGGACCGGCCCGTTGTTTCCGCAATGTCTGCCGCTGTGCCTTGCGCAACTGCCGCCGTTTCCGCTCGCTCGGCTTCTCGTAGTAGCTGTTGCGTTTGATCTCCTTGGTGAGACCTTCCTTCTCGCACAGTTTTTTGAAGCGCTTCAGCATCTGCTCGACGGTTTCATTGCCTCTCGACCGAATCTTCAGCATCGTCGTTGCGACACTCCTTTCCACGGCCTTCTGCCACACGTATCGTGCCCCAGTATACGCAGCGGCCGCGAGAAGGCAAGGCTTTTGTGCGACACGACGGCGGCGGGGCACGGCAACCACTTCCGGCAAGTGGTCTGCGTTGTCATGCTGAGCGAGGCGAACCATCTCGCCATGCGAGCCGAGCAACAACGGAAGCCACCGCCAGATGGTTCGGTCCCCAAGTGGGCCTCGACATGATAGTGGCGTTGAGCATTGCTCCTGCGCCGTAGGGTCCTTGAGGCGCCTGGACGCGAAAGCGTGAAAACAGGCCTTCTTGCAGGCGGCAGGCCCAACGTCCGATAATGCATGTTATGTTGCGCGAGAGGGCCGAGGGCGGCACGGGGGGGGCTTATTGGGACCAGATGGATGGGCGTGGCAGAACGTTCTCAGGTGGCTCAGACCGAGTTGTGGCGCGGCGGGTTTCCCGATCCGTCGTGCTCGGGCGTGAGCATTCGAGGCGCGGTTGCAGGCTCAGTCGTCGAGGAGGTCATCGTCGGAGATTTCGAGGACGTCGTCTTTCTCTGAGGCGTCGTCGCCACCGGCGTCGCCACCGCCGGCGAGCCGTTCGAGGCTGGCGAGGATGTCGTCTTTGCTGCCTCTGGGCTTGGGCGCCGGGACGGGTGCCTTGGGCCTGGCTGCTTTCGGTTTGGGCGCCTTCGGTTTGGGGGCGGGTGCGGGCTTCTGGCGAGCAGCAGGTTTGGCGGGCTTGTCGCGGACGCCGTCGATCTCAAGGACAAACGTGAGGGGTCCGATGCGGACCTCGTCGCCGGCGTCAAGGGCCTGTTCCTCGATCTTGGCGCCGTTGACGAAGGTGCCGTTTCCGCTTCCTTTGTCGCGGATGGTGAGTTTGCCCCCTTCGCTGACGATCTCGCAGTGATGGCGTGAGACGCGTGTTGATGCAATGATTAGATCGCTATCCTCGGCGCGCCCGACGGTGAGCGTGCCGGAAGGTATTTCCACCTGCTTCCCCTTGGGATTTCCTTTGATGAGGTGGAGTTTGGCTTCCATGAGTACGGTCCTCCGAGAAAGGGGACGCGGTTCTCCCACGACACGTCGGACCCTAGCACACGGCACGGGGGCAATCAACACAATTTTGCCGTTTCCTGAGAAGTTGGCAAAACGGCCCGGACGAGGTCATGCCGCACCGCGTTCTGTCTTTGACGACGGGCGACTTTGCACGTCCCAAGCGGTCTTCCTGGGCCGCAACGAATCATTGAAGGCCGTGGCCGATGGGTGCCGATGAAAGGCGTGGCCGACGCCGCCGAGAGCGTTTTCTGTGCGGTCGTTTGCCCTTGCCGGCACGCACCCGGTCGGCAATGTTATCGGCCCTCAAGGGCCGGCAGCAGAAAAACACGCATATTCAGGCGGTGCCGCGCATCTTCCTGCAGCGCGGGCGCAGAACATCCCCTACACGAGACAGCAAAGCCGTGCGCATAAAGCCTTGTGGTGTAATGGGTTATGCCGAGCGCCTCCGCTCAGGCGGCGCTCGCGCACGCAGGCCCCTCAGACCGTTTGACCCGCCGCGCGGTAGACGTACCCTTTAAGAAGGAAGGATTCCCCCTCGATTGGGGGACGACGACTGCTGCCTACAGTGAGGAATGGGCCATGGCACAGGTCAGACGCAACGTCTTGCCAATCGGCGTTCACCTGAACTCGGACGCCGTCTATATGGCCCAGTTGGAGCAGAACAACAAGGGCGTCCGGGTGGTCTCGAAAGCCAGTTGCCAGTTGTCCACCTCAGCGGAGATGGTTGCCCGGGTGGTGGCAGCGGGCGCGGACGCGGGCGGCACGGACGCCAATGCGGAAGACGAGACGGCCTACACTCAAGGGCGGCAGTTCGTCCGCCAGAAGGTCACAACGGACGGTTTTCACGGCAGGGACGTGGTCATCAGTCTGCCGCAGGAACACCTGGTTATCCAGCACGTCCGGATGCAACCGATGCAACCGGCGGAACTGAAAGCCGCCCTGCCCTACGAACTCGAAGGCAGACTGCCCTTTAGCCCGAACGATGCGGTCGTTCGTCATATTGTGGCCGGCACCGTCTCCGAGAACAACGAGACCAAGCATGATGTTCTCGTTCTGGCGGCACCCCGCCAGGTTGTGGAGAAACACGTATCGGCGATGACGCGTCTGGGATTCCGCGTGATAGGCGTGGGCGTGGAGCCGTGTGCCATGTGCTACAGTTACGCGTACGCCGCCACTCACTCCGAGCCCAGCCAGAGCGGCCCCCCTTGTGTCATGGTCGTCTACCTGGGCCCACGGGCCACACACGTGGCGATCCTGCAAGGCCAGGAAACGACGTTCGTCAAGGGAGTCGAGCAAGGAACGGACGGCCTGGTGGAGGCCGTGGCCAAGGTCAAGGGCCTGTCGCTCGAAGAGGCTGCCGAACTAATCGAGAGGTGGCATCAATCGCAGGGGCCGGAGATGTTGGATGAGGCGGTCGAGGTGTACAGCCGCAGCCGATCGCGCCTCGATTATCTCGTCGACCAGGTCGAGTCGTGTGTCCGGTACCACGCGTCGCTGACGCGGGGTGCGGGAGTGGACAGGCTGTACTTCGTCGGGCCCGGCGCCAGAGACCGCGCGCTGGTCCGAGTCCTGAGCGGCCGGCTGCACCTGCCGTGCGAGGTGGGCGACCCGTTCGGCACCGTTACGGGCAAGACCGACTCGGAAACGACCGAACCGGAGATGGCCGTCGCGATAGGCCTGAGCCTGTTCGGCGCCCAGTGAATTAAGGACCGCATCATGCGAGTCACGAATTTCCTTCCGGACGACTACCTGCAGCGGCGCGGCCTTCGCCGGGCCAACTGGATGTGCGTTGGCATCGCCGCCGGCACACTTGTGCTCCTCGGTGCGGTCGTTGCCTTCGTGCTGGTTCGGTCGTGGGGGATCGCGGGGGTGCGTCTTCTCACGGAGGTTCAGTACCAGGAGGCCAGTCGTCAGATCGAGGACTTGAAGCAACTCGAAGCGCGTAAAGTCGGCCTCCTCCACAAGGTCGAGTTGAGCACGGCCCTGCTCGAGCGCGTTCCTCGAAGTCACGTTCTGGCACGACTGACCAATCACCTGCCGGAGCACACCAGCCTGACGTCGATGACCATGCAACTGGAAGAGACGAAAGTGAAGGTGGATGATCCCGCCGACGGTGCCGCGGGGGGCAAGAAGCCCCGGGGCGCGCGCGGCAAGAACCAGCCCGGCGTCGCCCGAATCACGCGGCTGCGGTTCCGACTGGACGGTCTTGCGGAGACGGACGTGCAAGTGGCGGAGTACATCTCTCGGCTCCACACCGATCCCCTCTTCGAGGCCGTGGACCTCCAGTTTTCGGAGGAGTTTCCGTATAAGGAAGGCGTGACGATGCGGCGGTTTCAGATGTCGCTGCTGTTGAGTGAGGATGCCGAGAAGGTCCTGGAATCGCTCGGTGACGAGCCGGCGGGGGTGGCCGACTCATCGCCGACCGACACGAAAGGGAATTTATGAGGGGTCCGATCCGGATTCTGCTGACGGTCCTGGGTCTGGTCGTGGTCGCGGCCGTGATGGCCGTTGTGGTCGTCGTGCCGGTCCTGCGCCGAACCGAGGCCGACCGCATCGCCATCCAGGACCGGCGGGCGCAACTTGTGAAACTTCAGCGTGTGGCTGCCCGAATCAACAACCTTACGAAAGAGATCGAACGGCTCGAAGAGGCGCTGGCCTTTTTCGAGGACCGGCTGCCGGAGGAGCGTGAGATCGACGTCATCCTGCGGGAAGTGTGGTTGATCGCCGAGTCGAAATCCATGACGCCACGCAGCGTGCGGACCAATGCGCCCGAAACCATGCCGCGGTACAATTCCCTGCCGATCACGCTCTCGCTGGAGGGGCCGTTCGGGAGTTTCTACGAATTTCTGTTGGGCCTGGAACGCCTCCCACGCCTGACCAAGGTCCGCCAGATGCAGGTCACGAAATCTCCGATGACGGAGGGCCTTGTCCAGGTGGACCTTCTCATGGACATCTTCTTCGAGAAATAAACATGACGCAACCATCCGACGAACAAGCCGAGCGGTTCCGTATAGGGGACAAGGGCATCGAGGCCGTGCCCAAGGGCGCTGCGGCCAAAGCCGGCTTCGCCGACAAGAAGAAGGTCTTGATCCTTGCGGTTCTTCTGGTTGCCGGGGGCGGCGTGGCCGCCTACCAGTTCCTGGGCGGTAGCGGTCCGAAGCAGGCGGTAGCGGTGTCGGTGCCATCGCCGGTTGCCACCAGCGCGCCGGCCGGCGCGACGAACGTCGAGAGCGTTCTGGCCCGGCTCGAAGCCGGCCCGCAGACCCGGGGCGAGGATACGCTGTCGGTAGACCGCGTCGAGAAGATCGTCAACACGTTTGACACGTACGTTCAGATGCGGCAGGTACCGCTTAGCGGGCTTCGCGTCAATCCGTTCACCGTCGTCCAGGACAAACCGGAGCAGAAGGTACTGGAGGATGCCCAGGCCGATGAAGAGGCGAAGGCCGAGGCGCGCCGCAACCAGGTGCTTCAGGCCGCCCGCGCGCTGAAGGTCGGCTCCATCCTCATCGTCGGCAACGAGCCCAAAGCCATCGTCGGTGGAAAACTGTATCGTGTCGGCGACACGGTTCAGGGCCTGTGCGTCGACGCGATCGCCTCCGATTGTGTGACATTGTCGTTCGAGGGGGAAACCGTGAGGCTTCGGCTGAGGCCGGAGACCAACGGCGGCTAAGGACAGGGAATGACCGGCGACCAGACAACCGTCGATACGGCCGTAGCTGACCTGGAGCCGGACGCGCAGCGTCCGGGCCACGCAACCACGCCCGAGAAGCCGTCCGGCCAAGGCTTTCGCATGGGCGACTACCTGGTCGAGCGCGGCGTGTTGACGCGTGCGCAACTCGAAGAGTGTCTCGCACTGCAGAAGTCGAGTCCCGGCGAGCGGTTGGGTCAGGTCCTCATCCGGAAGGGCTACGCCAAGGAAACCGACGTCATGGCGTGCCTGGCCGCCGAATACCATCTCGACTTCGTCCACGTCAGCCAACTGGATATCCCCGCCAGAGTCCGCGACGTGCTGCCGCCCGACTTCTGCCGCTATCACAAAGTGCTGGTCATCGACGCCGACTATGAGAACAACACCGTGACGGTGGCCACGTCGGACCCGGCAAACGTGTTCATGCTGGACGAGGTCCGCCGCCGGGTTGACGGTCGCGTGAAACTCGCCGTGACGACCATCGCGGAACTCACCAAAGCGATTGACGATCTTCTGGGCGGCCCGGAGGAGTTCCGCCTCGACGACCTGATCCGCGACATCGCCGACGACGCCGTCGAGGTCCTCGATGACGATGAGGAAGAGACCGCAGACCTGGCCAGAGTGGCGGGCGAATCGCCCGTGGTGCGGCTGGCCAACTACCTCATCTGTAACGCCGTCAAGGAAGGCGCCAGCGACATTCATATCGAGCCGGGCGAGAAGAAGATGCGCGTCCGGTACCGGATCGACGGCGTCCTGTTCGAGGTCATGTCGCCTCCCCAGACGATGCACGCGGCCCTGGTCTCGCGTCTGAAGATCATGTCGAACCTCGACATCTCGGAGCGGCGCCTGCCGCAGGACGGCCGCATCCGCGCCATCGTTCGCAATCGGTACGTGGATTTCCGCGTCAACATCCTGCCGACCACCCAGGGAGAGAAGGCGGTCATCCGTATTCTCGACAACCGCTCGATCCTGATCGGTCTGGACCGGCTGGGGTTTGAGCCGGATCACCTTGCCATCTTCAAGGACCAGGTCGTGCGCCCGCACGGGGTCATTCTGGTGACCGGGCCCACGGGCTCCGGAAAGACGACGACGCTTTACTCGGCGCTGATGACGATGAACGGCGCCGAGATGAACATCTCGACGACCGAGGACCCGGTCGAGTATTTCCTGAGTTTTGCGAATCAGGTCCAGATCAACGACCGCATCGGTTTCACGTTCGCCAGCGCCCTGCGTGCCCTGCTCCGCCAGGACCCCGACGTGATCATGGTCGGCGAGATCCGCGACGAGGAGACGGCCCGCATCTGTGTCCAGGCCGCACTCACGGGCCACCTGGTGCTCTCAACGCTCCACACGAACGACGCACCGTCGAGCATCACGAGGCTCATCAACATCGGCATCGAGCCGTACCTGATCAGCGCCTCGGTCAACGCTGTTCTGGCCCAGCGGCTGGTCCGCCGCATCTGTGACAAGTGCAAGGAAACCTACGACCCCAGCGATGAAGTGAAGGCCGCCCTGCTCAAGGCCAGGATAGACGTGGACACCTTCTATCGCGGCGTGGGCTGCGAGCATTGCCGCAACACCGGCTACAGCGGCCGCTGCGGCATTTATGAGATGATCGAACTCGACGACGGGTTCCGCGACCTCGTGGCGACTCGGCCCAGTGTAACGGCGTTGCGCCGCTATGCCACGGAGCGCGGCATGGTCGGCCTGCGAGAGGATGGCCTCAGAAAACTTCGCAGAGGCGTCACCACCATCGAAGAGGTGTTGCGGGTCACCGAAGACGCTCCCCTGGCAAGTGCACAAGGAGGTGAAGCGTGAGCCGCATCTGGGAACTCCTTGAACGGACCGTAACCGGTGGGGCGAGCGACCTGCACATCATTGCCGGGCTGCCGCCGCTCCTGCGCATCCATACGATCCTCGGCGGAATGGACGGCGAAGCCGTCATGAACACCGACGAGGTCGACGTCGTGGCCCAGGACATCCTTGACGAGGACCAGTACCGGCGGTTCCTCGAGCACCGGGACCTGGACTTTTCGGCCGCCCTGCCCTCCGGCCCGCGGTTTCGCGTCAATGCGCACTTTCAGCGCGGAACGCCCGCGCTGGCGTTCCGCGCCATTCCGTCCAAGGTGCCCGAACTGGCGACGTTGCACCTTCCCGAGGCGGCTCAGACCTTTGCCGACGTGCCCCACGAGGGGCTTGTTCTGGTGACCGGCGAGACCGGCAGCGGAAAGTCCACCACGCTGGCCTCCATGATCGACTACATCAACCACCGGTACCCCTACCACGTGATCACGCTCGAGGATCCTGTCGAGTACTACCTCGAGTCGGACAAGTGTGCTGTGGAGCAACGCGAAGTCGGACCCGACGTGCCCAGTTTTCAGTTGGGGCTTCGCCACGTGCTTCGCCAGGACCCCGACATCATTCTCATCGGCGAAATGCGCGACCTCGAGACCATTTCGACAGCCCTGACGGCCGCCGAAACCGGGCACCTCGTCCTCTCAACGCTGCACACCAACGACGCGCCCTGCACGGTGGAGCGCATCATCGACGTTTTCCCCGCCGCACAGCAGAACCAGATCCGCTCCATGCTTGCCAACACGCTCAAAGGCGTCATCTGCCAGCGGCTCTTGCCGCGGATCGACAAGCCGGGGATGGTCCCGGCCACCGAGGTCCTCATCTCGACCCCCGCCGTCCGGAACTGCATCCGCGACAACCGCATCTTCGAAATCCCGAACATCATCGAGACAAACCGCTCCGTCGGAATGCACATGTTCGACGCATCGCTGAAGCAACTGTTCTTCACCGGCATGATCAGCCGCGAAACCGCCCTGGACAACGCACGCACGCCCGCCGAACTGGCCCGTGCGCTCTCGGCGTAGGTGAACGATGCATACGTACCGGTACCAGATGAAGAAACGCGACGGCCAGGTGGTCGTCGGCACCCTCGAGGCCGACAACCAGACGCTGGCGGCCCAGCAGATCCGTGAACTCGGCGGCATCGTCCTCGACCTGACCCGCACCGG
>Ga0307379_10003503_pt1 | contig 22779 bp, 12 predicted proteins | sample UN2MG_FD_202237 | JGI IMG/M metagenome (GOLD analysis project Ga0307379, IMG submission 202237) | Soil microbial communities from Risofladan, Vaasa, Finland - UN-2 | ecosystem: Environmental > Terrestrial > Soil > Coastal area > Acid sulfate soil | place: Finland: Risofladan, Vaasa | collected... | reverse complement strand
TGCCGTCGTAGGAGTCATCGAGGTCCAACTGTCCGCCGTTGGCGTCGTCGATCGACAGGTTGTTGATGATGCTGGTCGTGGCACTGGAGCCGCGAATCGTCAGGGTGGCGCCGGCGCCGATGCTGACGACGTCCTGCACGATCTTCTTGACGCTCAGGGAGGAATTGGGGTCGAGCGTCGTCGTGCGCGGGAGCAGCACGTCGATGTTCGGATCCGCATCGGCCGCGCCCGGCGTCACTGCGCCGATCAGGCCGGACTGATTCATCTCGACGATGACGTTGCCGTAGTTGGTGATGTCGAAGCCCGAGTCGTTGGCCGCCAACACCGCCCGCAGACGCGTGGTGGGCGTCGTGACGGCGTAGGTGAAGAAGTTCGGGTCGCCGGCAGGCACGTTCGGGTCGGTGGCCCACGGATCGGTCACGGTGCTCGTGTAGCTGCCGTTGTAGACAACGTTGTCGCCAGGCGCCTCGGTGACGTTCAGGTTCAGCGTGCCGCCATACGCATTGAACGTGCCGTGGTTCAGCGAGTTGGGCGCGTTCAGGTTGACCGTGCCGACGTACTGGTTGAAGGTGGCCAGGCCCAGACCATCAGACGCGTTGAAGTTGGTCGCCATCAGGCCGGGGCTTCCGCAGGCCACCTGGTCGATCGTCACGGCGCCGAACGCGTTCGACACGTTCACGTTCACGGTGGGGTAGTACACCCCGCCGGTGGCCCCGATGCCGATCTGGACGTTGCCCGTGCCGGTCGCGCCGGCCGCGTTGATGTTCACCGTGCCGTGGTCGATCTCGAACCGCGTGATCGTCGCGCTGGCGCCGTTCAACGTCGTCACACCGCTGTTGCCTTGCAGCACGACCTCGCTGTCGCCGGTCAACGCATTGTCGAAGACCAGGGGCTGGTAAACGTGGAACGTGGTCTGATCGTTGTACAGCGTGACTGCGCCGGTGAAGTTGATGATGTCGTCGGAGCAGTTGGACCAGCCGCCATACGCCGAGCCGACGTACATGGTGATGTTGTTGCCGTCTCGGCCGAGCGTCAAGGCGCCGAACGTGTGAGTGACCGTGATGTTGGAGTCATCGTCGTACGACGTCTGACGACCGGAGATCTCGAACAGGCCGCCGTCGCCGAACAGGAGGTCGTCGTACTGCTCCACTATCACGTCGTTCTGGTGGGCGGCATCCGCGTTCGAGTCGGCGACGGAGATGATCCGACCCTCGTAGCGGTACTGCGTGCTGGTGGTCGGGCGGATGTAGATGGGATTCACGCCGACCGCGTTCGCCGACGCCAGGATCGCCTGGCATTGCTCGATAATCAGGCTGCCACCGCCGAAGTCGCCGTTGCCGCTAAAGATGGGCTTGTAGCGCGGGCCGCGGCCGCTGTCGAGGTACACGTTACCGTCACCGACCACGTTATTGTAGATGACGGTGTACCCGTCGTCCGCGTCGATCCTGGTGTCGGCGTTGATCGTCACGCTGTTGAACTGCACGGTGTCCGTGGCCGTCGAACAGACGCGGTCGATGTTCACGCCGGCTGCGAGGACGAGGCTGCCCCACTTGTGGGTAACGGAGATGTTCGCGTCGTCAATTCCGCCGTCGTCGTCGGTGTCATTGATCACCTGGCCCACGTACATCCAGGGCATCGAGGTGTAGCCGGTGTTCATCAGCAGCGTTGTGCCGGAGTGATCCACCTGCTCATCGGTCGTGCCGATGGATACCAGGCTGGAATAGCTGGTGACGCCCGAGGTGTACTCGAGGGTGCCGGGGATGGCATTCGGGGCGGTCAGGATCAGGGTCTCCCGGCCGCTCACCTGCGTGCCGCCGGTGTAGTTGTTGTTGTTGGCCAGGACCACCGAGTTGACGGCGCCGCTCAAGGAGGTGTAGCCGATGACCATCGTGCCGCTGCCGGTGACCACACCGTCCAGGTACAACCTGGTACGGTAGGCCATAATGCCGCAGTTGCCGTCCACCAGCGTGGTCGTGCCGGCGATGTGCCCAAAATCCGTCCTGCTTCCCGTCCACCGGAAGGTCTGGCTGTCCCCGCTGACGGTCAGGTCGCCGAACGTGTGGTGGACGATGGGGTAGTTGGCGTCCTGAAGGAGGTTGTAGTCGGCGTCCCATCCCTGAATGCCGGCCGCCTGGTTATAGCCCATCGCCGTCGTCACGAGGTTGGTGCCAAGGTGGGTCGCCTCGGCGTCGGTTGTGCCGACGGAATACAGGGTGCCGGTCGACGTGAGGTTCACGGTGCCGGTCAGGGAGTTCGGGGCGCCCATGACGGTCGTGCCACCGATAGTCGTCTCGCCCGCACGGTTGTTGTTGTCGCCGGTGATGAAAACGCCCTTGCTGCCGTCGGTGCTGACGATTCCCAGATGGCCGCTGCCTGTGATCGGACCGGAGAGGAGGGCCGTCCCACGATAGCTGCGGAGGTAGCAGTTGGTCTCGTTGACGTAGATCATACCGGTGAACTCGACGACGTCCCAGCCGGGATTGTCGTCTCCGCCGACAGTCAGCCGCAAGCCGTCCGTACCCCAGGTGACGCCGCCGAACTTGTGCGTGAGCTTGATGTTCGGGTCGTCAAGGGGCACGTCGGTGATGAGGCTCAGCGACTGGCCTCCCTGCACCGTGCTGCTGGCCCTGAGGACGATATCGGTCGCCGAGTGATCGGCCTGCTCGCCGGTGACGGCCACCGAGTAGAGGGCCCTGCCGTTCAGCTCGATCGAGCCGGGGATGGCGTTGGGGGCGGTGATGATGACGTTCTCACCGTAGGCCTCGGTCCCGCCGGTGTAGTTGTTGTTGCTTGACAGGACCACCGAGTTGACGCCGCCGCTCATGGACCCGTTGATGATCAGCTTGCCGCTGCCGGTGACCACGCCGTCCAGGAACAGCCTCGAACGGTTCCCTAGGACGGTGTTGTCGCCCTCGACGAGGGTGGTCGTGCCGGCGATATGGCCGAAGTCGCCGTCCTGGCTGCCGTACCACGTGAGGCTCTGGCCGTTCATGGTGAAGGTCAGGTCGCCGAACGTGTGCTGGACAGCGAGGTTGCTGTCGTTGCCGGGGGCGTCGGTGGTGTCGCGCAACACCTCACCGCCGGACAGGTAGTGGGTGCCGCCGGTGAGGAGAATGTTGGTCGAGGAGTGATCGGCCTGCTCGTCGGTGACGCCGATGGAATACAGGTACGAGTTACTCAGCTCGACCGTACCGGGGATGGCGTTCGGGGCGGTGATGATCAGCTTCGCGCTGGACGGGACCAACGTGCCGTCCGTGTAGTTGTTGTTGTTGTTGGTCAGGACCACCGAGTAGACGCTGCCGCTGGTATTGCCGAGGGCTGCGATCAGCTTGCCGCTGCCGGTGACCACGCCGTCCAGGTACAGCCTGCAAACGTAGGCAATGACGGCGGAGTCGCCCACCAGCGTGGTCGTGCCGGTGATACGCCCGTGAGCGCCGTACGCGTCGCCCGTCCACGTGAAGGTCTGGGCGTTCTGGGTGAAGGTCAGGTCGCCGAACTTGTGCTGGAGCGGGAAGTTCGCGTCATAGAACGTGCTCCAGGTGGGGGCGTTAAAGCCGGTCGTGCCTATGACGGTGCTGTTCACATTGACGATGAGGTTGGTATTGACGTGCTCAACCTGGGCCTGATCGGTGCCGAGCGAGAACAGGGCGCCGCCGTCAAGGTAAACGTCGCCGGCCGCCGCGTTCGGAGCCGACAGCGCCAGGTTGTTCGCCACCACGGTGCCGCCGGTGTACGTGGTGTCGTGAGCGAGGATGAGGTACCCACGCGTCCAGCCCGCCGGGCGAATCAGCGTGCCGTTGCCGGTGACGTCACCGGAGAGGGTCGTGTTGACGTGCGCCCAGCCGCTGTAGAACTCCGTGTTGCCGTCCAGCGTCACAGTGCCCGTGAACTCCATGCTCCTGCCGCTGCTGTCATTGTCGCCAAGAGTCAGCCTCAGCTCCGGCTGGGCGAAGGTCAGGTCGCCGAACTTGTGGACGAGGGTGATGAGGTTGGCGTCCTGGACCAGAATGCCGGCCCGATCGACGTAGGTGCCGACCCCGATGTTGCCGCTGGTCTGGAGGACGACGTCGGTGTTGAGGTGCTCGACCTGCGCCTGATCAACGCCGACGGACCGCAGGCTGCCGCCGTTGAGGACGACGTCGCCGGTGCTCGCGGCGTCGGGGGCGGCGAGGATCAGCGCGCCCGCGTCGACACGCGTTTCCCCGCTATAGTTGTTGGTGTCGTTCGACAGCGTCAGTTGGCCGCCGTACATGATAAGATTGCCGGAGCCGGTAACCTGGCCGCTGACATACACCTTTGAGGTGGTATTGTAGTACGGATTGATATGGGAGTTGCCGTCCAGCGTGACGGTCCCGGTGAACTCGAGGATGTCGCCGCTGTTCCAGAAGAGCACCTGGGCGTCCTCAGTGAAGGTCAGGCCGCCGAGCTTGTGAATGATGACGTTGGCGTCGTCAATCAGGGTGCCGTTCGTGTTGAAGCCCTGGCCGCCACCAAAGCCAAACCACTTGTTGGCCTGGGCGGCGCCGCTCAGGATCACGTCAGTGCTGGAGTGGTCGCCCTGGGCGTCGGTCTCGGCGACCAAGTTGATCCTGGTGTTGTACTGCTCCTGGTGGACGAAGGTGATCGGCCCGGCGCCCGCGGCGTTGGGGGCCGCCAAGACAAGGTAACCTCCGTAGAACGTGAGGCCGCCGGTGAAGTTGTTGTCAGCGCTCAGAATGGTGCGCCCGGCATTGCCCGGGATGATGCCGAGCATGCCGCTACCGGTGATCTCGCCACTCATATGGAGGGGCGCAAACTCATCGTACGGGGCCAGGTTGATGTTCCCGTCGAGCGTCGTGGTGCCGGTGAACTCGACCACGTCGTTGTTGGAGCCCCAGGCGCTGACGTACAGGGTCGCCTCTGCAACGCCGGCCGCCAGGCTCAGCCCGCCGAACTTGTGTGTAACCTGGTTCGGGTCGTCCTGGATGGGGTTGTCTCCGTAGCCCTGCATGCCGCTAATCCTGGCGTCGGCCGCCAAGACCACGTTATTCTGCGAGTGATCGGCGTCGGCGTCGGTGAGAGCCACCGAGTACAGCCTGCCGCCCGCCATCTCGATCGTGGCCGTGCCGAGGGAGTTGCTCTCGGTGATGAACAGGGAGCCGGTGTTGACGTACGCCGTACCGGCCAGGTTGCTCCGGCATTCGAGGTACACGCGGTCCGCGCCGTCCTTGCTGAAGTTGATGGCGGGGTCGTTGGCCTCGATCCCCCCGGCCAGCGTCATCGCGCCGTGGGAGACGTTCACATTGAGCGACTGCATCAGCTTGATCGGGGCCTCGATCCTGCTCACGGCGCCCGGCCAGCTCTGGAGAAGGCTGGCGTTGCCGTTGGGGTCGGAGAGCGGCAGGCCCAGGTTCGGGTCCGCGTTGGTCAACCCGGAGTCGAACGTCAGCGTCCCGCCGCCCGCAGCGATGGTGTAGCCCTCGCCGCCGGTGGAGCCGTCCCCCATCTGCAGAATGCCCAGCGTGATGTCCAGGCCGTTCAGGGAGATCGTGACCGGATCGTAGTTCGGGTCGATGTCAAGTAGGATGTTGGCGCGATTCCCTACGCCGTCCGCGCCCACGTTGGCGTCCGCAACCGCCGGGCTCCACGCCCCGGCATCGTTCCAGTTCGAGTCCGTGTCCGCGATCTGCCAGACGTATGTCGTCTGCGCAGAGGCCTGTGCGCCAGCGAACAGAACCGCCGCAATGGCCACCATTCCAATCCACTTACTGAGCTTGTTTCTAGACACGACGTTCTCCCTTCCTTTCACGAGGTGACTCGCAAGAATTGCCCGCGCGGCCCTTCCGTCCGGCCGAAGCGCCCGGCTTGGGAGCACCGCGCTGATTTCCTTGACCATGATCCTCTTCATTCAGAAATGCCCATTCCGGCACCGCGCCGGATTGTTTGCTGACGGTGGGGAAGGAACGGGCAGGCGCACAAGCACTCGTTGCGCCTCGGCAATGCTGACTCGTAAAAACGAGACTGCTCCAGCATTCCTTCCCTTTGCCTTCTCTTAATTAGCGAACTGCTCGTTCCTCGCGTAAGACTTGCTAGAGTCTGAAATGACAGGCTCACCAACTCGACGCGATTATATCACGAAAGGGGATTCGTGTAAAGGCCCAAATCGGGCCGCGTACAGAAATACAACTCGTCCTTGATTTGCCGGAATAGCCCGTCTCGGCGCTCTTCCCCGCGATTGCAGGGGTTTGGCAGGCCGGCAACGGCAGCGGAGGCAGGCCGGCGACAAGTCGCTCACAGGCAAAAACCGCCTTGGCAGTCTGCCTGGAAGACGGCCCTTTCACTGGAATCGCCCTGCCGGTAGGCTCTCAGCGGCCGCGCTCGACGGCGAGGTCAGCGCGCACTACGATGCGAGGATCATGACGCGACGTGAAGCAGTGATCGAGGCGCTGGAGTTCCGCCCGCCGCCGTACGTGCCCTGGCAGTGGGAGATGACCATCGACTGCGCCGAGCGCTTCGGCCGCGCGACGGGGATGAGCGACCTGGAGGAGTTCTACTGTCCGCACTTCGTCGGCGTCGGCGCGGCCGTCGGGCGATTCGAGCCGATCGGCGGCAACCAGGTGCGCGACATCTACGGCGTCGTGTGGGACCGCGCGATGGACAAGGACATCGGCACCCCCTGCCGGTGGCCGATCCGGCGCCCCGAGGATCTGGACGCGTACGAATGGCCCGACGCGAACAACGACGAGTGGTATGCGGACATTCCCCGGCAACTGGCCGAGCACGCGGACAGGTTCAGCGTCTATGCGATCGGCTTTTCGCTTTTCGAGCGCGCGTGGACGATGCGCGGCATGACCGAACTGCTGATGGACATGGTCGAGCGCCCCGAGTTCGTCGAGCGGTTCCTCGATGCGATCGTCGAGCACAATCTCATTCAGGTCCGTCGGGCGCTGCGGTGCGGGGTGGACTGCGTGTACTTCGGCGACGACTACGGCATGCAGACCGGGCTGATCATGGGCCCGGCGCACTGGCGGCACTACATCAAGCCGCGGCTGGCGCGGATGTTCGCGCCGGTGCGCGAGGCGGGCAGGTACGTCAGCATGCACTCGTGCGGGTGCGTGGCGGAGCTGTTCGACGATCTGATCGAGATCGGGCTGAACATGTTCAACCCGTTCCAGCCGGAGGTCATGGACGTCTTCGACATGATGCGGCGCTACCACGGCCGGCTGGCCTTCCACGGGGGCATGAGCGTTCAAAGGCTGCTGCCGTTCGGCAGCCCGGACGAGGTGCGGTCGCAGACGCGGCAGTTGATCGAGGCCGGGCGCAACGGCGGGTACGTCTTCGCGCCGTCTCACGGCGTGCCGCGCGACGTGCCGCCGGAGAACCTGCTGGCGATGGTGGAGGTGCTCAAGTCGCAGCCGGGATTCGCCAGGACTTAGGCTCCCCGCGCGTGGGCGGCGGCGAAGTGAAGCCCGGCATACACCTTAATATCGATGACCTTGCCGGCGGCGGCCTGCTGGGCCAGCCACGGCTCGGCCGCTTCCAGCGGGACCTCGTGGACGTGGATGTCCTCGGTGTGGTCGCCCCCGCCGGGGCCTTCCCTGATCAGGCCGGTGGCCAGGTACATGTGAAGGATCTCGCCGGAGGTGCCCGCCGAGGCGGCGCCGGCCGCTACCAGGCGCATCTGACGCGCCCGATAGCCGGTCTCCTCCAGCAACTCCCTTGAGGCGGCGGCCGCCAGCGGCTCGGACTCCATGCCCTCCACGTCGCCGACCAGCCCGGCCGGCAGCTCGATCACCGCCGCGCCGACAGGCGTGCGGAACTGCTCCACCAGGACCAGCCGGCCGTCGTCGGTGACCGGCACCATCGCGACGATGCCCGTGATGCCCAGCCGCTGGACGTACTCCCATCGCCCCTGCCGCAGCAGGCGGAGGAACTCGCCTTCGGCTATCACTGTCTTGTGGGGGTGCGTGTCCATGCGCGGGAGTCGATTGGGGGGATCGCCGCCAAACGGCAAGCCCCCGAGCAGCGGCTTCAGGTTCGCCGCCGCTTGCTGCGTCGGAACAGGTTGTACTTCATCATGCACCAGACGGCCCGCATGCCGTCCTTCCAGCCGATCTTCTTGCCCTCCTCGTAAGTCCGCCCGGAGTAGCTGATGCCGACCTCGTAAATGCGGCAGCCCATCGCGGCGATCTTGGCGGTGATCTCCGGCTCGAAGCCGAAGCGGTCCTCCTCGATCCGAATCGACTGGATGATCTCGCGGCGGAAGACCTTGTAGCAGGTTTCCATGTCGGTGAGGTTCAGGTTGGTCAGGCAGTTGGACAGGAAGGTCAGGAACTTGTTGCCGACGTAATGCCAGAAGTACAGCACGCGGTGCGACTCGCCGCCGGCGAATCGCGAGCCGTAGACCACGTCGGCCCGGCCGTCGAGGATGGGCTTGAGCAGCTTGGGGTAGTCCTGGGGGTCGTACTCCAGGTCGGCGTCCTGGATGACGACCGCGTCGCCGGTGGCGGCGGCGAAGCCGGTCCGCAGGCCGGCCCCTTTGCCCTGGTTGCGATCGTGATACAGCACGCGAACGTCCGCCGCCGAGTCCAGCTCCTTGAGCCGGTCGCGCGTGCCGTCCGTCGAGAAATCGTCCACGATAACGATCTCCTTCTCAATCTCCGGCATCGCCGCCCGGACGCGATCGACGATTCCGGCGATTGTGTCGCGCTCGTTATAGACCGGTATGACGACTGTCAGCTTCATGGGCGATTCCGATTGGCCGCCCCGGGCCGAGCCGGCCGCGGGAAGCATGAACGATACCAGCTACCGTCGCGTCCGACAAGGGTTATACTACCGGACCTCAACACAACAGCCCCGGGAGACCAGCAATGCTCATACGCTTCGTGCCGGTTGTAATGATCGCGGTGCTGATCGGCGGGCAGCCGCCGGCGGCCGGACAGCAATCCGACCCGACGGAGCCCGCGGCCGCGGGTGGTGCCAAACGCAAACAACTCTCGCAGCACGGCATCACTTGGACGTTCGACCGGCCTGCGACGGCGGGGCAGTTCGTCACCGGCGACTGGTGGGTCGTGGGACCGGTGACCGTGGCGAGCATCTCGCCCGCGCCGGGCCCGGCAGACCCCGATGCCAGCGTGAACATCAAGAGGGGCGTCTGGGGCGACACCTCCCTGCGCAACGACAAGCGCATGCGCAACGGCTCGATGGTCGTGCTGAAGGCCGGCGGCAAACAGGGCTACGACTCCCGCAGCACGACGTACGACCCGGAGCTGAGCGTGAAGCTCCCCTACACGCTTGCAGTGAACCGTTCGCTGATCTCCACTATCAGCCACACCTCGCTTCCCGCCGACAACTTCTGCCACAAGATCATGTGGCGGTCGGAGAAGAAGTCGCAGTGCGCGCTGAAGGCGGCCGCCGTGCTGACGTGCCTGGCCCAGGTGCCTTCGGCCGACGCCTTCCGCCCGGCCTACGCGGGAACGGACAAACCCATCTACCGGGCCAAGGATCTGAAGTGGGACCTGCTGGGGCGGCTCAAGCCCGCCGGGCGGGTGCCGTCGTGGGAGGACTTCGACCGCTACTTCCAGCGGCCGTGGCTGGAGCACATGTGCAACTGGGCGCAGCAGGAGCTGAACCCCACGGAGAACCAGCCGAACTACGGGCGGGAGCACGCGCGCCTCGTGTCCATGGCCAGTCTGATGCTCCAGCTCGACGTGCCCAAGGAGCGGAAGGAGAAGCTGCTGATCGGCCTGGTGCAGTACGGGATCGACGTGTCCGGGGTGGCCAAGGTCGGCGGGCAGTGGAACTGGGGCGGCGGGCACTCCAGCGGGCGGAAGTGGCCGGTCCTGTTCGCCAGCCTGATGCTGGATAAGCCCGAGCTGCGCCGCCTGCCCGAAACCGCCGTCTTCCACGAGGACGCCCAGACCTACTACGGCAAGGGCTGGTTCGGGCAGACCGTGCTGTGGCAGATGGTCATTCACCACGGGCCGCGCGAGTCCTACGAGGAGAAGCCCCCCGAGAAGTGGGAGCAGTGGGACAAGACATCCGAGGGCTACCGCTGCTGCTGCAACGCGGTGGCCTGGGTCGGCACGGCGCTGTCGGCCCGGCACATGAAGGCGATCAAGGTGTGGGAGCACGACGCCTTCTTCGACTACTGCGACCGCTGGATGCGCACGGACGACCCGTACGCGGCGGCCCGCGGCAAGCACGCCCGGCCGAAGGGAGAGACCAAGACCTTCGACCCCTTCGTCGATGCGATGTGGCGGGCCTATCGCAAGACCGCGCCGAAGCAGGAGATGTCCGGCAAGAACCGCAAGTGGATCCCCAGCAGGCCGGGCAAGTGGGTGCCAAACCCCAGGCCGAAGGACTGACGGGCCCGGAAGGCTGACAACGCAGGTTGGGTTTCGAAACGATCCGATGCCGCTGCTTCATTCAAGGAGAAGATCATGTCGCGATGGCACAATCACGTAAGCACAGCCGTCGGCTTGGCCGCCTGTTTGCTGGCCGCTCTGGCGAGCCCAGCCGCGGCGCAGGAGGCGTTCAAGCCCGGGCCGAAGCTTCAGGACGACTTGAAGGTGCTGGAGCTGAAGCTCGTGGACGGATACGCCAAGGCGCGCCCGTGGCTGTTGTTCGGGGCGCAGGACAAGGCGGCGCTTCAGGCCAAGGCCAAGAGCTGCCCCGAGCTGTGGTCGCGCGTAGTCGCATCGGCCAAGCATCTTGGCTCCAAGGCCCCGGACGACCAGGAGGTCAAGACCGGCGCGCACTACTGGCGGATCGAGCGGGTGCACGCCGGCGCCCTGGCGTACTTCGTCACGGGCCAGAAGGCCCACAAAGAGGCAGCCGTCCGCTGGATGGTCCAGTACTGTAAGGAACCCGTCTGGGGGACCGGCTGGGGGTCGAACGTGGACCTGCACGCGTCGTGGTACCTCTACCACATCTCGATGGCCTACGACATCCTCTACGACGAGCTGCCGGAGGCCGACCGCAAGACCATTCGCGATAGCCTGGCCGCCCACGCCCGCGCCGTCTACGCCAGCCTCAACCCGGCCGACCCGAATTTCCGCTACAAGAGCGGATTTCGCTACGACCAGAACCACACGTATGTCCCGGCGGTCGGGCTTCTGACGGCCTCCCTGGCGCTTGTGGGCGAGGTGCCGGAGGCGACGCAGTGGGTCAATCATGCCCACGCAGTCATGCGTCGCTGCCGCCACGCGCTGGGCGACGACGGCTGGTACTACGAGGGCACCGGCTACTGGGCCTACGCGTTCAATTGGCACGCGCGCTACGCCGAGCTGATCGCCCGCGCCACGGGCGAGAACACCTACGACCTGCCCATCCTGAAGCACAACTGGCTGTTCCCGCTGCACACGGGCCTGCCCGGCGCGCCGGGCCGGTTCGACATCGGCGACACGGGCCGGGGCTTCAAGGACGGCAAGCGAGGCGGCAGCGGCCGCACCAACAGCCACAGCATCTTCTGGCGGCTGGCGGCCGAGCTGAACTCGCCCGAATCGCAGATGGTCGGCAGCATGCTCGACGCGCACTCGCCCGACAACGAGTACCCCGCGGTGGCCTTCCTTCGCTACGACCCGGCCGTCAAGCCCGCCAAGCTGACCGACATCAAGCCGTACCACTACTTCAAGGACCACGGATTCGTCGTCTGGCGGAGCGGCTGGGGCAAGGACGACACGGTGCTGGCCTTCCGCTGCGGCCCGCCGGCCGGACACGCCGCCGCCGCCAAGCTCGGACAAATGAAGGACTGGGTGATGAACTGCGGCCACACGCACCCGGACATCGGGGCCTTCTGGCTGTTCGCCAAGGGCGCGTACCTCGCCACCGGCACCGGCTACACCGCCAAGAAGTACGCCCGCGATCACAACACGCTCACCATCGACGACGTCGGCCAGGGCGCCGACGGCACCTACCACAACGAGCGCGGCTATCCCTACGAGCGCTTCAACCGCTGCCGGATCGACAAGGCCGAGATGGACGAAAAGGGCGCGGTCGTCAGCGGCGAGTTCGGCAAGGCCTATCCAGAGAAGAAGGTCGGCGACGTGAAGCTCCGCCGCACGCTGAAGATCGCCAAGGACTACGTCTTGGTCGTGGACGAGATGACGGCCGACAAGCCGCACAAGCTGACGTGGTACTGCCACGCCGACGCGGAGTTCAAGCCCGAGGGCAAGGCGTACGTCGCCCGGGGGCCGAAGGCGGGTCTGGCCGTTGTGCCCGTAGTGGCCGCCGCCGACTACGCGCCGGAGAAGACGATCGTGGCGGCCGGCACGGGGCCCGGCGAGGGCAAGCCGGAACACCGCGGCTGGCACCTAAAGGCGCAGGCCGCGTCCGCCGCCAAGGTTTCCATGGCCCACCTGCTGGTGCCCCTGGCCGCCGACGGCAAGCCGCCGACCGCCCTCCAGAAGGACACGCTGCCCGACCGGATTGTCCTCATCATCACCTGGCCCGACGGCAGGAGCGAATCCGTGCAGGTGAAGCTGGGCGGAGATGAACGCAGCCGATAAAGGAATGCCGTTGTCGCGGCGGGACGGGAGCCCCGCCGCGCCGACGCAAACAAGCCGAAGGGACAGCACATGATGAACACGTTTCGAACTGTGATCGCGGGCGCGTTGATTCCGGCGGCGTGTTGCGCGTCGCTGTGGGCGGCCGACGCCGCGCCGCCGGCTGACGACAGCAAGCCGGCCAAGATGGCCAAGATGGACAAGATGGACGAGGCCAAGTTCAACGACTGGCTCGGGCGATGGAGCAAGAACATCGTCAACGACTCACGCAACCGCTACTGCGACAAGGCAAACGGCGAGGACATCGGGTGGCTGATGACGCCGTTCATGGAGGGCTTCTACTACGGCTACATGGCCACCAAGGACGCCAACTGGGTGGACAGGCTCGTTGACTGGACGGACTCCTGGACCAAACGAGCGGTGAAGGAGCCGGACGGCTACATCGGCTGGCCCAGGACCGGGGCCGCAGGGACCAAGGTGGACAGCCTGGACGACTTCAACGCCGACAGCATGCTCGGCGAGGCGATGGCCCTGCGTTCGGTGGTGCTGATCTCCGGCGAGATCCTCAAGACGCCCGCGCTGAAGGCCAAGTACGGCGCGAAGGCCGCCGGGTACATCAAGCTCTCGGAGCAGATCCTTGAGAAGTGGGACAAGCGCGGCGCCTGGCGCGACACCAAAGGCGGCGGGTCCATCTCCCTCGTGCTGCCCTTCGGCATCGACGCCGGCACCCGCAAGTGGACCGCCGGCTACGCCAAGCGTAACGCCCCCGGCAACGGCTTTTCTCACCCGAACAACAAGGCCAACCATACCGCGCGCTGGCTGCTGGCCATGGCCGACGTCACCGGCAAGGCGGTCTACAGGCAGCGCGCGGCCAAGTGGTTCCGCCTGATGAAGTCGCGGATGAAGGCCAAGGACGACGGGACGTACGAGATCTGGAACTACTGGGAGCCGGCCGGCCCCTGGGACTACAAGCCCAACAAGTCGCCCAAGCACTGGGTGGGCGTGCATCCCAACAAGGGCTACTACCAGATCGACGTCGAGGGCATCGTGGCCGGCTACGAGCACGGGCTTGTCTTCACGAAGGCCGACATCGACCGCCTCGTCGCCACCGCGCTGGCGACCAAGCGCTACTGGACCGCGCTGGCGCCGTATAGCCGCGAGATCCAGAAGAACTTCGAGGACAACCACAAGCCGGACACCTGGGGCGGCCTCGGCGGCACGCCCTGGTACCTGTCGCTCCAGGCCAAGCTCCGCGCGGGCGGATAGGGCGCCGGGCGGGTCCCATCATCTCCGGACGAAAGCCGGCCCATGGCCGGGTGCCACGGCTGCGCAGCAGCCGTGCGGAGTGCCCCGACCGCTACCTCGTCCACGGCGGGGCAGGCAGGCGGGAGTAGACTGACTTGGGGCTTTCGTACGGCGGCGGGTACAGCCACGTGCCGGCCATCGAGCCGTGCAACACGTCGCTGGTGAGCGGGTGGACGGCAAGCGAGCCCGACCCGCAGCGCGGCAGGTTCTGCGAGATGTCCTTCCAGCTCGCCCCACCATCGAGGCTGCGGAAGACGAACGGCATGCCGCAGGCCTGCGTCTCGGCGTATATGACCCGCGGCTGCCGCGGGTCGATTGCCACCTGGCGGACAAAGTTTCGCTGCTCGCGCCCACCGGTGAGCTTCATCACGCCCAGGGGCTTCCAGGTCTTCCCGTCGAAGACGGCCAGGTCGCGGCGGTCCGGCCCCAGCGTATAGACCAGGTTCGCATCCGTGGGATGCACGGCGAAGGTCGGCCGGCTGTCCAGGCCGTTGAAGCTCCAATCGACCTTGGCATAGACGCGCCAAGTCTCGCCCCGGTCGTCGCTGCGGAGGATCGTATTCCGCGGCTTGCCGACGGCATAGACCGTGTCGGACTGCTCGCGGCACATGCCCGCGATCGTGCCGTCGCAGGAGCGGAGGGCCTCGATCCGCTTCCACGTCCGCCCGCCGTCCAGCGACCGCTTCCGCCCGGCATAGACCACGTTCGGGTCGCGCCGGTGAAAGCCCAAGAACAGCACGTCCTCCACGTCCTCGCTGACTATCGTCCACTGGCGCCCCTCAGCCGTCGAGCGGACGAGCTTGTCATGGAAGTACCATCCGACGGCGGCCACGATGACCGGCGAGCCGCGAACCGGCTCGATGTCCCCGCCGGACATGCCCATCCAGGAGATCCGCCCCCGCTCGTACCAGTCCCACAGCTTCTGAGATCGCTGGAAGAACCGCCCGCCGGTGTCGGTGATCACCATGCCCACGTCGCAGCAGAACAGGGCGAAGCGACCGGGATCGCCTGCATCGAAGGCGAAGCTCCGCGCGGCAAAGCCGGTGAAGCCGGTCGCGCTGGCGTCGAACGTCCGCCCGCCGTCGGCGCTGCGCCACATTGTCGCCAGCGAGAAGGCCACCACGTCGCGCGGGTCCTTGGCGTTGAACGCCAGCCCTGTGTGCGGGCCGCTAAGACGCTTCTTGTAGAAGCTGCCCAGTCCCGCGTCCGGCCGGACCCGAATCTCCGCCCACGTCCGCCCGCCGTCGTGGCTGAGAAGCCCTGTCCGCCCGCCGACGAGGAAGACCGTCTGAGGCCTGTTCGGATGGACGAACACCGACTGCGCGTTGGCGTCCTTGACCTTGCTGAACGTCGCGCCGCCGTCGGCCGAGGCGTACAGCCCGCGCCGCTTGACGACGGCGAGCATCCTGGCCGGGTCGCGCGGCAGCAGCGCCACCGACGTCACCTCGCCGGCCGGCAGGTCGCCCAGCGGGCGCAGGTCCGTTCCGCGCGTGCGGCTGACAAACAGGCCCAGGCTGGTGGCCACATAGACGGTCTTGCCGTCCGCGGGGTGCGCCCGCACGGCGTACACGTTGTTCGGCTCGGGCATCGCGGCCGCCTGCTTCCAGCTCGCCCCCCTGTCCTCGCTGCGATACAGGCCGTTGTTGGGGAAGGCCGCGTACCATCGCCTGGCCCCGCGGGCATCGACGCCGGTCGGGTCGTATTCCAGGTTGTGCTGGTAGAACCTCTGCGGGGTGCTCGGGGTCGGCAGGACGAGTTTCCACGTCTCGCCGCCGTCGGCGGACCGATAGACGCCCTCGAAGTCCTTGGCCAGGTAGTCCCAGGCGTTGTCCACGATCGCCAGCACCGTGTTGGGATCGACCGGATCGACCTCGATGGACTGGCCGGCCCTGACAAACATGCCCTTGCCCAAGGTCTTGCGCCAGGTTCGGCCGCCGTCGGTGCTCTTCCAGACCTGCCCGACGTCGTGGGCTATATATATGATATGTGGGTGCGAGGGACTCCGTGCGATGCCGTGAGGGTGCTGCTCGGCCTCTCCGCCGTACTGGCCGGCCTTGAACTGGGCCTCCGAGCGAATGGGCATCACCCGCCAACCCTCAGGCGCAAGGCGGTCGGAGAAGCCGGCCGTCGCTTCGCCGGATGCGTCGCCTGCAAGCCCTGCCGGGCAGAACCACCAGGTGAGCAAGATCGCCAAGCCCGCCAAGACCAGAACACGCGATGTTCGTCGCACCATGCCTTACTCCAAACTGAAGAACCCCTCGTCTGCTGGTAGTATAATGCCCCCTGGTGCGTGCGGTTCTGACGCGCCGGGTGAAATCCCTCGGACCGCTGGAACCAACGGGGGATGCAGGCGTCCGTTGCTGTGAACTCGTGCCCGACGGCCACGGCCAACGCCGGTCCCCCGTGGGAAGGAGAGATGGATGATGAAGCATCTATTCCTGTTCACATGCCTGCTGACGGCGCTATGGGCGGGCCTTGTGGTGGCGGAGGTGACAGGCAGCGGGGACGCCGGAGCCTCCCAGCCCACGCACCGCGAGGGCAAGTCGCTGTGCGTGTCACCGCAGACCAAGGTCAGGCTGATGAGCTGTCTGTGCCTGGACCCCAACGGGAACGTCGTGGTCTGCGACGGCACCGCCGGGCTCGTCAAGGTCGTCAGCCCCGACGACAAGCTCGTGGCGACCTGGAAGCCGGGCTTCGCCCCGACAGCCATCGACGTGACCGCCGACGGGGCAGTCTACGTGGGTGGCACAGGCCGGGTCGCCAAGCTCGACCTGACGGGGGCGATACTGAAGACCGCCCGCGCCGGCCAGGACGGCTTCCCAAAGGGGCAGGTGACCTCTATCAGCGCCGCCGAGAAAGACGTCTTCGTGACCGCCCGAGGCAACAGCGGCTATGCCGTGTACAGATTCGACCGGGACCTGACCGGCGGCAAGGAGGTCGTCACCGGCCTGCGCGGCTGCTGTGGACAGATGGACATCAAGTTCCACGACGGGCGGCTGTACGTGGCGGAGAACTCCCGCAAGCGGATCGTAATCTACGACCGCGACGGCAAGACGCTGGGCCAGTGGGGCCGCACCGACCGCACCGACTCGGTCGCGTTCGGGAGCTGCTGCAACCCGATGAACATCTGCTTCGGCCCCGGCGGCGAGCTGTACACCTCGGAATCCAGCGTGGGGAGGGTCATGTGCTTCAAGGCCGACGGCACGTACCTGCGAACGGTGGGGAAGATGGAAACCGCCAAGGGATGCACGCGCGTCACCGTCGCGGTCAGCCGTGACGGCACCAGGGCGTACGTGCTGGACGACCGAAAGAACGTGGTTCACGTGCTTGCCGGCCCTGCGCCCAAGACGGCCTCGGCGACCACGCAGCCGGCCGCGACCTAGAGACTATCTCAGAACCTACACGGGCCGCGACGGGGCAGGTTCTGTCGCAGGCCAAGGCGGGAGGGCGATGGCTACCCCTGACAGGTCGTCGAGCCCGAGCAAGAGGTCTCCAAACGCGATGCGTCGCGTTTGGAGCCTCGACGATGGTATGCGGCGGAAGATGCCCCGTCCCAACAGGGTTGCGATGAAAACGGGCCATCTGCGGCGTCAGGCCTCCTCGACAACCCGCGCGGGGTTGTCGTCGTCGGCCTTCCTTGCATCTGGACCCGTTTTGATCGCAACGCGGCCTCGTGTAGGTTCTGAGATAGTCTCTTAGCCCAGCGCCACGTCGAGCGTCATCATCACGGCGAAGCCGAGGATCACCCCCCCGGTGGCCAGGTCCACGTTGCCGTTCCGCTGCGATTCGGGTATGACCTCTTCGGCCACCACGAAGATCATCGCGCCGGCCGCGAATGCCAGGGCGTACGGCAGGATCGGGGCCATCCAGATAACCAGCGCCGCGCCAAGCACGCCGGCCACGGGCTCGACGACGGCCGAGAGCTGCCCGTACCAGAAGGCCTTCAGGCGACTCATGCCCTCGCGCCGCAGCGGCAGCGAGACCGCCGTGCCCTCCGGGAAGTTCTGGAGGCCGATGCCGATCGCCAGCGCGATGGCCGCCCCGATCTGCTCGGCGGCGGCCGCGCCGGTCAGCTCGGCCGCGGCACCGAACGCCACGCCCACCGCAAGCCCCTCCGGAATGTTGTGCAGCGTTATCGCCGTAACCAGCAGCGTGCTCCGCCGCCAGGAGGTGCTGGGCCCCTCTGCCGCCGCCAGGCCCGGATGCAAGTGCGGCAGCAGCCGGTCGCAAACCCGCAGAAACCCCGCGCCCAGCAGGAACCCGACCAGCGGCGGCACCCACATCATCGTCCCGTAGCCCAGGCCTTTGCTCATCTCGATCGAGGGGATCAGCAGGCTCCAGCAACTGGCAGCCATCATCACGCCGGCGGCCATCCCCAGCGAGGCGTCGAGGTACTTCTGGGAGACGCGCTTGGTGAACACGACCAGCGCGGCCCCCAGGGCGGTGACGCCCCAGGTGCCCAGCGTCGCCGCCAGCGCCTGCAAGACCGGATGCCATTGGTAGAAACCCATCGGCCCATCCCGCGGCCGCCGGATGATATGCGTTGAAAACCGGCCGCAACTGCCGATACTATAAGCCGGTCACGCAATCAGGCAAGGCGCCCGCTGATCGGGCGCCCCCAGCGCGCCCCACCCGCTGCACTTTGGAGCATGTAATGGTCGCCAAAGGGCTGATCCAGCTCGCCCTGTTCGGGAGCTTCGGCTGGCAGGAAATCCTGATCATCCTGGCCGTCCTTCTGCTACTTTTTGGCGGGCGGAAGCTCCCGGAGCTGGCCCGCGGGCTGGCCAAGAGCCTCAAGGTCTTCAAGAAGGAGATGCGCGACGTAAAGGACGATCTCGAGGACGCCGCGGATACCGAAGCCGAGCCCCCGCCGGCCAAGTCGATCGAGTCCAAGTCCGACGACCAGAAGCCCCAACAGCCCACCGGTTGACCGGACGACCGACCGGCCGCCCTGCCCTTTGTGTAATTCGTGCGATTAGTGGACTCTTGGGCTGCCCTACCCCGCCCTGCCCTCTGTGGACTCTGTGGACTCCGTGGACTGCCTCCTGAAGACCAGCAGGTGCGCCAGCAGCACGCCCAGCTCATACAAGGCCCACATCGGCAGGGCCAGCGCCAACATGCTCAGCGCGTCCGGCGGGGTGATGAAGGCCGCGAACACCAGGATCGCCACGATCACGTGACGCCGGTGACCACGCAGCCAACGCATGTCCACCAGCCCCACCTTCGCCAGCAGCAGCACCGCCAGAGGCGTCTGAAACGCCAGCCCGAACGCCAGCATCATCTTGAGCATGAAGCCGACGTGGTTGTCCAGCGTGACGATCGGCGTCAGCTCCAGCCAGATGCTTAGCTGGAGCAGATATCGCACGACCCGGGCGGCCACCAGCCAGTAGAAGAACGCCGCCCCGCCGAGAAACAGCACCGCGATGAACGGCAGCGTGTACCAGACGACGTGCCTCTCGCGGCGGTACAGGCCGGCCGACACGAACGCCCACAGATGATAGAGAATCCACGGCCCGGCCAACAGCAGGCCGAAGTACAGCGAGACCTTCATGTACACGCCCAGCCCGCCGGCGATGCTCAGGACCGTCAGGCCCACGTCCTGGCGCCCGAGCTGCTCGGCGGCCTGGCGGTACGGCCGCTCGAGGGCGACGATAATCCACTTCGCCGCCGCCAGCCCCACGCACGCGGCCGCCGCCAGACCGACAAGCGCGTAGATCAGCCGCCGGCGAAGCTCCTCCAGGTGCTCGCCGAGCGACATCCGCGTCTGGTCAACCTGCTCGTTTTCGTCGCTCATTGGACCGGCCCACAGGCCGGGGCACGGACGATTATCCCCAGAAGCCGCGGGAATGCCAGACGCCCCTTGAAGAACGGCGTCACCCGTGTCGCGGGCATGTTGCCCGCGAGTGCCGCGGCCCTCCCGGCCCCGCGGCGAATTGACACCGCGCCTTGGGGCGATTAGGTTTAGCCTCCATGGAACCGTTTGAGAACATCGCGGCCGACATCCTCATCGTCGAGGACGAGGCGGCCCACGCCGAGGCCATCCAGGAGGGCCTGTCGCGGCTGGGCCATCGCTGCACGGTGGTGCACGACGGGGCCGGCGCGATCGCTCGCCTGAAGGCCCAGGCGTTTGACATCATCGTCACCGACCTGGTCCTGGGCGGGGCCGAGGACGGCATGTCGGTGCTGGCGGCCGCCCGCGAGCACCTGCCAGCGGCGGCCGTCATCCTCATCACCGCCCACTCGTCCGTACAGACCTGCCGGACCGCCCTTCAGAAGGGCGCGTTCGACTACATCGAGAAGCCCCTGGACCTGGACGAGCTGCGCGTTGTGATCTCGAGGGCGGCTGAACGAACCGCCCAGCGGCGGACGATCCGCGAGCTGAAGCAGCAGCTCGACGAGAGGTACGGCTTCGAGAACATCATCGGCACCAGCCCGCAGATGCTGGCGGTACTCCAGACGCTGCGGCGGATCGCGCCATCGGACCTGCCGGTGCTGATACTGGGCGAATCGGGCACGGGCAAGGAACTGCTCGCCAGCGCCATCCACCAGAACTCGCGCCGCGCCGGCAAGCGCTTCGTGGCCATCAACTGCGCCGGGCTCAGCGAGACGCTGCTGGAGGATGAGCTGTTCGGGCACGTCAAGGGCGCGTACACCGGCGCGACGGCCGACCGCCCGGGCAGGTTCGAGCACGCCGACGGCGGCACGATGTTCCTCGACGAGGTGGGCGACATGCCGCTGCCGATGCAGGCCAAGCTGCTGAGGGTGCTCGAGAACGGCGAGATCGTCCGCGTGGGCTCAAACGAGGCGATCCGCGTTGACGTCCGCGTGATCAGCGCGACCAACAGCGACCTCGCCGACAGGGTCGCCGGCAAGAAGTTCCGCGAGGACCTGTACTTCCGCATCAAGGGCGCGACGATCGACATTCCGCCGCTGCGCGAGCGGCGAGAGGACATCCCGCCGCTGATCGAGCACCTCATCGCCCAGGCCTGCCAGAAGCACGGCTACAAGGTCTGCGCCGTCTCGCCCGACGCGCGGCGGATACTGGTCTCGTACCCCTGGCCGGGCAACGTCCGCCAGCTCCGCAACGTCATAGAGAACATGGTGGCGCTGGCCGGTGGCCAGAGCCTCGGCGTCGACGACCTGCCGCCTGAGATATACAAGGCCCCGCAGGCCGCCGCTCACGACGAGATCGGCCGACTGGCCGGCATCACCATCGAACAGGCCGAGAAGGAGCTCATCCGCAACACGCTCAAGATGGTCGCGGGCAACCGCGAGCAGGCCGCCGGTATCCTCGGCATCGGCGAGCGGACGCTCTATCGCAAGATCAAGGAATACGGGCTCACGGAGTGATCCATGAGTAAGGGGGACACGCCCGAACAGGAACTGGTGGGCGACCAACCGGAGGCCCGCCCGCCGGATATCGCCGGGGGAGTGCGCCGCGCCTTTGGCAGGGTTGGCGCCGTCCTGGGGGGCCTGCTGTTCACCCTGATCGCGACGGTTTTCATTGTCGCGGGCATCGCCATGACCGCCGCAAGCGTCCACACCGCCCGCACCTACAAGCCGATCGGGGCGATCGTCACCGAGGTCGAAGGCGGCAGCGACGAGCACGACTTCGTTCGGGTGACGTCGCGCTACACCGTCGAGGGCACCGACTACGACAAGACGATCCGGGCCGGGGAGGACGACAGCGAGTACGACGCGCTGCGCCGCATGGCGATCGGCGCGAAGCTGACCGTCTGGTACGACCCATCCGACCCGGGCCAATCGCAGCGCAACGTTCGCGTGACGGCCATGCCGCTGACGTTCTCAATGTTCGCCCTGCCCTTCCTCGCCATCGGGCTCAGCCAGGTCGTCTCGGCGCTGCGCGGGCGCGGGCTGTGGGCTCCGCGTTCGCCCAGCAGGCGAATCCGGATTCCCGGAGGCTGGCTGTTCCTGGTCTTCGCCGGCCTGTGCTGTCTGGGGGGCTTCGCCCTGGCGGCCGCCGCCGTATTCGTTGCGTTTCCGTTGGACCTGGTGGTGATCCTGGCGTACGCGGTGGGCGTCATCCCGTTGGTGATGTGGGGGGCGGCCGGCCTAATGCGGCGACGATCCGCGCGGCGGCGCGCGACCCAGCCCATCGCCCGCGGCCGGCCGGAGACGGACAAGGCCCCCGCCGTGCTCGGCGAGAAGAAGGAGCTGTCGCTGAGCAAGTCGATGGGGCTGGCGATCGGCATGACGCTGTTCTGGTGCGGAATGACGGGCGCGCTGGGGTACTTCTGCGCGGCCCGGCCGATCCTCAGCAGCCGCGCCGCCGCGGGGTGGAGGACGGCCGAGGGCGCCGCACTGGTCAGCAAGGTCAAGACCCACCAAGGCGACGACAGCGATACCTACAGCCCTTACGTGCGATACCGCTACACGGTCGGCGGCAAGAAGTACGTCAACGACCGGTACGACTTCATGGGTGGCTCGTCGAGCGACCGCGACCACGCCCGCCGCGTGGTGAAGGCCCACCCGCGGGGCAGGAAGGTCACCGTGTACTACGACCCGGCCAATCCCGCCGAGGCCGTGCTGTTTCGCGGCGTTCCCGCGATGACTTATGTCCTGATGGTGTTCATCCAGCCGTTCCTGCTGGTGGGGCTGGGGATGATCGTGTGGACGGCGACGCTGCCCTCCACGCACGGACACCTGCGGCGCTTTCTGGCCGCGCCGGCCGCCTTGCCGTGGCGCATCCCCCGATGGGGCACCCTGCGGCAGGACCTCAACGGGCCGGCCATCCGGCGGCGCGGCCGCCTCGGCGGCGCCATCAAGTCATTCGCCATGGGGTACGGCCTGGTGTGCTTCGTATCGATCTTCGTGATCGTCTTCTGGCTCGGCCCGGGCAACGCCACACCCAAGACGCTGAAGATCGTGGTCTGCGCCGCCCTGGTCGCGGGCGCCGCGGCGGCGACATCGGGGCTGCTGAAGCGAGGGCGCTACCTCGTGCGTTTCGATCAGCCCCAGCGGCTGCTGA
>Ga0307379_10003502_pt1 | contig 22788 bp, 20 predicted proteins | sample UN2MG_FD_202237 | JGI IMG/M metagenome (GOLD analysis project Ga0307379, IMG submission 202237) | Soil microbial communities from Risofladan, Vaasa, Finland - UN-2 | ecosystem: Environmental > Terrestrial > Soil > Coastal area > Acid sulfate soil | place: Finland: Risofladan, Vaasa | collected... | reverse complement strand
GTGCTGTCCCGCCCGGCGGACCCCTGAACGAAAGGCGCAACAATGCAGACCCAGAAGCTCGAATTCACCGGCCACGGCGGCGACACGCTGGCGGCCCGGTTTGATCTGCCGGACGGCAAGCCGAAGGCGGTGGCGCTGTTTGCCCATTGCTTCACCTGCGGCAAGGACATCGCCGCCGCCCGGCGCATCGCCGCCCGCCTGGCTGGGCTCGGCATCGCCGTGCTGCGGTTCGACTTCACCGGGCTGGGTCACAGCAAGGGCGAGTTCGCCAACACCCATTTCACCTCGAATGTCGCCGATCTGGTTGCCGCGTCGCGGCATCTCGCCGGGCTGGGTCAATCGCCATCACTGCTGATCGGCCACAGCCTCGGTGGTGCCGCGGTGCTGGCGGCGGCGGCCGATATCCCCACCGTCAAGGCGATTGTCACCATCGGCGCCCCGGCCGATCCGGGTCATGTGATCCACAACTTCGGCTGCAAGATCGACGAGATCCAGGCGGCGGGCCAGGCCGAGGTTTCGCTGGCCGGGCGCCCCTTCATCATCCGCCGCGAATTCATCGACGATATCTCGACCGCCCGCCTGAAGCCCGCCATCGCCGGGCTGAAGCGTGCCCTGCTGGTGCTGCATTCACCGGTCGACCAGACTGTCGGAATCGAGAACGCCAGCGAAATATTCCTCGCCGCCAAGCACCCGAAAAGCTTCGTCACCCTCGACGGCGCCGACCACCTGCTCAGCCGCGCCGAGGATGCCGAATACGCCGCCGACGTCATCGCCGCCTGGTCGCGGCGCTATCTCGGCCTCACCGACAACCCCACCCCAAAAGGCGCGCCCGAAGGCATCGTCCGGGTCGCCGAGGCCGATCCCGCAGGCTTCCTCCAGGACGTGATGGCCGGCCCAAAGCACCACATCCTGGCCGACGAACCAACTGCCTACGGCGGCACCGATGCCGGCCCCACCCCCTACCAGTTCCTCTCCGCCGGCCTCGGCGCCTGCACATCGATGACCGTGCGCATGTATGCCCGCCGCAAGGGCTGGCCGCTCGAGCACGTCTCGGTCGATATCAGCCACGACAAGATCCACGCAACAGACTGCGACGAGTGCCCTGACAAAAACGCCAAGATCGACGTGTTCAGGCGCCTGATCCACCTCGACGGCCCGCTCGACGCCGACCAACGCGCCAAACTAATGGCCATCGCCGACCACTGCCCGGTCCACCGCACGATGGAGGGCATAATAAAGGTCGAGACCGCGCTGGCCGAGAGTTAAACATCCTGTATCACCTCGCAATAGGATGCTAATCAGAGCGCCATGAAAGGCCCGCTCGACCCCCTGATCTACGATACCGCCCGCCCGGTTGAAACCTGGTGGCGCGCCACCGCGCCGCCGTGGCAGGACCCGGCGCCCCTCAACACGGACATCACCACCGATGTCGCCATCATCGGCGGCGGCTACGCGGGCCTCACCTGCGCCATCCGCCTGGCCGAGCTCGGGCTAGCCAGCACGGTTCTGGACGCCGCCGACATCGGCTGGGGCGCGTCCGGGCGCAACGCCGGCATGGTCGGCATCCGCTCCGACAAGCTCGGCGATAACGCCATGATCCGGCGCTATGGCGAGGCCGAGTTCGCCCGTTACGTCAGCGCCGCCGTCGAGGGCAACCATCGCATTCGGGCCTTCTGCATGTCAGCCGGCCTGGCCGACGCCATTCAGGGCGACGGCGAGTTGTATCTGGCCCATTCCGTCCGCACCGCCCTCAAAATGGAGCACGACACCAGCGCCCACGGGATCGAGATCGAACACCTGCCCCCCGATAACACCGGCGACATCCGCCGCCACGGTGGCATCCTGTTCCGCCCGGCCTTTGGCATCCACCCGCTTCGGCTGGTCCGCGCGCTGGCGGATCATGCACGGTCGCTCGGGGTCCAGGTCTTCCCCCGCTCCGAGGTCACATTGTGGGAACGTGACGGCCCCCGCCACCGCCTGATCACCACGGGCGGCGCGGTAGCCGCCCAGCGCGTCGTGCTGGCGACCAACGGGTTTGCGCCGGATGGGCTGCACCCCCGCCTCGACGGGCGCGCCATCCCGGTGATTTCCAACATCGGCGTGACCCGCGTCCTGACGGCCGAGGAAAAATCCTCCCTCGCCTGGCTCGGCGACCATGTCGGCGCCGACACCCGCAACCTGCTCAGCTATTTCCGCCTGCTGCCGGAGGGCCGCTTTCTGCTCGGCATGCGGGGCGATATCCTCGGCACCGCCAATGGCGCTGCCCGGATGCGCGCGGCGGTGGCGGCGCGCATCGCCTGGCAGTTCCCCACCCTGGCCGGCGCCGAGATTACTCACTTCTGGCGCGGCCCGGTCTGCGTCACCGCCAGCCTGACCCCGTCGGTCGGCCTGCTGCCCGACGACCCGACCATCGGCCACGCCTTCGCCTGGCACGGCTCCGGCATCAACGGCGCCCAGGTCGGCGGGCGGCTGCTGGCCGAGGTGCTGGCGGGCCAGCCACAAAGCCACATCCCCGCCCCCTATCGCGGCCTCGCCCCGCGCCTGCCGTTCCCCGGCCTGCGGCCCTACTACGTCGGCACCATGCAAGGTTTGTTCGCAGTCCAGGACGCGTTCAGCTAGCGCGCAACAACTTGCAGCCAACAACGTCATTCTACGGTGGTGTCTCAGTTTGAATTTCTGCTTTGCGGGACTAAGCGGACACCGCGTTTCGGATATCCTCGGTCGCGTCAAGGGCACGGATCACAACCCGCTATGCCTCTACGAGATCGGAATGCTTAATCGATCTGGATTCAACGAGTTCCGCCTCAGCAGGATCGATATGCGGGCTTGCATAGTCCTCGCCCACAAACGCTTTCAACGCTTCAAGGTTCTCCCATACCATCACAAAACTGAATTCTCTCGGGCTATCAGGACGAGGTGCGCCCGGCAGAACGCTTACTATTCCCTTTGTACTTTGCATGAGGGGTATTGCGGTTTCGTGGAAGAACTCGCCAAATTCCTTCTCCTTGCCCGTTCGCGTGACGACCTGAAATATGCGCATTATCATGTGCGCCTCCTCCCGTGAACCTTTACCGTAAAGACAGAATAACATGGACGTCGGAGTGAGTCTGCTTCGGGCTCGAAGCGGAAATTCAACCTGAGACACTACCCATTCTACCCAGATGTTGCGCCCACCCAACCACACCTGCTCTAATCACCAACCAGAGCAGAACCGATTCGGGAGCGAAGAGCACATGAGTGCCAGCGACCTTTTCGCCCAGACCGCCGCCGAGAAAGCCTACGACGCCTCGTCCATCGAGGTGCTGGTCGGGCTCGAGCCGGTGCGCAAGCGGCCGGGCATGTATGTGGGCGGCACCGATGAGCGCGCCCTGCATCATCTTGTGGCCGAGGTGCTGGACAACGCCATGGACGAGGCGGTGGCCGGTCACGCCAGCCGCATCGAGCTCGAGATGTTCGCCGACGGATCAATCGCCGCCACCGACAACGGACGCGGCATCCCAGTCGATCCGCATCCAAGCGCCCCCGAAAAATCGGCGCTCGAGGTAATCCTGACCACCCTGCATTCGGGCGCAAAATTCTCGTCGAAGACCTATGCGACCTCGGGCGGCCTGCATGGGGTCGGCGTCTCGGTGGTCAACGCGCTGTCGGACTACCTGCGGGTCGAGGTCGCGCGCGGTAAAATGCTGTATGCGCAGGAGTTCTCGCGCGGGCACCCGACCACCAAACTGCAAAAACTCGGGCCCACCCAGAACCGCCGCGGCACCATGGTCCGCTTTCACCCGGACCCGGAGATTTTCGGCCACCGCCTTGCCCTGCGCCCAGCCCGGGTCCACCGGATGGCGCGCTCAAAAGCGTATCTGTTCCGCGGTGTCGAAATCCGCTGGCGCTGTGCCCCTGAATTGCTGCGCGACGGCGACGAGACCCCGGCCGAGGATGTCTTCCACTTCCCCGGCGGCCTGAAAGACTACCTGACCCATACCCTGAACGGCACCGAGTTCTTCGGCGACCAACCGTTTGCGGGCAAAGTCGATTTCAGCGAACGCTACGGCAACGGCACCGCCGGTTCGGTCGAATGGGCGCTGGCCTGGACCCCGGCCCGCGACGCCATGGTTTCCTCCTACTGCAACACCATCCCGACCCCACAGGGCGGCACCCACGAGGCCGGGTTCTGGTCCGCCATCACCAAGGGCTTGCGCGCCCATGGCGAGCTGATCGGCAACAAGCGGGTCGCCAACATCACCCGCGACGATGTCATCGGCACGGCGGCGGCAATGATCTCGGTCTTCATCAGCGAGCCGGAATTCGTCGGCCAGACCAAAGACCGCCTGGCCACCACCGAGGCCCAGCGACTGGTCGAGGGCGCCGTGCGCGATCGGGTCGACACCTGGCTCGCCAGCGACCCGAAACTGGCCGGCTCGATCCTCGATTACCTGGTCGACCGCGCCGACGAGCGCATGCGTCGCCGGGCCGAGAAGGAAACCAGCCGCAAGACCGCGACCAAAAAACTGCGCCTGCCCGGCAAACTGGCCGACTGCTCGGACAACAGCCGCGATGGCTCCGAGATTTTCCTGGTCGAGGGCGACAGCGCCGGCGGCTCGGCCAAACAGGCGCGCAACCGCAAGACCCAGGCGATCCTACCGCTGCGCGGCAAGATCCTGAACGTGCTCGGCGCGGCGGGCGCCAAGCTTGACCAGAACCAGGAGCTGGCGGATCTGTGCCAGGCCCTCGGCGTCCGCACCGGCACCAAATACTCAAACGACGACCTGCGCTACGACAAGGTCATCATCATGACCGACGCCGACGTCGACGGCGCCCATATCGCCGCCCTGCTGATGACCTTCTTCTTCACCCAGATGCGCCCCCTGATCGATAGCGGCCACCTGTATCTGGCCTCGCCGCCGCTGTTTCGCCTGACCCAGGGTGCGAAATCGGTCTACGCCAACGACGAGGCCGAGAAGGACCGGCTGATCGCCGCGGGTTTCGGCGGTAAGGGCAAGGTCGAGGTCAGCCGCTTCAAGGGGTTGGGCGAGATGAATCCAAAGCAGCTCAAGGAAACCACCATGGACCCGGGCTCGCGCACCCTGATCCGGGTCGAGGTCGATGCCGACGACGACGGCGAGACCGGCAGCTTGGTCGAACGCCTGATGGGCAAGAAGGCCGAACTGCGGTTCCAGTACATCCAGGAGAACGCTCGATTCGTCGAGGATCTGGACGTGTGATCGGCGATTCCCCCCTCTCCCTCACATAGGAGGGAGGGAGACCACAGCGGCAATGCCCACGGATACTCCATCATCGCGCCGATGGCGCAGCGCACCCCCTCCCCCCTCGTGGGCTTGGGTCGGAAAAGCAAAAGGTCCGGGGGACCTTTTGCCCGGCCCAAGGGTTGGGGAGAGGGGGGAATGCGCAATCCCAATTCCGCGCTCGCTCGGGCTTCCCAAACCCGACATTCCGTGAAACATGGGCCTCGAAGGGGCCTTTCATGAAACCAATTCCCAACACAGCCCAGGCGGGCGTCGCCCTGATGGCCACAGCCATGCTGGTGGCACCATTCATGGACCTGTTCGCCAAGCTGCTGACCGAGACCATGTCGGCCGGCGCCATCGGACTCGGACGCTTCACCGCCCAGTCATTGGTCCTGCTGCCGTTCGTGCTGGCCAGCGGCCAATGGGGGCGGCCGACCTGGCTGCACCTGGTGGCCGGGTTGTTCCTGGCCGGTGCCCTGCTGGCCTTCAACTCGGCCCTGAAATACATGCCGATCCCGAACGCCATTGCCATCTTCTTTGTCGAGCCGCTGATCCTGACCCTGCTCTCGGCCTATCTGCTGGGTGAGGGGCTGGGCTGGCGCCGCCTCGCGGCGGTCGCCGCCGGCATGGTCGGGGCGCTAATCGTGATCCGGCCCAACTGGCAGGCCTTCGGCCCCGCCGCGGTCTACCCCCTGATCGCCGCCTGCGGCTTCGCCTGCTATCTGCTGATCACCCGGATCATGGCCCAGCGTGGCGCCCGCCTGGCGCTGCAATTCTGGATCGGCGTCTCGGCACTGGCCGGCCTGGTGGTGGCGACGGCCATCGGCGATCGGCTGGATATCCCGGTGCTGGCGCTTTCCTGGCCGGGGCCCGAGCAATGGGTCTATCTCACCTGCATGGGCCTGATCGCCGCCATCAGCCATCAGATGATCAACAACGCCTTCGCCCGCGCCGAGGCCGGGGTATTGGCGCCGCTGCAATATCTGGAAATCATCTCGGCAACCGTGATCGGCTGGTTTTTCTTCGCTGATTTTCCAGACCGGTTGACCTGGGCCGGTACCGCGATCATCATAGGTTCCGGCATTTACGTGTTCCACCGCGAGCGCCAGCTTGCAAAACCGCTCGCCTAGCCCGGGGAAAGCAAAATGATTGGGCGTTATTTCGCCATGCTGGCCCTGATTGGGACGGTTGCAGCCTGTGACGACGTCAGTGTCAGCGGCACCGAGCGACGAACCTTCTTGTACTCAAGCGATTTGTTGGCGATGCAGGAGGCCAGCGGCGTCCTCGTCGAGATCCACGGCGCCCCCTGGCCAGGCGCGACACCTGAACAGATTGCCAGCACATTGCGAATGCCGGATGGCTCCGGACAGGCAGTGCGGTTCCGCGATATCGCCCCGGGCCAGTGGATCATCGGTGACGGCGATCGGCTGGTGCTGCATTTCAACCCGACCGGCGCGCCGGACAGCGTCGCCGATTGCCGGGCCAAGGAGGCTATTGTAACCGAACCGCCCGCGAAAAAGGGGTTCACCGTGAACGCCACCTTCTGCAAACAGGGAGAATGGCTGAGCCACGCCTTTTTGAAAGCACGCGCCGTCAGCCAGGACGATTGGTTGAGCTACACATTCGCAATGCGGGAACTGCTGGGGAAGATGTTTCCGGAGAAGTAAGGCAAGCTCCATTCAGGTGACGCTGCCATCCTTTTCATCTTTGTCGGGCCTGACTCGGCAATCCAGTCTTTTATTCAACCGCTTAAAGCGGGATGCCCGTGTCAAGCACGAGCATGACGTGGTTCCTGTGGATTGGAAATCACCCCCGGAGAGTTGTAGCGTAGTTGGAAAAATCAGCAGTGCTCCGGGGTCAGTAACCTACCCCATCGCCTCCCGCATTCCCTCCAGTGTCAGCCATTCCTCCTCCGCCGCCGCCAGCCGTTGCTGGCGTTCGGTCAGGCCCTCGCTGGCCTTACGGAATTTGACCGGCTCGCGGCTGAATATCTCCGGGCCGGACAGGAACGCCTCCAGTTTGGCGATCTCTGCTGTCAACCGTTCGATCTCGGACGGAAGGTTGTCGAGGCGGTTCTGCTGAGCGAAAGTCAGCCGGGCGACGGGGCGCCCCGTCCGCTTCTGTGCCACCGGTGCCGCCCGGGCCGCCGCCCGCCGCGCCTCTGGTTTGGCCGGGCCACCGCCACGCTGGGCCCGGTAGTCGCTCCAGCCACCGGCATAGATCAGCGCCCGGCCGTCCCCCGCCATCGCAATGGTGGCGGTCGCGGTCCGGTCGATGAAATCGCGGTCATGGCTGACCAGCAGCACCGTGCCCTCGAAGTCGGCAATCAGCTCCTGCAACAGGTCCAGCGTCTCGATATCCAGGTCATTGGTCGGCTCGTCCAGCACCAGCAGGTTCGATTCCCGCGCCATGATCCGCGCCAGCAACAGCCGCGCCCGCTCGCCACCCGACAGCGCCGAGGCCGGGCCGCGCGCCTGGCGCTCGTCGAACAGGAAATCCTTCAGGTAGGCGATCACATGGCGCGGCCTGCCGCGCACCATCACCTGATCGCTGTTGCCCTTCACCCCCAGCGCCCGGTCGCCGGTCAGGCTCTCCCACAGGCTGGCTTTCGGGTCCAGCGCCAGCCGATTCTGGTCGAACACCGCCATCTCGATGTTGCTGCCGATGCGGATCGAACCGCTATCCGGCGCCATCTCTCCGGTCAAAACCTTCAGCAGCGTCGTCTTGCCGACTCCGTTAGGACCAACCAGCGCGATCCGCTCGCCACGGGCAATGCGGATCGAAAAGTCCTTGAATATCAGATTGTTGCCGAAAGATTTTGACACATCTTTCGCCTCGATCACCAGCTTGCCGGACTGCCCCCCGGACGACAGCTCCATCGCGGCAGTGCCGGTCCGGGCGATCTGGTCGCTGCGCTCGGCCCGCAGCGCCGCCAGCCGCCTGACGCGGCCCTGATTGCGGGTCCGCCGGGCCGAGATGCCTTCAACCGCCCAGCGCGCCTCGTCCTTGATCAGCCGGTCCAGCTTGTGGCGCTGGGCTTTCTCTTCCTCGAATATCTTGTCGCGCCATTCCTCGAACCGGCCAAAACCATGCGGCCCGCGCCGAACCTCACCACGGTCGAGCCACAGCGTCGCCCGGGTCAGTTTGGTCAATATCGCGCGGTCATGCGAGATGATCGCGAAACCCGCATTGGTGTCGGCCAAATATTCCTCCAGCCACTCGATGGCCTGAATGTCGAGGTGGTTGGTCGGCTCGTCCAACAGCATCAGATCAGGCTCACCAGCGATCAACCGGGCTAGTGCTGCCCGCCGGCGCTCGCCGCCCGAAGCGGTGCCTGTGTTGCAGGCGCCGTCAACCTTCAGCCCATCCAGCGCCGCCTCAGCCCGCCAACGCTCGGTCTCATCCAGATCGGCGGCAGCGTAGTCGCCCAAGGTGGCAAATCCGGTCGGATCGGGATCCTGCGGCAGATAGGCAATCTTGGCGCCCGGCCGCACAAAGCGTTCGCCGGCATCCGGCTCGACCAGCCCGGCGGCGATCTTCATCAACGTCGACTTGCCGGAACCGTTGCGCCCAACCACACACAGCCGCTCCCCCGGCGCAATCGCCAGCGAGACCCCTGCGAACAGCGGCCGCCCCCCGAACCCGAGGGTAATGTCATTGAGTGTCAGAAGTGGGACTTGGGCCATGGCCCGCCATCAATCGCAACGCCCGCCCCGCGTCAAGGGGGCCTAGCTGTTCGCAGTGCCGGCCGACAAGACGGGAAAGCGACGATAAGCGCGCGCCAGCACAATAGCGTTCAGACACTCGGCGAACACATGGCTACAATTGAACAGCAGCATCGGACCGGTCGCCGCGGCATCGAATTCCCCGCTGTCCGGCGTGATAAAATCTGTCGTAACGCCGCTTAGGTTCAGCGTGATCATGACCAGAACCGTAGCGGCGCGAAACAGCCAGACCCGCAAGACCAAGGCCCGGCCGATTGCCCGGTAGTTTCGGCGACCGCGTTCGAAAGCCTCGCCCAGCGCCACATCACCACGCTCGGCGGCCTCGGGAAGCGCCGTGCCGATTAGGATGTAGAGCGCCGCATAGATCACCACCAGCACCACGCCGAGGCCCATCTCGCCCCAGCCGCTCGGGCCAATGCCAGTACCCGGCGCGGTCCAGACGATTCCAAGAAAAAGTATCGGCGATAAAATTATCAGTGACACCCCTGCATATCGCCAGGGGATCCGTCCATTTGGGGCGGACACGGCTTGCCAGCCCGCGATAGTGCCGCCACTCAGCAGGCAGCGGTAGGCGGAATAGCCGACGATCATCAGGATCAGCGCGCGCAGCACGGCAACGGCCACTGGCATGTCGATGAAGTCATGGCCAGCATTCGTTGCAAGCAAAATCGATGCCGCTGCGGCAAAGGGCATCCGGTTCCGCCAGACAATAGAAAAGGCAACCAGAAATACATTGTCGTCGATTTCGATCATCCGAGATTTCATGAAACATTCCAGTTCGATTGCGGAGTGAGTTCGAAGATGGCGTCAATTTGATCTTTGATCGAGGGCTGGTAACGAAAAATTTTATCACAACGAATGTGTGACGTCACCGAAACCCGGCGGCGCGCAAGCCTCCGGCCCGGCCGATCCGGCCCCCCGTAAGCCATTCCCAACGGCGCCATGTTCCCCTACTCTTGCCGTGAAACCGCCGAGGGAGATCCGCTTGCCCACGCCCATAAATCCTAACCTCGCCCGCGCCATCGACCCGCCGATCATGGAGGTGCTGGGTTGGGTCCGCGCGACCAGCTTTCCACCCGACCGGCCGCTGATCAACCTCAGCCAGGCCGCTCCGGTCGACCCGCCGCCCCCGGCACTCTGCCAGGCTTTGGCCGAGGCAGCCTTGAACGATCCCGGCGCGCATCTCTACGGACCGGTACTGGGCGACACGCCGCTGCGCGACGAGATTGCCGATCGCTGGTCGACCATCTATGGCGGCCAGATCGACGGATCCGAGGTCTGCATCACGTCCGGTTGCAACCAGGCGTTCTGCACCGCCGTCGCCACCCTTTGCGCGCCCGGCGATGCGGTGATGATCCCGGTGCCATGGTACTTCAATCACAAGATGTGGCTCGACATGAACGGCATCGAGGCGGTGCTGATCCCCTGCGACGAGGCCATGCTGCCCGACCTTGCAGCCGCCCGTGCCTCGATGAAGCCCGCAGTCAAGGCGATCCTGATGATCACGCCGAACAACCCCAGCGGGGCCGAATACCCGTCCAGCCTGCTCGACGCCTTTTATACCCTCGCGGCTGACCACAACGCCTGCCTGATCGTCGACGAGACCTACCGCGATTTCCACTCCGGCAACGGCGCGCCGCACGCCCTGTTCAGCCACCCGGACTGGCGCGACGTCTTTATCCACCTATACAGCTTCTCCAAGGTCTTCCACCTGACCGGCCACCGCGTCGGCGCCATCGTCACCGGCGCCCCCCGGCTGGCCCAGGCCGAGAAGTTCCTCGACACCGTTACCATTTGCCCGGCCCGCCTCGGCCAGATCGGCGCCCTTTGGGGATTGCGCAACCTCGGCGATTGGGTGGCCGCCGAACGCGACGAGATCCTGTCGCGCAAACGCACGCTCCTAGCTGAATTCACCCAGCATCTGCCGCAATGGAAACTGCGCGGCGTCGGCGCCTATTTCGCCTATGTCGAGCCACCCTTCGACATGCCCTCAAACGTCCTCGCCCGTAAACTGGTCGAGCAGCAATCCCTGCTGACCCTGCCCGGCACCATGTTCGCCCCTGCCGCCACCGACGACCAGAACTGGGGCGGTGAACGCCAGCTCCGTATCGCATTCGCCAATGTCGACGCGGCGGGTATCGCCGAGATGCGCCGCAGGCTGACGGCCTTTCGTCCCTGATTCCCGCCTCGACTTGCACCTTGTGCGCCCAAACCGGGCGCTTTAAGAAACCGGACGACCCAGCCACCCCGGTGGCCCAAAGCCGAAAGCGAGAACGAGATGCTGCATTCCATGCGCAAGGGTGTTAAATCCCTGCCCGCCAAGGTCCTGATCGGTCTGCTGGTCGCCAGTTTCGCGGTCTGGGGCATCGGCGACATCTTCTCGTTCCGGCTTGACAGTCGGGTGGCGCAGGTTGGCGACACCGAAGTTGCCGCAACTCGCTTCATCGATGCGTTGAGGCGCGAGCAATCGCGGATTTCCCGCCAAGCCGGGCAACTTGTTTCCTATGACATGATGCGCGCTGCCGGCCTTGACCAGCGCGTCCTCAGCGGACTGATCCGTGATGCGGCCTTCACCGAGGAGCTTGACGGGCTCGGCATCGCGGCACCTGACGAGGCGGTTGCCGATGCTATCCGTTCGAACCCAACTTTCCAGGGCCCCGGCGGCGAGTTCGCACCGCAAGCCTATTCGATTTTACTGGCACAACAGGGCTTCTCCGCTGCCGAATTCGAGGCGTTGACCCGGACCCTGCTGACCCAGCAGATACTGACCGAGACCGCCGAGGCCGCGATCCTGCCGCCACCAGGCGCAGGTGCCCGCATTGCTGCCTTTCAGGGCGAGAACCGGGTCGTGACCGCAGTGACCCTAACCCTCGACTCAGCGCCCGATCCCGGCATGCCGGACGAGGGCGCGCTCCGGGCCTACTATGAGGCCAACGAGCCGATGTTCACCGAACCGGAGCGGCGCTGGGGCGAATACCTCCATATCGATGCGGCCAAGCTGCGCGCCGATCTGGTCCCGGACGAGGCGACCCTGCGCGCCGAATACGAGGCAAACCTTGACGCCTACACGGTCGAGGAAAGCCGGGTCATAGACCAAATCGCGATCCCCACCCGCGAGGCGGTCGATGCGGCGATGGCGCGGCTGCTCGCAGGTGAAGCAACGTTTGAAACCCTAGGGGCCGAGTTCGGGCTGGAGGCAGAGGACCTGTCACTCGGTAAGGTCACCCGCAGTGATCTGCCCGACGCCGCCGCCGGCCTGGTATTCGACGAAGAGAAACCGGGCATCATCGGGCCAGTTCAGTTACCGGCTGGCTTCGCGATCTTTCGCATCCGTGAAATCTCGCTTGGCGGCGCCGCGCCGTTTGAAGCCGTTAGCGCCGCGATTGGCGGGCGGCTGGCAAATGACCTGCTGTTGGTACGAGCCCCTGAATTTGCCAACCAGATTGACGAGCTGCGGGCAGAGGGCCTGTCGATGCCCGAAATTTTCCAGCGCATCGGCGTCGATGCCGGGGTTGCTTATGGCACATTCGACGGCCTGGCGCGCGATGCCACATTGGCGGACGGAACCACCGCCGCAAGCGTCGAGGCCAGCCCTGCGTTTGTCAGCGAGGTCTTCACCGCGCTGGATGCGGAAGAGCGCGACCTGGTTGAAACCCCAGATGGCGGCTATCTTCTGGTCCAGGTCGCACGCATCGAGCCGAGCGCGGTGCAGACGTTGGATCAGGTCCGCGACCGCGCGGTCGCCGCTTGGCAAACCGCTGAGAAACTGAAGGCGATCGAGAGTAAAGGCGCCGAGCTTGTCGCTCGGTTGGGCCAGGATGCGTCAATCTGGGATATCAGCGCGGAACTGGGTCTGACTGCAAAGCCGCACGGGCCCTTCAGCCGGATGAGCCCGCCACCGGCCTTGCCCGGCGCCCTGGTCGAGGCAATATTCAAGGCCGGACCAGCGGGCGGCGCCTCCGCCGTCAGCGACGACGGCACCCAGGTCATTGTCGCGCAGGTCTCCAGCATCACGCCGCTCGGACCCGAGGCAATAGCCACAAACAGTGCCGCGATCGACCAGGCGCTGGCGGATTCTCTGCGCTCCGACATGACCGAGTATTTTGCCCGCGCCGTCGTCGCCCGCCACGACGCCCGGATCGAGTCCGGCGTGATCGACGAGGTCTTTCGCCGCCTTGGCGCCAATGGCGGCCTGGACCAATGAGCAGCCCGGACCAATGAGCGGATCGGCACGCAAACCCAGGGCCCGGTGATGGACCTCAACCCGTCCCTCGACGCCTTCACCCGCGCCTATCGCGGTGGCGCCAGCCAGGCTGTCTGGGCCCAGGTGGTCGCCGATATGGACACGCCGGTGTCGCTGATGCTGAAGCTGACCGATGCGGCGGCGAACAGCTTTCTGCTGGAGTCCGTCACCGGCGGCGAAATCCGTGGGCGCTATTCGGTGATCGGCTTCGAGCCGGACCTGATCTGGCGCTGCCACGGCCATGCTGCCGAGATCAACCGCATTGCTGGCACCGATGTCGATGCCTTTACGCCGGAGCCGTTGCCGACGCTGGATAGCCTGCGCGCCCTGATCGCCGAAAGCCGGATCGACCTGCCCCACCAGTTGCCACCAATGGCGGCGGGTCTGTTCGGCTATCTCGGCTACGACATGATCCGGTTGGTCGAGCGTCTGCCTGAGCCGAACCCCGACCCGCTCGGTCTGCCCGACGCGGTGCTGCTGCGCCCTTCGCTCGTCGCCATCGTCGACAATGTGCGCGACATGGTCACGCTGGTGGCGCCGGTTTGGCATTCGCCCGACGTTGATGCCGAGACCGCCTACCGGGGCGCCTCCGCCCGGCTGATGGCGGCGCTCGAGGCGATCGACCGAGCGCCCGCGCATGGCACGCCGGTCACCGCGGTAAGCGAACAGGCGGCGCGCGAACTCAACGCGGTTTCCAACACCACGCATCCTGAGTTCCTCGAGATGGTCGAGCGGGCCAAGGAATACGTCCGCGCCGGCGATGTCTTCCAGGTCGTACCCTCGCAACGCTGGTCGCTGCCGCTGGATGTCGAGCCGTTCTCGCTGTATCGCGCGGTGCGGCGGGTCAACCCCAGCCCCTACCTGTTCTTCTTCAACCTCGCCGGCGCAACCGGCGGCTTCCAGATCGTTGGCGCCAGCCCGGAGATCATGGTCCGCGTGCGAGGCTCAAAGGTCACCATCCGCCCCATCGCCGGCACTCGCCCACGCGGCAAGACCCCCGAGGAGGACAACGCCTTTGAGGCGGAGTTGCTGGCCGACCCCAAGGAGCGGGCCGAACACCTGATGCTGCTCGACCTCGGCCGCAACGATGTCGGCCGGGTCGCCAAGATCGGCACCGTCGACCCCAATGAGCAGTTCACCGTCGAGCGCTACAGCCACGTCATGCACATCGTCTCCAACGTAGACGGCGAGTTGCGCGACGACCACGATGCCCTGTCGGCGCTCCTCGCTGGCCTGCCCGCCGGCACCGTCTCCGGCGCCCCGAAAATCCGGGCAATGGAGATCATCGACGAGCTGGAGAAGGAAAAGCGCGGCATCTACGCCGGCGCCATCGGCTATTTCTCCGCCGCCGGCGAGATGGACACCTGCATCGCGTTGCGCACCGGGGTGATCAAAGACGGCACCCTGTACGTCCAGGCCGGCGGCGGCATCGTCTACGACAGCGACCCTGAATCCGAGTTCCAGGAAACCGTGAGCAAGTCCAAGGCCCTGATGCAAGCGGCAGCCGTAGCGCGGAACTTCAACTAGAGCCGTTTCCGTCGCAGAGTTGCGGCTGATGTGCGAGATCGGCGGGTATGCCGGCTAATGCCGGGCAGCGACAGACAACCATTCAGCCTTACTGATCCGAAATCCGGATATGTCATCGGTATTATACGCCCGGCGGTGGCCCTCGCTGGCAAGTCCGCACTTGGTTAAAACGCGTTGAGACGCGGCATTCTCCGGGTCGGTGGTCGCGACAATTTCCTCCATAGGCGTGTCTGCGAAGGCGAACCGCAGCTGCCGACGGCAGGCCTCGGTCGCGTATCCCCTCCCCCAGGCCGAACGCTTCAAAATATAGCCAATCTGGATCTCGCCGGGTGGAATCTCGGCGCCATGGACTAGTGACCAATCGATATCGTCCCGATCGATCGGCAGTGGCAACAGGATTGCGGTGCCAAATTTTTCTGCGGTTACCTGGTCGATCAGACACCAAACCCCAATGCATCCACCGCCTGCGCGCCGGCATCGGTCCGACATATTGTCGACAACCTGCTGGCGCGTCTTCAGTTTGCCGAGATGTTGCATCACCTGCGGGTCGGTGAATTGCTCAAAGCAAATATCAAGGTCGTTTTCGCCCAACGGCCGCAGCAGGAGGCGATCGGATTTGAGGGTCAGGTTCATGGCGCAATCGATATCACAACGGTGTTGCGGTGTGGAGTTCGGTGATGTTTGTATTGCCGACGAAAAGCAATCATTCGAGCGCCGAGGTGGTTCGTTTCGAGACACGGTGTTCGGCCAGACATTGTTGGTGTGAAAGGCATGACCATGACGGATCGACCCCTTGCGGGCATCGCCAATCCAGACCTCGCGGTAACCGACGACCTGAAACCGCGCTGGAACAGTGCGGATTGGCGGCAGCGCGGTTTTCACAACCTGCACCAGACGGCGCGTTACGCCATCAGCCTGCGTGCGGCGCGGGTTTTGACCCTGGGGAAATGTATCGACCGGCGCATCGGCGATCTGGCGGAGGTCAGGCGGTTGACCTCCTCGACGATGTTCTCGGCCATGGTCGTCGTCCGCGGGCAGGAGGTGCTGTACGAGACCTATGCGCCGGATTTTGGTCCCGACCGGCCCCATTCCATCATGTCGATCACCAAGACCCATCTTAACCTGGTGTATGGCGGGCTGGTCGAGGCCGGGCTGGTTGATCTTGATCGCACCGTTGGTTCGTATCTGCCAGAGATTGGATCGGGGTACCGCGACGCCACGTTGCAGCAGGTGCTGAACATGGACGTGGTGAATGACTATTCCGAGGATTACAGCGATGCCGCCACGTCGGCTTATCTGCACGAGGTCCCGATGGGCTAGCGGCTGTCGGATGATGGCAACGAAGGTCTGGGCGAGCACGCATTCCTGGCCGCCATCACCAGCGCCGATGTGAACAATCACGGGACGCACGCGTTGTACAAATCGGCCAATTCAGATGTGCTGCGCTGGATCGCCGAGCGGGTCAGTGGGCGGCAGCTGCGCGCCTACTTCGCCGATATCGCCGATGCAGCCGGGGTTGAGGGCGGGTTCCACCTTACCACCGACCGGGCGGGACGGCCCTGGGCCAGCGGCGGCGGCTGCCTGACGGCACGCGATCTGGCCCGATACGGGTTGTTGTTTGTGCGTAGCGGCGCCGGGGTCAACGGCCGCCAAGTTGGCAGCGCCGCGTTTATCGAGCGCACACGGGCTGCCCCAGGCAAGTCCCTGCCGCCGCCACGTGATTTTGTGCGCTACAGCAACCAGATGAACACTGACGGGCGCTGGGTCGGGCATGGTGGCTATGGCGGCCAATACATGCTGTGCGATCTTGAGAGCGGCGTGGTTGGTGTGTTCTTCTCGGTGCTCGAGAACCGCGACTGCTACGACCCGGAGAATACTTGCGAGATTATCCGCATGCTGGCGGAGGTCGCGCGCAGTGTTTGACCCCGATCACTGGTGGTCGCGTGGGAATGACTGCTCAAAAACACGTTCAAAAAACGGCACGCGATCGTCGATGGCAACGATCCGGGCCGTCATGTGGAAATGCGTTTGATCTGCGCGCATGATGATCTCGGCCTCGATCCGCGGGCGCCAGTCGCCACGGTTGAATTCGTGGGTGCAGGCAACCTGGCTGACAGCCTGGCAGGGGTCGTCGCGCTGGACTGCGAACTCGTTGACCTTGGTATAGGCGGCCTCGGTTTCAATGTTGTCGATCACGTAGCGGCCGTCGTCGCGGCTGGCCCAGTGGTCTGTGGCGACAACACCGAGCGGTGCGGGCCGGTATTTGCCGGAGGCGCCTCGGTCAGCGTGGTGCCGGAGAGGTGAAAACGCCGTGGTGACACGTCGCCTGAGGGCCATTCCGGCAGGGCTACCCAGTGCCCTGGCCGGCGGTCGTAACGGGGGGGGCCGGGCGGACACTATCCAGGATGGAGACGCGCATTGCCGGGTCCGCTTCGACCCCGGTATCAACGCCTTTCAGCCAGCGTCCCACCAGCGCTTGCTCTCTTGCATGAAACCGATTGCCGGGCCGGGCATGCCCTGGTGCGGGTACTTGTGGCCCCATGGTCCGACGATCCCTTTGGCTGGCACCGACAGGTTCTCGACCAGCCGGAACACCGCCGCGGACCAGTACGTTGTCGCTATAATCGTCGGAATTCATCATCGCCGAACGCTCACTCGGCGCCAGCAATACCCGGATTATCTGGCGCCACATCATGCCGAACGTGATCGGGCCGCTGTTCATTCTGGCGGCGATGGATGTGCCGGTTAGGGTGACGGCCGAGGCAGGACTGTCGTTTCTCGGCTTCGGGGTTCTGCCGCCGACGGCGAGCTGGGGGGACGACCCTGAGCTTCACCTTCCTGGGCGAGGCGCTGCGCGATGTGTTCGACCCGCGCCTGCGCAAAGGGCAGTAGCTGATTGGGAACCGGGTAGTGATCCGCAACCTCACGGTCGATTTCAAGACCCCCGGTGGACGGGTCCATGCGCTGTGCGACGTCAGCTTCGACGTGCCGCGCGCCAAGATCGTTGGTGTGGTCGGCGAAAGCGTGTTGGCGTCGCCCGGGCGCTGGCGCTGGAGCCGCGGATGATCATCGCCGACGAGCCAACGGCGGGGCCGGATGTCTCGGTACAGGGCGAGGTTTTGAACCTGATGCGGGCGTTGCAGGTCGAGCATGACCTGCGCTACCTTGCGATCACCCACAACCTGCCGGTGGTTCGCCATATCTGTGACCGGCTGGCGATCATGTATCTGGGGCGCATTGTCGAGCCGGGCCCCTGCGACCAGGTATTCGCCCAACCGGCGGATCCATATACTGGGTCTTTGGCGCGCGGCGTGCCACTGCCGGACCCCGACAAGCGCCGCCAATTGATATCGACCGAGGGCGGCAACACCGCCGCCTCGCCCGAATTGGAGACCAACGGATGACCCGCATTGTCGACGACTTCCCGCATCGGATACGCGAGCAGACACACGCGTGGATCCCACTGTCCGACGGCACCCGGCTGTCCTGCCGCTATTGGCTGCCGGAAGAAGCCGAGCAAAACCCGGTTCCGGCGATCCTGGAATACATCCCCTATTGCACCCGCGACGGAACAGCGGCGCGGGACGAGGCCATGCATCCCTATTTTGCCGGTCATGGCTATGCCGCCGTCCGGGTCGATATTCGCGGCAGTGGCGAGTCTGATGGCGTGCTGGTCGACGAATATCTGAAACGTGAACAGGACGACGCCGTCGAGGTCATCGCCTGGCTGGCCGAGCAGCCGTGGTGTAGCGGGCGGGTCGGCATGATGGGAAAATCCTGGGGCGGCTTCAACGGGCTGCAAGTTGCGGCGCGCCGCCCGCCAGCACTGAAATGCATCATCACGGTCTACTTCACCGACGACCGTTACGCTGACGACATCCATTACATGGGCGGGTGTTTGCTGAACGAAAACCCGAACTGGGCCTTTGCGATGTTCCCGAGCTTGGCCCGTCCGCCCGACCCGGCGCTGGTCGGTGACAGCTGGGAGGAGACCTGGAAACAGCGCCTTTAGGTCGCCCGGCCCTGGACCATCGATTGGCTGCGCCACCAGCGGCGCGACGCGTTCTGGAAACACGGGTCGGTTTGCGAGGATTACGCGGCGATCGCCTGTCCGGTCTTCGCCATCGGTGGTTGGGCCGATCCCTACACCAACCCGGTGATGCGGCTGCTCGACGGGCTGGATGTCCCGCGCAAGGGGCTGATCGGGCCCTGGGGCCACCAGTACCCGCACCACGCCAATCCCGGCCCCAATGCCGGTTTCCTGCAGGAGGCGCTGCGCTGGTGGGACCACTGGCTGAAGGACATCGACACCGGGATCATGGCCGAGCCGATGCTGCGAGCCTGGATGCATGACAGCTACCCGCCGCGCGCGCTATACGACGACATTCCAGGCGGATACGTCGCCGAGCAGATCTGGCCGGCCCCCGATGCGTCGTCGCGCCTATTCCATCTGAATGCGGACGGGATCGGGGATCAGGCTGAGGTCGAAGCCGCGCTGTCGGTCACCTGCCCGCAAACGCTGGGTTCATGCACGCCGATCTGGGGCAACAACGGCAACGGCGCGCCGGAGTGTCCCCTGGACCAGCGCCCCGACGACGCGTTGTCACTGGCCTTCGACAGCGCGCCGCTCAGCCAGCCGCTGGCCTTTCTCGGCACGCCGGTGGTCGCGCTCGATCTTGCGATCGACCAGCCGCAGGGTTTCGTCGTGGTGCGGCTGTCCGAGGTTCTGGCCGACGGCGTGGCGACCCTGATCAGCTATGGGCTGATGAATTTAACCCATGATGCGACCCACGAGACGACTACCCCGGTGGTGCCAGGGCAGCGCCGGCATGCGACGGTGCGGCTGAATGACAACGGCCACCGGTTCGCGGCTGGCAGCCGGGTCCGGGTCGCGGTCTCGACAGCTTTGTGGCCGATCGTCTGGCCCTCGCCGCACCCGGTACGGCTGACGGTGTTCACCGGCGCCTCAACGCTCGAGCTGCCGGCGCGCCAGGATCGGGCCGGGGACGCAAATCTGGCGCCGCTGCCGCCGGCCGAGCAGTCGCGGGTGCATCCACGGGTTTGGGTCGCGACCCCGGCCCCGACCGTGGCGCGCACCGAGCGTGATCTGGCCACTGGCGGGCTCGATTTAGCCCATGAGGAGGGCGACGGCACAACCCGCCTCGACCACGGCTGGACCTTCGGCGATGTGGTCCGGCGGCGCTACCACATTGACCCGGACGATCCGACGTCGGCCCGCGTCGACTGGCAGGGAACCCAGACCTACAGCCGTCCCGGTGCCTTCGACATCCGGATCGAGGCAACCCAAAGCGTCAGTTGCACCGCCACTGATTTCATCGTCCACGCAACGCTGGAGGCGCATCGTGACGGCCACCCGGTCTTCTCGCGCCGTTGGCTCGAACATATCCCGCGCGATGGTGTCTGACCTGTCTGGAGGATTTTCCAGCTAAGGCTGGTCGCCCTTGCTGGAAAATGCTCTCGACCACGATGACCGATGGTTCGATCGTCTCACGTCATCTCGCCCCAACCGCTCAGCGGATGCACCAGCCGCCATCGACCGGCAGGACATGCCCGGTGACAAACGACGATGCGTCAGAGGCCAGGAAAACTACCGGCCCCACCAGCTCCTCCGGCGCACCCTTGCGCTCCAGCGGCGTACCCGCCTGAATCTTGGCGATCATCTCCGGCGTATCGTATCGCCCGGTGCTGCTTTTCATCTGCGAGGTCATGTAGCCGGGCGCGATGGCGTTGACCCGGATGCCGTGCCGGCCCCACTCGGAGGCGAAATGGCGGGCCATGTGGTCGACCCCGGCCTTCGAGGCGCCATAGCTGGTCAACCCTTCGAAGGCGACCAGGCTGCCAGACGACGAGATCATCACGATCGACCCGCCGCCGCCCTGCGCAATCATCTGCCGGCCGGCGAGTTGGGCGCAGGTAAAGGCGCTGGTCAAGTTCACATCGATGATCCGCCCCCAAACCTCGGGATCGACGTCCTCGGCCGCTTCAGCACCACCGACGCCGTGATTGACCACCATGATGTCGAGCTTGCCAAAGGCGGCGACGGTCGCGCTGATCAGGCCTTCGCATTGCTGGCGGTCGGTCGCCTCGAAGGTGATCTCGAGCACCGGATAGCCGTCGGCCCGAAGCTCCGCCGCTGTTTCGGCGACCACATCGGCGCTGCGCCCACAAATCGTGACCGAAGCGCCAGCCTCGGCCAACCCCCGAGCCATCGCCCGGCCAAGGCCGCGACCCGAACCGGTTACGATTGCAACCTTGCCGGTAAGATCGAAAACTCGCGCCCCATTTTGCCCGTTCACTGTCCGCCTCCCGCAATGGCCCTAGCTTCGAGCGCCATCATGCGCCGTGCCATCGTATTCGGCAATATGGCACAACCGCCCGCTGGGACCATCTGCCGCGTTAGGCCAGCATATCGACCCTTGGCACCTTGTCGGGTATACGTTCAAACGAGATCAGTGCAATCGGAGCAACAAGCATGGGTCAGGGTGGGCAGGACGACCGCGAGAAGGCATTGCAACTGCACCGGAGCGGGCAGTTTGCGTTGGCGCGCGCAGCGTATCAGGCGCTGCTCGCTGATGCCCCCGACGATGCGGACTTGCTGGGATTGATGGGTGTGCTCGCCTTACAGGACGAACGCACCGATGATGCGGAGGCGCTCCTCACCCGGTCGTTGGCGGCGGGCGGCGCGGTGCAAATACATCTGCGCAACCTCAATAATTACCTCGTGCTGTTGAAGGAGGCCGCACGCACGGACGATGCACGCGCGCTGGTCGCGGTGAACCTGCCGGAATGGCCCGAGGACGTTGTGCCGACTGCGACCGAGCGGGGAACGGTTCTGTCGCTGATCGAGGCGCTGCTGTTGCTGGACCAACCCGCGAAGGCGCGCCACCTGCTGAACCGAGCCATACCAGAACGATCCAACGACGCAGTGGCCCTGAGCTTGGACGGCCGATTGTGTCTGGCGGAGGACGATGCAGGAGCCGCGCTCGGAGTCCTATTGCGTGCCGTCGAACTCGCACCGGACAATTGCGAGCCGCTGATCGCTCTCGGCTATGCCCAGGACCAGTTGGGCCTGCACGACGATGGCCGAAAAACAGCCGATCGGCTCGCCCGGGGCTGGGCAGCATACTCCGCCCCAAGGAAGCGGTCGCAGCGGGCGGCGATCCTGGTGTTGAACCCGGTGCCAACCAGCGTTGGCGAATCGAAGGGCGGCCTGCAAGGGCTTCATTTTTCGTCTAACTATCCTGGTGAGATCGTCTCAAAGATGCGCGACGAATTCCAGTTCATCTCGCTGTTCGCTGATTTGCCGGCGAGCGCACTGCCGCAGATTCTGCCGCCAGCGGATGTGGTGCTGAACAACATCGTCAATTCGGAAGCGCTGAACGTTCCCGGCAGGCTGGAAACCGTTTGCGCCGCGGTCGATCGGATCGGGCTGCCGATCATCAACCACCCGGACCAGGCGTTCCGGACGACACGGCAAAAGAACGCCCTGTTACTTGAAGGCATCCCGAACCTGAAGGTGCCGCGGATCGAGCGATACCGAAGCGATTTGGCCTCGACGCAAGAAATCGCCGACGACATCGGCAAGAATCTCGGCTTCCCTGTGATCCTGCGCAAGCCCGATGCACATGCGAGTTCGGACCTGCAACTACAGATCGAGAGCGAGCCGACCGCAGTTCTTGTGCCGGATCGGGCCGCCCTCGTCGCGCATATGGCACGTTGGAGCTGGCGCGAATTCTACGCCATCGAGTTTGTCAATCTGAAGCGCAAAGACGGATTCTACCGCAAGCTTCGCGTCGTGTACGTCGACCGTGAGGTCATCGTGAGTATGGCGGGAATCGGCCGGCTATGGATGGTGTCGGGCTGGCGCGCGAAACAGCAGGGTATCGACTTTTACCGTGCCAACCCGCACACGATCGAGGAATGCAACAGTATCGTCAGTGACCCGGAAGGGCAACTCGGGACCGAGGTCATGTTGACCCTCGAAGCTATAGGGGCCCAGATCCCGCTCGACATCTTCGGCGTTGATTTT
>Ga0307379_10003501_pt1 | contig 22789 bp, 17 predicted proteins | sample UN2MG_FD_202237 | JGI IMG/M metagenome (GOLD analysis project Ga0307379, IMG submission 202237) | Soil microbial communities from Risofladan, Vaasa, Finland - UN-2 | ecosystem: Environmental > Terrestrial > Soil > Coastal area > Acid sulfate soil | place: Finland: Risofladan, Vaasa | collected... | reverse complement strand
GGGTAATCCCGGTACGGCCGTGCTGCCATAATGCTCGATCCGAACGATCAACTCCGGCCCGAACCGCTCCCTAAGGAATCGAGCCTCCTCCTCATAGCGCTTCGGCCAACTCGGGTCATACTCAACGATCTCTATTGGGAACAGCTTCCCGAGCCGCTCTCTTTCCTCTGCAGACAGGTCATTGCTGCCCAATGCGAATCACCGCAGCTTTCGCCCCCAGCGTGATCGGGCCGACGTCCACCGTCCCGTCAGCGCCGACTTTCGCCTGCCGGGACTTGCCGGCGATGGTCACCCTCACGTTGCCGGTCTTGTTGGTCCGTAACCTCAGTGACTTCAGTTCGAGCGGCTTGTCGAGGTTCGTAAGGACGTAGGTCTCACCGCCCGGTCCGCTATCGAACTTGATCTGCCCGAGCCACTTCGGCATCAGCGCCGGGAGGACGAACCTGCCCTTCTCCCAAATCCAGTTCGCGGGCGATATTGAGGCGCTTCCCGCCGGTATGTCCATCCTCAGACCCGCGGCGGCATATGACATCACCATGGTGGAGCCCATACGCGAATCCCTTAGTAGCCAATACGTGCATTCGCCCTTCGGAGGGTCTCCGATATACTCCTCCTGACACCATGGAATGCGGGCATTCTCGACGGTAAACCCCCGCCAGACCTCGTCGGCCACACGCAGCGCTATATCATCCAATCCGCGATACATCGCATGCGAAGCGTAAAAGTACTGCCAGCCGACCGCCTCACAGTCGCAGATCCACCAATGGATTCTGCTTCCATCGGGATTCAGGCAATCCGTGAGGCCGTACTTCGCATCGTTGCCGAGCACCGCGTCCATCGTCTTCATCGCCGATAAGACCTGCTCGTTCGGAAGCCCGTCATCAATGCCAAGGATATCCGAGTACCAAGTGCCCGCCAGTTGAAGCAGGGACACCCATTCCAGATTCGGTGCGCCCTCCGCCCCCGACTGCCGGAAGTACTTTCCGGTCCAGATGTACTTCTCGATTGCCCCTATCGCCTTCGCGTGAGTCGCACGCAACTGAGCTGCGTACTCGGGCTCGCCGAGATCGTCAGCAAGCCTCGCGACCGCCACCAGCATCGCCGCCCACTGATTCGCGTCGTATCCGCACTTGTCAATCATCTTCCAGCCGTCATAGCCGTAGTCGGTCTCAGGGAGGCCGTCGTTATCCTCGTCCTGAGCGTTGACCCAGGTAATGGCCCGTTTCACATGCGGCCACGCCTCCCTAAGGAGCTCCTTGTCACCGGTCCACCAGTAATGCCGCGCGACCTCCAGGCAGTACTTGATCGGCAGGTTTACCCAATAGCCCTGGTAGTTGGTCCTGCCGCCCTTGGGGGCAGTCGGGGTCGCATTCTCGGGGAAGCGATAGTTGTCCACCAAACCGGTGGTCCCGCCGAGGTCATGCGGGATGAATCCGTCCGCATTCTGAACTCCGGCAAACTGGCGCAGTACGGTCGCATCGAGCTCCGGGAAAGCCGCCAGTTTGGTGAACGAGCCGTAGTAGCGAACGTCCATCGTGCCGAAGAGAGGGCAGCCGTTCGGAGTCTCGTAAGTGAATGCGATCCCATCCTTCGTGAGCCAGGTGCAGGCAGGGAGGAGGTAGAAGTTGCTTTGAACCATCTCTCTGAACCACTTCGGGAGCGTGCTGGTGGCGATGATATCATAATGGCGCTTGGTGGTTGTCAGCAGCGAGTCGTGATCCCGAGCGACCTCCTCAGCGACTTCGGCGGAGTTCGCAAACCTCTTCTCGTACTCATGCCCGAACCGGTGGCCGTTCGGGGCAACGTGATTCGGCGCGTACCAGGAGCAGATCAGGCCTGCGACCGCGCTCTTCCCCGGCGGCAGATGGAACTGCTGCTCGACGGCATAGATCATGCCCTTGGGCTCGGGCTGATCTGGTTGAGGGGGTGGACATGAGCCGCCCGCTATCGTCGGCTTCAGACATTCGGGTCGTGACTCCTCGTAGGTGAAGACCTTCGCGCCCCTGATCGCCCGCGCCGCGATTGTATAATTCGCATCAGCATTTGAGGCGAGCTTGAGCGATTCGAGGCTTCCCGCCATGCGGTCCACATCCACCTGCCGCATCGCGAGCATGCCCTCGGTAAGCGGAGTCTTGGAGAGCATGCCGGCGGTCACCGCGAAGAGCAATGGGGCCGCCGCACCATTGTGACTCAACTCGACCGACTCGATCTCCTTGTCGGGGTCGGTGGGGATGGCGAACAGGTTGATCAGGTAGACAGTGCCGTTGGTGCCCTTGCCGGTGAGGTGAGCGGGCGAGTAGATCGCCGACCCGCCCATCCAGTCGGTCATCTCATAGCCTGTGCGGAGCGAAACCGCTTTGGTGCTCCCGTCCTTATACTTCACCGTGTATTCGCCGTTGACGCCCGCGGCAGGGGCAGCCCACCCGGCGCAGTTCCCCAGGAAGAACAGGCAATCGGCCATGCGACCGATCGGTATGGTTATTCGATCAGCTCCAGCAGCCGCCATGATGCAAGACTTACCGCCCACTGCGGCATCGTCAATGATCTCGAACGGAATCCCGTAGACTCCGTCTTCCCCGGCTTGAGGTCGCCGAAGTTGAGCGGGGCATTGCCCGCATCCGAGCCGAACGGGCTCTTCAAGTAGCTGCGATTGCATGCAGGGCGGATGTCCACTGGAGCGTAGTCATAAGAACGCAGATATGCGTCCTCGAGGGTCGTCTTCAATTCTCTAACCCTTCCCTCGAGGACATTCGAGTCGAACCGGCTCTTCGTGGAGAAGCTGATTCCCGATGCGGACTTGCCTTTGTATGGCTGCGAGGTGCTGGATATGCTCACGGTCAGCCCCTCGGTGCCGCCCGCGGTCAGTTTCTGAAGCCACTCGCCGTAGCCCGTGCCATAGGAGAGCACAAGGCCGATGTCGGCGGGCTTACTACCCGTGTTCCTGATCTCGGCGTCGAATATGGCCACCGGGTATGAGCTGTGTTTCAGGTCATGCAGGATGAACGGCGACCAGCACCACAGAGTGAGGTCGAACGGGAGATCGGGGAACCGCAGCTTGGCGAATGGGAAGTTGCCCTCGAAGACCACCCTGTCGCCCGCGAGTGAATACATACTCGTTGTCATGCCGACGGTGTAGGTCACCCAAAGACCTGTGCCGGCCAGCGACGGGATTCTGGCCGCCCAGTTGTTCACGTTGGCAAATTCCGCCAGCGTGCCCTGACTGGTGATCTCTATCGTTCCGGCGCCGACACCGCCCATGGGCATGCCAACCGGCCTTCCAACCTCATTGAACTGTATGCCATGGAAGTCGTTCATCACGTCCAGGCCGGCGAATGCCCGACCGGCAAAAAGAATCATCGCGATGCAGATGTATACTCGTAGCAAGGCGCTGCCTCCCTGTGAGATCGGTCATCCGATCGAGGAATCACCTGCCATTTCCATGTCTATCGAGCGGAAACCTGCGTCTCCCCGCAAATCACTCCTCATAGACCTCCATCTCTGCCAGGGCCATGCCATAGTTGCCGGCTGCATTGGGTCTCAGGTTGATGGCATTCATCCTTACCCACCTTGCCTTCGCAGCTTTGAAGGAGAAGCTCTGTACCCGCCCGTCGGTGGGCTGCGGATATCCCGTTTTTTGGACTACAGGGGTCCAGGTGAGGTTATCGGTGGAGATCTCTATCGTGAAGTCTACCGGGAAGTCGGTGCCGACATTGCCAGAGTCATTCCTCGGAAACAGGTCAACCCTGCTCACGCTGCACACCCCGCCCAGGTCTACCTTCACCCACTCAGTTCGATTGGTCTTGAGTGACGGATCGGTTGACCAGCCGAACGCATCGGCCGCCGATTTCCTCATGCCGTCCAACAGCTTGACCTTATGCCAACCCGAGTTCTCGGCGGAGCTGGATGCGGTCACGTCCTTGTTCAGCGCGAGGTTGCCGATTGGCGGATATGTCGGTGGAACGGGCGACTTGTCGTCGAACACTTCGATCTCGGCGAGGGCGGCGGCATACTTGCCGTCTGCGTCCTGTCTGAGGCCCGTCATCAATATGTTCACGTACCTTGCCGTCCGATCATCGAAGCTGAAATACTGGGGCGCGTCTCCCGGCTGCGGATAGTCCTTTTTCGCCAAGACCACCGTCCAGTTGACATTATCCCGCGATGTCCTTATCCGGAAGGTCCTCGGGAAGCCCGCCCCGATGTACCCGGTGGCATTCCTCGGATACAGCACGACTCGGTTGATCTCGTAGTCCTTCTCCAGGTCGAGGGTTATCCATTCCTCATGATCAACGGCCTCATTGCCGGAACTGCGCCAGCCGCATGTATTCGGCTCGGTATTGATAGTGCCGTCTAATACCTTCGACCTGCGCCAACTGTCCTTTTCCATAGAGCTGCTGGCGGTGACTGGGCAGTTCAGAGCCAGACTGCCAGTGAATGCGGGGATAGGAGCGCCGATATCCACACCTGACTCTCCGGCGTTCTTACATGGCGAATTCGGGCTCAGCTGCAAGCCGTGTGGTGGGCGGGAGGCATTCACGAATTCCGGATTTGCCCGCATGGAATGAGCCTCTCCCGAGGGCTTGCTGCAATGGTAGTAGCAGTTGAAGTCCGACCCGGCCGGGAATGAGTCAACTCCAGCGCCAAGCTTCATGTGGAATATGTTGTCCTTCACCACTGTATCCGAAAGGTCGGAGGCGACTATGTTGCGCCCGAAATTCCCCCCGAAGTCATGGAACGTATTGTTGTGCATCTGCAGGCCGTAAGTCGTCTTTACCTTGTTGTACAGCGTTTTGTCATTGACCGATATGTTGTATCTGAAGTAGCAGGGCCCGTTCCCTGTGGAGTCGCCCATCCAGTAAGAATGCATAAGATCGCCGAGGTTATCGTGGGAGTAGTTGTACTGTATGTATGAGTTCCTACAGTTGGTATCGAAGTCGTAAACCTGGTGATCCCATTGGCCGGCGGGAGTGTTCTTCGTCTCGCAGTACTCTTCGTAACAGTTGTCAGTGCCCCCAAACATCACCGGATTCCATCCTAGACCGGTGTTGTTCGTGTAGTCGAATATGCACCGGGTGATCCTGCTGTTCGTCACGATCTTGCCCCGGCAGTGTCCGGCGAACAGGGCCGCGATGTCGTTGATGTCGAAGAAATACGAGTCCGACAGGATGTTGTCATCGCCCGAGAATATGATCACGCCCTTCGAGCATTTCTTGAAGGTGCAGTGGGTGACGAGGTTGTCTGAGCCGTCGGTCTTGCCCGCGTCTATGATCACCGACCAGATATCTCCTCCCTCCGGCATGCCCGGCGGCAGATACGCGATGTTGGTGAAGTCGCAATCCCTCACCGTCGCATGGCTGCAGCCCTGGAGTATGATGCCGCTCGTACGTGGCGCCTGGATTTCCAGGTTCTTTAGGAGGTAGTAAGACAAGTCCTGAAGCATGATAACGCAATCCGCCTTAGTTGCCTCGTCCCCAATCAACACGGGCTTGCATCCCTTGCCATACGCATCAACGGCTATCGGATTCTTCGAGCTGCCGTTGCCGTGCAGAATCAGCGTGCCTCTGAACTGGCAGTTCCGCTTGAAGAGAACCTTATCACCCGGCCCCAACGTAAGCGTATTCACCTTCTCCGATGACTTCCACGGCGCGGATTCACTCGTCCCCTTGTTGCCGTCATCCCCGCCAACGGAGTCGAGGTAATACGTTGCCCCCATCGCATTCCCCAAGGAAATCGTAGTCAGCAGCAAACCGATCAGAGCCTTTACGAACATGCGGCATCTCCAATGTGGACGTGCAAATGTGCAATCAGAATGCAAGATTGCATGAGATTTGTCAAACCTCGCGCGTCTGACGCGTTAGAATCGGACCTCATCGAGCAATCGCCGATAATGGGCGTATGCGGCAAACTGAACTTGCGGGCGGATGGTATCATCCACCATGGCGATGTAACGGCCAGACGAGAATAGCGGTGAGATGCGATCAACCTCCCTGGCGATGGCATCTTCTCCCTGGTACAGCACGCGATTGTCCACGCCTCCCCAAAGGCCGAGGTGAGAGCCATACTCGCGACGTAACTCGAGGTAGTCAATCCCCGCCGCAGCCGCGTGACCGATCCACAGCCCGTTAATGCCCGCCTCGATCCAACCAGGGATAAGGGGCTTCACGCCGCCTCTTGTCGAGACCACGTGCTCCCGGACGCCGATACTCCTCCCCTCATGCACCAGCCTGGTCAGGCAGGGCAACACGAACCGCCGATACATCCGCGGGGAGATGACCGGAGCTGTGGGGGACGCGATCGGCTCGCTGTAGAGGAAGTACTCGATGTCCAGCCCGCGGTACCTAGTGTGAATGACATCCACGAGAAAGTCGGTGTACTTCTCCATCACAAGCTCGGCGGCTCTCGGCTCGTCACTCAGCCCGAGGAGGACCTCTGTAAGTGTTGCGAAATCCTTCACCCCCATCTCCTGCAGGAAGCCCCTGGGGTAGATATCCCCGTAGATCACCTTATCGGCGGCTTGGAGAGCCTCGCGGACCTTGGGCCACCCCGGGGGATACTGGTGAAGGACGTTGGAGAAATACCTCTTTGCCGCCTGCCTGGCAGACCGCATACCCGCAACCAGCTTGACCTCGATGTCTGCTCCCGACGTTGGTATAGGCACGCGGTCCCGCTCGTCAAGCCCGAAGTACTCGTGGGGCGAGACGTCTTGGGGAAGGCCCTGGTTCTTCCAGGCAGCAATAGTGTCCTCGGGGATCTGGGCCTCGAATCTCGGGGGCCGGTCAACCGGCTTCCCCGCCATGTAATCCCGAAACCGCCGCCGACCGTCCAGTCCTTCATCCATCCTATGGTTCTCCGTATCGTGCTCTCCACATGATGCGAGTCGTCGCAGCTCGAGACCGGTCTTCGGGCCCGGTATCGAACCCTCCTCCTGTGGCTACCCCTGTCCATGCGCGCAGCGCCACCACTCCAGGAAAGCATCAACGCCCTTGATTCGGCGTTCGAGCACTGCTTGATAGATGTGAACTGAGAGCATGGACTTGCGATATTCGGGGTGTGAGCATACGGCTTCCTTGATGGCGAGGATGTCCAGCCGGCGGTCTTCGGTCAGGAGCGACATCCATCTCGCTCGCAGTTCGAGGGCAGGGGCGAACTCTGATGGCCGCCCAGTCCATAGATCCAACTTCCAAGTCGGGCCGCCGCTGGGATCGCTCGCCCGCAGGCCCCAATAATAGCCATGATTCTCAATCTCCTGGTCACGGTATGCATCCACGCAATTCAGACGCCAAACCCATCCCGTGCCGGCTATTGGCAGCCCCAGCGCAAGGTGATCGTCCCAATCCGGCTCATCTACCTCGCGTTCGAAATCCAGGTCCCGCCAGGTCATCGTTCGCATGACGTATGAACCCACAGGTTCAAACCCAGCCCCGGCGATGATCGGCCCCAATCCCGATGCGACGAGAAACTCGTCAGCTTCTTTGCGAAGGCTGCAATCCAGTTGGTCCAAGCGGATTTTCTCGCTGGCATCCATGGTGGGCAATCAGACACAAAAAATGGCTGCCGGACAAGGACTCGAACCTTGAACATCATGCTCCAGAGGCATGCGCTCTACCAATTGAGCTATCCGGCAGCGTCACTATGAATATACCATTCTTCGGCACGAAATGTCAACGTGTTTGTGGCTCTTTGGTTCTCCGTTCGGCGTTCAGGGTTGAATGCTCGACGTTCGCCTCTCGATCTTACCCCAAGTATCCCGTAAGGTGACCGTGCGGTTGAAGACGAGCTGCTCGGCTGTTGAGTCACGATCCACGCAGAAGTAGCCTACTCGCTCGAACTGATAGCGCGTGCCGGGATCAGCGCCCACTACACTCGGTTCGACGTAGCAAGTCGTCACCTTCAGCGAATCAGGGTTCAGGTTCGAGAACCAGTCCTTCCCGGGTTCGACCTCGTCGGGGTCGGGCTTCGTGAACAGGTGATCGTACAGCCGAGCCTCGGCGGTGACCGCCGTCCTGGCCGCGACCCAGTGAAGAGTCGCCTTGACCTTCCGGCCATCCGGCGCATCGCCGCCGCGAGTCGCAGGGTCATAAGTGCAGTGCAGCTCCACGATCTCGCCCTTACTGTCCTTAACCACTTCCTCGCACTTGATGAAGTAGGCGTTCCTCAGGCGAACCTCTCTGCCCGGCGCGAGGCGGAAGAACTTCGGCGGCGGCTCCTCGCGGAAGTCATCCCGCTCGATGTAAAGCTCCCTCCCAAACGGCACCTTGCGCGTCCCGGCATCGGGGTCTTCGGGATTATTGATCAGATCCAGCTCCTCGACCTGCCCCTCGGGGTAGTTCGTCAGAACGACCTTCAGCGGATTCATGACCGCCATCACGCGCTGCGCGCGCCTGTTCAGGTCATCGCGGACGCAGTCTTCCAGCACGGCGACGTCAATCACGCTCTCGTTCTTGGCGACGCCCGCCCGATTGCAGAAGTCGCGAATGGCTTCGGGGGTATAACCGCGTCTTCGGAGGCCGGCCAAAGTAGGGAGTCGCGGATCGTCGAACCCGCCGATGTAGCCTCCCTCCACGAGTTCTATGAACCGCCGCTTGCTCATGACCGTGTATGTCATGTTCAGCCGAGCGAACTCGATCTGCCGCGGGTGATAGATGCCCAACTCGTCCAGGAACCAGTCGTACAGCGGGCGGTGGATCTCGTACTCCAGCGAGCACAGCGAGTGCGTTATCCCCTCGATCGAGTCCTGCAGCGGATGAGCGAAGTCATACATCGGATAGATGCACCATTTGTCGCCCTGCCGATGATGGTGGATGTGCCGAATCCGGTACATGACCGGATCGCGCATCAGGATGTTCGGATGGGCCATATCAATCTTCGCGCGAAGCGTGCGAGCGCCGTCAGGGAATTCGCCGGGCCTCATGCGCTGGAACAGATCGAGGCTCTCCTCCACGGGTCGGTTGCGGTACGGGCTCTCGACGCCCGGCTCGGTCAATGTGCCTCGTGTTGCGTTGACGTCTTCCTGCGACAGGTCGCACACGTAAGCCTTGCCCTTCCTAATGAGGTCAATCGCCCACTCGTAATCCTGCTCGAAGTAATCCGAGCCGAAGAACAGCCGGTCGTCCCAATCCGCGCCCACCCAGCGCACGTCCTCGATGATGGCGTCCACGTACTCCTGCTCTTCCTTGGTGGGGTTGGTGTCGTCGAAGCGCAGGTTGAAAAGGCCGTTGAAGTCCAGAGCGATGCCGTAGTCAATCCAGATGGCCTTCGCATGGCCGATATGCAGGTAGGCGTTCGGCTCGGGCGGGAACCGGGTATGCACATGGTCAAACCGTCCCGACGCCAGGTCCTCCTTCACGGCTTCACGTATGAAATCTGTGGATTCTGTGCGCTCTTCGCTCATCAAGTCTCTTCCTCTTTTCAGTGCCACATTCTCCCATATTGCGGGGGCCATCGTCAACAGCGAGGGCTAGTTCGGGGAGGTTCACCGGTCCCAGGCGGAGTATTGGAGTGGTGGGGTGAGATCATCGGTGAATAGGAGAGTGGGGGAATGGGAGAGTGACCCGAAAAGAGCGAATCATCGCCTGTTGCGAGCATAAGCCGGTTGACCGAGTGCCGGTGTATCATTGCTCGATCTCGTCACGCATGGCCTCGGTCTTGCTCGGGCGGACGGCGCACGTCGGGGGTGCGATCCAGCGCTGGCACGAAGCCCTCGCCCTATGGGAGGGGGAAGACGCTCACGAGGAGTTCCTCGATCGGACAAAGCAGGACACCATTGATGTCGCCAAGGCCCTCGACGTTGACCTCGTCCGAGTGGCCTGGTGGCGGCTGACGAAGAAGCCGACCGAGCGGATTGACGAGCACACCTTCCTCTATGGCGAGCCCGACGGCAGGTGGGAAGTCATGCGCTTCGATCCCGACACCGAGCTCTACCAGACGATTGACCAGAGCCCTCGACCGACGCCCACCGAGGCCGACCTCGAGCCTGCGGTCATTCGCATGGAGAAGGCCGCCGAGAACCATCGTCCGACCGCCGACTCATTCCCCGACATACAAATGGGCCTCCAGGCCTTCGATCATGAGAGGGCAGTGCCGGGGACCGGGGTGGGGGTCGGCATCCTGCGTGAGGAGATATGGCTGGAGGCCATGGTCACCCACCCCGACCTTGTCGGCCGATGGCTCGATGCTCAAGCGGAATCGGATATCCGAAACATCGAGGCGCAAAGCAAGCTCGACGTGCAAGTCATGCTCGGCGGAGGCGACATGGCCTCATATAAAGGGCCGCTATACTCGCCCAGGGCCTTCCGTGAGATCATCCTGCCGAGGCTGAAGAGGGTCGTGGACGTCTGCCATGCCTACGGCAAATACTACTTCTTCGCCAGCGACGGCGATCTCTGGCCCATTGCCGACGATCTCTTCCCCAATGTGGACGGCTACTATGAGATTGACCGCCGAGCCGGGATGGACCTCACGAAACTTCGTGAGAGGTATCCCCATCTGACCTGCATAGGCAATATCAGCTCGCACACGCTCCATCTGGGGACGAAGGAGGAAGTGATCGAGGAGACCCGCTCGTGCATCGAGGCGGCGAAGAAGTATGGAAGCATAATCGTCGGCGTCTCCAACCTCATCATGCCGCAGACACCTGAAGCTAATCTACACGCAATGCTGGATACTCTCCGCGAAAACCGCTAACATAGACGGCCCTCACTTAGTATCAGGTTTATCTCGCGTGCCCCCTGGACATAAGAAGACTAGGAGGTACACGAGAATGAAAATGTTGCATACGATCTCTCTGTTCGTAATCACGATCGCCCTGGCCGCGCCGCAAGTCGCCTCTCAGGGCATGATGTATCGAGGCGGTGGAGGCATGGGCCGCGGTATGATGAACCAGACCTGTGTTCCTGGGGTTACGCTCACCGCTGATCAGCAATCGCGGATTGCCGCCATACGTCAGGAGACCGAAAGGAAAGTCGCATCAATCATGAGCGATTCGAGTCTTTCAGCGGCTCAGAAGCAGACTCAGGCCCAGGCCGCTCGCATGGCCGGTCACCAGAAGGTGTTGGACGTCCTTACTCCCCAGCAGCTGCAGCAATTCCAGTCAAACTGGCGAATGGGTTGTCCCATGGGGACCGGCGGCGGTCGAGGTATGGGGCCCGGCATGATGAACCAGGGCTATGTTCCGGGAGTTACGCTCACTGCCGATCAGCAATCAAAGATCGCCGCCATCCGGCAGGTGACTCAGAGCAAAGTTGCAGCCATCATGAGAGATCCGAATCTGTCATCCGCAGAGAAACAGACTCAGGCCCAGGCCGCTCGCCAGGCTGGCCATGACAAGGTGCTGGATGTCCTCACTCGCGAGCAGAGGGACCAATTCAACCAGCACTGGTCGTCAATAAATCCTCAGCAGTCGGCAGCGAATGATGGGCCACCTCCTCTGGGGAAGGCCATCTTCAACCAGAACTGCGCTCAATGTCATGGGGCGGACGGCAATGCCATCACTGGCTGGAAAACTCGCGTAGGCAAGATGACTCTCACAGACATCCAGACCACGGTGAAGAACGGCAAGGATGGCATGCCGGCGTTTAAGGATACATTGACGGAGGAGCAGATCGAGCAAGTCGCCTCCTACGCCAAGAGTCTCGGCGCAAAAAGCAAATAGAATTGGATGGCGATCACTTCTTCCGGCTGATGACGTGACGCGCCAGCGCGACCAGTGAGGATCGAGCTTCCGAAGGAGGCAGGCATTCGAGGCTTTCGGCTGTCTTCCCGATGTACTCGCCAGCGATCCTCAACGTGCCTTCGGTCGCCCCGGTTTCGAGTACCTTCTGCCTGATGAAGTCCACATCCGAAGGCTTGGCCTCACTCTTGCGGAAGATGTCTTCCATCGCCTTCCGGTCGGGCGACTTCTTCAGCGCCAGGATCACCGGCAGGGTCACCTTGCCCTGGTAGATGTCGCCGCCGATGGGCTTGCCCGTCTCGGACGGATCGCCGACTAAATCAAGCAGGTCGTCCGTGACCTGGAACGCGGTTCCCAGGTTTAGGCCATACTCCGCGAGAGCTTCTCTCATCGGCGAAGATCCGCCTCCGATGACCGCCCCCATTCGGCAGCAAGCGGCCATGAATTCAGCCGTCTTGGCGCGGATGATGGAGATATAGCCGTCTATAGAGCCGCCGGTGTCACCCTTGGCCTCGATCTGCCCGATCTCGCCCTCGGTCATGGAAATCATCGCTTGAGATAGAATCCGAATCAACTCCGCATCGCCGTCAGCCCCCAGCAAGGAGGTCGCCTTCGCCAGCATGTAGTCGCCCGCCAGCACCGAAATCTGATTGCCCCAGTGAGAGTTCGCGGTCCTCTGCCCACGACGAGAATCCGCGCCGTCTATGACGTCGTCGTGCATCAGGGTCGCCATGTGGATCAGCTCAACGCTCGCCGCAATCCCGATCGCCCTGGAGATGCTTCCCTTCGGCTCGCACGCTCGAGCGCACAGCAGCACCAGTGACGGCCTCAGCCGCTTCCCACCGGCGTCCAGTATGTGCCTGCTCACTGCGAAGACCGTCGGCATTGAGGACGTCAGCTCGGCGTGCAGGACCTCCTCCACCTGCCGGAGTTCGGCCTCGACAGGCCGCAGGAAGTCCAGGATGGGCTTGCGCTCGATTGGTGTCGCGGGCATGGTCATTTCTTGGTTCCTACATGAACGGTGGCAATGCCACCGGTTAGGTCATAAATCGCTATGTCGGCAAGACCGACTTTCTCCATAATTGCCGCCAAATCCTCTCGCGAGATGAAACTCGCGACCGAGGCCGGCAGGTATTCGTACGGTTCCCTTTTACCGTTGACCGCGCCCCCTATAAACGGGAGGAACCGGTTGGAGTACAAGCCGTAAATCGCTCTTAACAGCCGTCCGCGGGGCTGCGCGAGTTCCAGGCACACGACTCGGCCCCCGGGAGTCACGACCCTCGCCATCTCCCCGAGCGTCTTTTCCACGCTGGACACGTTCCGCAGCGCGAATCCGATTGTGGCCCCTCGAAAGCTGTCCGACTCCAGCGGCAGGGATTCCGCATCGGCCTCCATGACGGCGACATTCCCAATCCCTCGCTTTGCAAGCTTCCGCTTCCCGACTTCGAGCATGGGCCGGCAGAAGTCAACCGCCGTCACGCTTCCATTTCGCCCCACAACCTTCGACAGCTCGATCGCGAAGTCCAGTGTGCCTGCGCACACATCCACCGCCCCGTCGTCGGGCTGGAGACCGCACTGGTTGGCGGCAAATCTTCTCCATCCTTTATGACGATTGAAGCTCAGGATCGAATTCAGCAAGTCGTACCGAGGCGCAATGGAGGCAAATAGCCGCTCGATATACTCCGCCTTCGATTCCTTTTGCATGATCAACCGGTGAATATTCTGGCCGACATCTCCGCAAGGCGGATGAACGGCCTGGGATACAGCAATATGATAAATGTCATGGCCAAAGTCAGGCCAAGGACGAAGTTCAACGGTCGCGACTGAGGTATCGGCTCGAGGCTCGCCGGCTTCCGGAAGAACATCAGCCGAGCGACGTTCATGTAATAGTAAATCGAGATGACGGTGTTCGCCAGAGCGACGATCGTCAGCCAGAGGATCTGGTTGTCCTGGGCATTGACCGCCGCAAGGAACAGGTAGAACTTGGCAAGGAAGCCGGCGGTCGGCGGGATTCCCGCGAGTGAGAGCAGAAAGACCACCAGCGCGACGGCATGGACCGGCGCTCGGCGTATGAGGCCGGCATAGTCCTTCAAATGGTCGGATTTCAGCTTGGCCGAGAGGAGCGTCACCACCGTGAATGCGCCCAGGTTCATGAACAGGTAGATGAAGATGTAGATGATGACCGCAGTCAGCGCCGTGGGCGTGTATGCCATTGCCGAGATGCCGAGGAGTATGTATCCGGCCTGGGCGATGCTCGAATATGCCAGCATTCGCTTGATGTTCATCTGGGGGATCGCCACCAGATTGCCGATGGTCATAGTCACGCCCGAGAGGATCATCACCAGGGGCGCCCACCAGAGGACATCCGGCCTGATGCTCGTCGCCAGCACTCGAGCGATCACTGCGAACCCGGCCGCCTTCGAACCGACCGACAGGAACGCGGTTATGGGCGTCGGCGCGCCTTCATAAGCATCGGGCGCCCAATGATGGAACGGCACCATGGAGACCTTGAACCCAAAGCCCACGAGCACAAATAGGGTAGCCAGGAAGAGTATGTGGGTTGGCCCGATATCAAGAGTATATGACAGCAGTGACTCCGCAATGCTGAGGATGTTCGTTGTTCCGGTGAACCCATAGAGTATGGACATCCCATAGAGCATCACGGCAGCGGCGATCGAGCCGTAGAGGAAGTACTTGACCGCGGCTTCATTCGATTTCGGGTCTTTCTTCATGTAGCCGACGAGTACGTATGAAGTGATGCTCAGGAACTCGAGCGACAGGTAGATCATGATGAGGTCGGTCGAGGCCGCGAGCATCGTGATGGCCAGCGTGGCGAAGATCAGGAGGGCGTAATACTCGCCGCGATGGAAATCCAGGCCCTTGAAATACTCCATGGACAGGAAGATGACGATCGCCGTCGAGAGGATAGCGATGATCTTGAAGAAGACCGCCAGCCCGTCAACCGCCATCATGCCCGACTTCATCCCGCTCAGGACGAATTGGGGTATGCCCTTCATGACGTGCGCCCGGCTGAAGAACATAACCGTGGGCACGAGCGCTCCCGCGAGCACTGCCAGGCTCAGGATCTCAGGCGATATGATGCTGAGCTTGCGACCTCGGCGGGCGGCGAGTCCGACTGCCAGGACCATCAGCCCCCCGAGGGCCAGGATCAACTCAGGCGATATGTAGAATAAGTTAAACTTCATGGTCAATGGTCAATGGTCAATGGTCAATGGGGCAGGTCTTCATAGACCATGGACCCTCGACCATCGGCCATTGCTTTCTCATCCTCTCACCACTGCTCTCACAATCTGCATCAGTGAATTGTTGAACGTTGCGATCAGGATCGCCGGAACTACCCCCACTAGAATCGTGAGCGCCGCCAATGGAACGAGGCTCACGACCTCGCGCTTGTCAATATCCCGCACCTCGGCCCATCGAGGGTTGAGCGGGCCAAGCAGCACTCGCTGGATCATCCATAGCAAGTACGCGGCGTTCAGGATGATCCCCAATCCGGCCAGCGCCGTGATGATGGTATACACGCCGATTGCCCCTCTGAACACGAAGAACTCGGATACGAACCCGGCCAATCCCGGCAATCCCAGTGATGCGAGCGCCATGAATGCGAGAAGTCCGCCGTAGACCGGAATCCGTGCGCCAAGTCCGCCGAACTGATCCAGGTCTCGGTTATGCGTGCGCTCGTAGATCACCCCGACCAGAAGGAACAATGCGCCCGTAATCAATCCATGAGCGAACATCTGGAGCATCGCCCCGTTCAGGGCCATCGTCTTATCCACCAGCGAACCGAACCCGGCCGAAGCCGCCGCAATCCCCAGCATCACGTAACCCATGTGATTGACGGAGGAGTAGGCGATCAGCTTCTTCATATCCTTCTGCGCCATCGCCACCAGCGCACCGTAGATGATGCTTATCAGCGCCAGGATGGCGAGATAAATCGAGTACTTCTGCGCCGCGTCGGGCATCATGGGGAGGGAGATTCTTATGAAGCCGTAGCCGCCGAGCTTCAGCAGAATGCCCGCCAGAATCACGCTGCCGGCGGTAGGCGCTTCCACGTGAGCATCGGGAAGCCAGGTGTGGAACGGCCACATCGGCACCTTGATGGCAAACGCCAGGAAGAACGCCAGGAAAGCCAGCGATTCGAGCGTCGGCATCCCGTGGAAGGGTATCTGCCGGATTGCCTCAGGAATGCTGAAAGTGTGCGGCTCGGTATAGAAATACACGCCGATGATCGCCAGCAGCATCGCCACGCTGCCGACCAGGGTGTACAGGAAGAACTTGATTGCTGCATATTCTTTCCTCGGCCCGCCCCAGATTCCGATCAGGAAGTACATCGGCACGAGGCTCACTTCCCAGAAAATGTAGAACAGGAAGAAGTCGAGCGACGTGAAAACTCCCAGCATGCCGGTCTCGAGCAGCAGGAACAGCGAGAAATACTCCTTCGGCCGCTCGTTGATGATCCACGAGTAGATTAGCGACAGCGTTGTAAGAAGCGCAGTCAGGAAGATCAATGGCACGCTGATCCCGTCAACGCCCATGTAATAATGCACATTCAGCGCCTGAATCCACCGGACGTTCTGGACGAACTGCATCCCCCGAGTCGAGGGGTCGTACCAGATCCAGAGGAGGATCGAAAGCACCAGCGACGGCAGGCTGAATACCAGCGCCGTGACCTTTATCGCCCCCGCCCGCTCTCTCGGGATGAAAAGGATAATCACTCCCCCGAGGAGGGGAAGGAAGGTTATTAAGGTCAGTATCCAATCATGCATAAAGCGTCACCCCTCATACTCTCTGCCATGGGTTATAGGTTTTTGGTTTTTGGGTTTTAGGGCACCCCACAACCCATAACCTACAACCTACAACCTTGGCACGTCACCACTTGTAGAGATAAACCCCAATTATCATCAGCAATCCCACGAACACAATGAGCGCGTAGTCTTGGAGCAGGCCCGTCTGCGCGAAGCGGAAGAACCGCCCCCACAATTTTACGAATCCGCCCGTAAAGTTGACGATCCCATCCACGATCCACTTGTCAATCCACGCTTGAAGAATGCTCAGCGCCACCGTCAGGTATGCGACTCCGTTGACGAGCCCGTCAATGATCTTCTGATCGAACCTCGCCAACAGGTTCATTGTCCAGAACATGGGCACTACCAGGATCGCCCAGTATATCTCGTCGAAGTAATACTTGTTCGCCAGCAGGTTATACGCCCACGGGAGCGCTCGCCGGAAGATGGACGGATCAATGACCCGCTTCCAGAAGAGCGCCAATCCCAGACCGATGCCCAGCGCCGCCGCCAGGGTCGCCATCGTCGCGACCTGCCAACTGAACTCAGCATGGCCCTCGCCGAAGTGCAGGAACTCGTGGAACAGGTTCTTCGTCGGCCAGGCTACATACCCCGCGACGACCGAGAGGATCGCCAGGAAGATCAGCGGGGTCGTCATGACCCTCGGGCTCTCGTGGGCGTGAATCTGCGGGTCACGCTGCTCGCCCCAGAACGTCAGCGAGATCAACCTTGTCATATAGAATGCCGTCAGGAATGCCGCCGCCAGCCCCATCGAGAACAGCACTTTGTTCACGTGGAACGCCTCCAGCAGGATCTCGTCTTTGCTGAAGAAGCCGGCGGTGAACGGTACGCCCATCAATGCCGCGGATGAGATCAGGAACGTCCAATAAGTCCTCGGCATATGCCTCCGCAAGCCGCCCATCTGCTGGATGTCCTGCGTGCCCGTGCCGTGAATAACGCTCCCTGAGCCGAGGAACAGATTCGCCTTGAAGAACGCGTGGGTCAGCAGGTGAAGCAGCCCGGCCGTGTATCCGCCGACTCCCAGGGCCAGCATCATGTAACCGAGCTGGCTGATGGTGGAGTATGCCAGCACCCGCTTGATATCATTGACGACGGTAGCGATCGTCGCCGCCATGAGCGCCGTTATTGCCCCAATGACCGCAACAACGGTCAGCGAAACCGAGTGATCGGAGTACGCGAACACGGGGTACATCCGCCCGACGAGGTACACGCCCGCTGCAACCATCGTCGCCGCGTGGATCAATGCGCTGACTGGGGTCGGGCCTTCCATGGCGTCGGGAAGCCAGACGTGGAGCGGGAACTGGGCCGATTTCCCCACCGCTCCCGCAAACAGCAGAAGTCCCGCGAGCGGCATGATCGGAAGCGCCGTCTTTCCCAGGTGAAGGGTCATGCCGAGCAGGCTGGGGATTTGCTCGAATATCTCGCGGAGATTCACCGTCTTCGTATACCAGAAGAGCAGCAGCACCCCGAGGAACAGGCCGACGTCGCCCAGCCTGGTCACGATGAACGCCTTCTTCGCCGCTCGCATTGCGGTCGGACGCTCGAACCAGAACCCGATCAACAGGTATGAGGTCAACCCCACCAGCTCCCACGAGACGAAGAACAGGAGCAGATTGTCCGCAATGACCAGTGACAGCATCGCGGCTGAAAAGAGCGATAGGTATGCGAAGAACCGCGGATATCGCACATCGCCGTGCATGTAGCCGATCGAGTAAACCTCGACCAGGAGGGTGACTACGGTCACGACGACGAGCATCACGGCAGTCAGCGGATCAACTACAAACCCCATCCTGATCGGCTGGCCGCCGATTGTCACCCACGGGACGCTTCGGGCGAAGGGCTCAGGCGCCAGATCATAATGCTCAGTATAGGGCTGTATGTTGTAGATCCCGACCGGCTGCCATGGATGAGGTGTCTCTTCCTCGCGAGGTTCGTTGCTGTACTCGATGTGAGCAGACGCATGCCCGCCGGCGACATACGGGCCTTTCAACGACTGCGCCGAGTTGGACACCGTCCATGCCACCACGAGCATGGAAAGCACGAATGAGGCCGCAATCGCACCGATGGCGACATACGCCCCGCGTCCCGGGCCCTTCCTGCCCGTGAGCAGTATCAGCCCGAACGCCGCCAGCGGCATCACCGGTATCAGCCACGTATATGAGACTATGGGTCTTAGAGATTCAGCCATCGCAAATCAAATGGTTAAATGATTAATGGTTCATGGTTGATGAAGCCAGCCCCATTAGCCATTAACCATCAACCATTCCCTTGTTACCACTTCATAATATTGATCTTATCAACGTTGATATGCTCGATATTCCGGTACACCGCGATTATGATCGCAAGTCCGACTGCCGCCTCCGCCGCAGCGACCGTCAGCACGAACACGGCGAATACGTGCCCGGCGAGCACCGAAGGGTCCATGAATCGCCCGAACGCCACCAGATTGATGTTCGCCGCATTCAGCATCAGCTCGATCCCCATCAGGATCGCGATCGCATTACGGCGGCTCAGCACGCCGAATATCCCGATGCAGAAGAGCATCCCCGACACGAAGAGATACCAGTTAAGGGGAATCATCGGGTTTGTCCTCCTTTGCGAGGATGATCGCTCCCACCATCGCAACCAGCAGCACAATGGACGCCAGCTCGAATGGAAGCACATAGCGTGTGAGGAGCTGAGTGCCGATGATCCCGGTAGTCGGCTCGGCAGCCGGTACGCCCTTCAATTTGAAGTCATATCGGATCAAGACCCGGAAAAGCGCGAAGAATATGCCCGCCGCGATGGGGAACGGCGCGAGCCACCACTGCCCCAGGGTCTGGATGACATTCGTGCTCATCACCCGGTGAGTCATCATGAGGGCAAACATCATGAGAACGACGATCGCCCCGATGTAGATCAGTACCTGTGCCGCCGCCATGAAGTCCGCCGAAAGGAGGAGATAGATGCCGGCGACTCCCAGGAATGCAAGCGCCAGGAACAGCAGACAGTGGAAGATATTCCGAAGCGTGACCACCAGTGCCGCCGAGATGATCGTGAGGCCCGCGACCGCGATGAAGGAGAACTGCTGGAGGGTGAGATGCATCTACGCCGCCTCCTTCACTACGGCTTCTTCAGGTTCCTTGGGCTTGGGCTCTCGCACGCCGCCGATGCGATTCAGGTCTTCGCGGTCGAGCTTCGCCTCTTCCCTGTCGAAGCAGGCAAGCTCGTAAGTGTCACTCATCTTGATGGCGTCGAACGTACATGCCTCCTCACATAGGTTGCAGAACATGCATCGGGAGGCGTCCAGGGTGAAGCTGTCCACCACGCGCTTCTTGTTCTCGTCCATGTGTGCCTCGACCGTGATGCACTGGGCAGGGCAGGCTCGAGCGCATGCCCCGCATCCGACGCACAAATCCTTGCCCGTTTCCGCATCCACCGGCAGGCATGGGATTCCCCGATACCCGGACGGCAGCTCCCACCGAACCTCCGGGTACTGAAGCGTAACCTTCTTTCGGAACAGATTGATGAAGGTCACAATGAGTCCCTTGGCGATGCTGTACACCGTATACAGGGCTTCGCCCATATATGCAATTGCTTGTCTTGTGACTCTGCGCATCTATACCTACACACGGAGTAATGGAGTACTGGAGTAGTGGAGTATTGGCTTGCTTTTCCATTACTCCAGCACTCCACCACTCCAATACTCCATCATCGCTTTCTCTACGAAACAAGGACTAGGAATCCGGTCCACGCAATATTCAGCAGTGCTATCGGTATAAGAACCTTCCACCCGAAGCTCATTAGCTGGTCAACTCGAATTCTGGGCAGGGTAGACCGTATCCACATCAGCACGAATACTATCACCGCCGTCTTGCCGAGGAACCAAACCACCCCCGGGATCATCTTCAGCGCGGGAGTAATCGGCAGCCAGCCGCCGAAGAACAGGGTCGCGGCAATTGCGGAAATCGTGAACATTCCGGCGAACTCGGCCAGGAAGAATAGCGCGAACTTCATCCCGCTGTATTCGGTGTTGAACCCCGCTACAAGTTCCGACTCCGCCTCCATGATATCGAACGGCGTGAGGTTGCTCTCCGCCAATGCCGCGCACATATATATCGCAAATCCGACAATTTGGCTTACTATGAACCACCTCGGAAAGACGCCCAACCATGGGGAGCCCTCCTGCGCATGGACGATCCCCTGGAGGCTGAGAGTCCCGGCCAACATCACCGGCGGGATCATTGCGAGGATGAGCGGTATCTCGTAGCTGACGATCTGCGCCGCCGCCCGAAATGCCCCCAGCAGCGACCACTTGTTGTTCGATGCCCACCCGGCGGTGATGATGCCGATTATCGGCATTGACATCACTGCGGCCACATACAGTATTCCAATGCTCAGGTCCTGGGCGATCCAGCCCTTGCCGCCGAATGGAATCACTACATAGACCAAATATGCGGGGACGAAGACGATGATCGGGGCGGCGATGAACGCCCACTTATCCGCCAGGCAGGGGATGATGTCTTCCTTGGTCAGCAGCTTCACGGCATCCGCGATCGTCTGCGCCAGCCCATACGGCCCCACGCGGTTCGGCCCGATCCGAGCCTGAATCCACCCCATGATCTTCCGCAAGCCGTAGATGAGGTACAAAACTACAAAGAGTATGAATCCAAGGATTATGAGGGCTGCGACCACCATCACCGCCGGCTGAACGATCGTCTGCGGGATATGCAGCCATCTGAAAACTTGCTGGATGATTCCTGTCAAGGTCATCGGTCAATACACCTGAAAGCATGGCAACAGCCCCGCTTTTGGCGAGGCTGCCTGACAATTATATGCGGCTTGACCAAGCTGTGTCAAGGATTGCGCATAAAATCACAAATCATTTGCCCGCTGGATCCGCCCGAATTTCAGCTTGCCCACGTGTAGGACCTGGCCCTCTTCCACCGAAATCTCGGCATTGACATCCGTGATCTTCTCGCCGTCCATGGTCACCGCTCCCTGCTCCACCAGCCTCCTGGCCTCGCTATTCGACCCAGCGAAGCCGGCAGTGACCAGCAGCCGCACGATCCACACCTTCCCATCCTTGAGCGCGTCCTTCGGCACTTCGATCACCGGCATATCCGTAGGAATCTCACGAGCGCTGAAGACTCTCTCGAACTCGGCCCTCGCCTGGTCAGCGGCCTCAGGCCCATGATAGATGTTGACGATCTGCCAGGCCAGGCGCTTCTTCGCATCCATCGGATGCCCCGCGACGATCTGCCTGATCTCATCCATGGATAAGTTAGTGCACAACTCGAAGTACTGAGGCATCAGGTTGTCGGGGATGGACATTACCTTGCCAAACATCATATTGGGAGGCTCGGACACGCCGACATAGTTGCCGAGCGATTTGCTCATCTTCTTCTCGCCGTCCAGGCCCACCAGGATCGGCATGAATAGGGCGACCTGCGGCTCCTGGCCGAACTCCCGCTGCAGGTCGCGTCCGGTGAGGATGTTGAAGGTCTGATCCGTAGCCCCGACCTCGATATCCGCCTCCAGGACGACCGAGTCATAAGCCTGGGACATCGGATAAAGGAGTTCATGCAGGCCGATCGGTCTGCCGTCGGAGAGCCTTGCAGTGAAGTCATCGCGCTCGAGGACTCTCGCAACCGTCATCTTTGCGGCAATGCGCACCACGCCGGCGAAGTCCAGCTCCCTCAGCCACTCGCTGTTATAGACCACCCTGGTCTTGCTCTCGTCCAGGATCTTGCAGTACTGCTCTTTGTAGGTAGTGGCGTTCACGGCGATCTCCTTAGGCGTCAGCAAGGGCCTCGTTACCGAGACACCGCTGGGGTCGCCGATGCTCGCCGTGAAGTCGCCGATGATGATGATGACCTCATGCCCGAGGTCCTGGAACTGCCGCATCTTCCGCAGGACGACCGCTATGCCCAGGTGGATATCGGGCGCAGTCGGATCAAGGCCTAGCTTGATCTTGAGGGGGACGTCGGTCTTCTGCGACTTTTCCAGCTTGGCGCGAAGCTCGTCCTCGGGGACAATGCTCACTGTCCCTCGCTTGATAATTTCCATCTGCTGGTCTATTGTAAGCTTGGTTGCCAATTGTTCGCCTCGTAAGACACTTGAAGAATTAGCCAAAACCTGATGAAAATCGTATCACACGAGCCTGGGGATGTCAAATGAGTAGGGCGCGAGTGTGGATGTTCTGAGATTCTGTCACCCCCTAAGTGTTCTGAGAAAATGTCACCCCTGGGGTTGGTGGATGGCAGGTCTGGGGTCGTATGAGATAATGCTTTCTTGTTATGACCTCAGGAAAGATCGA